>ERZ773107.2990-NODE-2990-length-11592-cov-2.395510_pt1 | contig 11592 bp, 10 predicted proteins | sample MGYA00580571_ERZ773107 | MGnify/ENA primary metagenome ERZ773107 (study PRJEB29015, sample SAMEA2737843) | human gut metagenome | biome: human gut; feature: human-associated habitat; material: faeces | place: China | collected 2012 ... | reverse complement strand
ATCGTGATATAAATCGTATCGTCCGAGGTGGGGCGTCCAAACAACCCTGCGTCCGGGCCGTCAAAGTGATACTCCAATGCCGATGCAGGCATGGAAAAAGCCGCCAGCATACAGCAGGCGGCCAGCAGCGTGGTCAGATATTTTTTCATGCGGCATACCCTCTTTTCTTATTGATGTAGTGGCGATAGCCCTTATAACCGGCATAGCCGCAGCCGCCCAGCGCCGCCGCTCCCACGGGGATCAGCAGCCACAGCCAGTTAAAATCAACGCCGCTCTTTGCCGATGCCGCAGTGCCGACGCTGGAAAAGACTGCGGTGTAGATCACCGTATCACAGCTTGTACGGGTGATGTCACCCTTGTAGTCTGCCGTAACGGTGTAGCCGGTGGCGTATTTGCTGGTGGCGGTGCCGGTGTAGCTTGCCACAGCAGTGTAGCGAATGGGAATGTCATAGCCGTCCGTGGGATCGACAGCTGCCTCCTGCCAGCTCACATCGGCAAGGGTCAGGGTGCGGCCATTTTCGTTCACGGACTTGGGGACAAGGGATACATCGGCGTCGGACAGATTGGGATAGGTGCGCTCCGCCGTCACCGTGCGGCTGCTGGTCCCGTAGCCCGCTGCCTCCACCTGAATGGTGGTGTGGTCAAGGGACAGGACGCCCTCATAGCCGTCCTCGGTCTTGACCTCCAGTTTCGGCTCCAGCATTTTCAGAATTTCCGCCATGTCCTTGGTCTTGCTCTCCAGCGTGACCACCTCGATATGTTCCCGCGTGTCCGTTTCTGTCTGGTCATTTTTCAGCAAATCAAGGAGCGTATAGGTGCGGCCCTCGCGCTCAAAGTCAGCGGTGGGGATCGTGGTGGGATCGTCCTTTGCGGTCAGGTAGTAGACCTTTTCCAAACGATAGACGCCGTTTTCCTCGCTGGCTCTGACCTCAGCGGGATAGGCGGAAATGCCGGGGAGCGTATCTGCGGCAGAGATCATTGTGGATACCGTATCGGCTTCTGTCATGGGCTCTGCGGCCAGCGCCGCGACGCTCATGCTGCACAGCATCAGCGCCGCGCAGAGTGCAAACGCAACTTTCTTTTTCACGCTTCGTCCTCCTTCCTCAGCGAACGGGCCGGTTCTGCTCCGGCTGCTTGCGCTCCTGCGGAGAGATCTCACGCTGAATATCATTTTGCAGCTTACGGAAATACTTTTGCAGGCTGTCCACCACGCCGCGGCGATCCTGCACCTCCATACCGTCAAACACCTGCCCCACGCGGCTCACATCGGGCTGCGGGGCCTCCACGCCGAAATTGCGGCAGAGCATATAGCTGACGCTCTCGGCGTCCATGGCGCAGTCCTCACGGGTATAGTAGGGATAGCGTCCGTGGTCATGGATACCGGCGTGGACGATCTCGCGGGAGAGCGCCGCAAAGATCTTGCTGTCGATTAGGCGGCTGGATACCGTAATGCTCTGCGTCTTAGGATCATAAACGGCGTCCTGGTACATGGTGCTGCTGGTGACCACGGGAACGGGGGAGCTGTCCAGCAGTCGGCGCAGGGCGGCGTCCATTTCCGGTGTATTGTCTTTCAGGCTCAGCGCCGGAACACCGGCCTTGCCGTGGGTCTGGGAAATATCGAACACGCGCCCGATCTTATAGCCGTGATACTCCCTTCCGTCCTTCACATAGGTATCCGACACGCGGATCTTCATGCCGTTCTCGTCACGGTTGACGCTGCGCCCCAGCCGGTTCCACACCTCCAGACTGTTGATGTAGGTGATCTCCGGGTTCTGCGCCATCGCCAGCATCACATTGGACGCACTGTATCGCGGGTTGATGGCCTGCGTGTCCAGATAGTGGAGGTATGCGCCGGGTTCACTGGTGACGTGCATGACCGCATCGTCGGAAAGCTGCCCCAATTCCTCGCGCTCCGCTGTTTTCTTTGCCTTCCAGTCCTCGTCCCTCTGCTGCTTCTGCTGGATCAAATCGTCTAACTTTGCCATGTTCGTTTCTCCTATTCAAAATCAATTTATTCCCGCGTAGGCATAGCCTTTTGAATGGCTTCCCGCACGGTGTCCTTGGTGGGAGCTGTGCCATCCCGTTCTGCCGCGGCTTGCAGCGCCATCAGGCGGCTGCGGACGGAGGGGCGGGCGTCAGCTTTCTCCGTAGCCGGTTCCGTAGACGCTCTCGCACCAGTCCCGCGCTCCTTGGAGCTGTTCTCGGACGGAGCGCGGGCGTTCTCTTTTTTTGCGGCAGTATCCTCCTTCACCGGGGCGGGATAGCCCATGCGTTCAAAAATGCGGTTGATCTGCTTGGCGTCCTTGGCTTTTGCCATAATTTCTACCGTCCCGGTCTTTTCCACCTTATTGACGATGGGGTAAAACAGAACGCCGTAGCGTTTGGCTTCCATCTGAAAGCCCTTCAAGTCCTCCTGCTTGACGGAAAAGATCGTCAGCTCCTCGCCGTCATGGATCAGGCGCTTGAGGTTGGTTTTACCGGCGAGCTTCTGATTGTCGTTGGCAAGGGCAATCAACAGGGCGGCAAGATTTTTCGCCCCCAGCCCTGCCAGCTTGAGGGCACTTTCGGTGATCTGGATGCCCTCACGCACCATCAGGTCAGCGGTTTCACCGTTGGTACTCATGCTCGCGTTCCTCCTTGTTCTTTAGATTTTCCTGCCGTTCAGCCTGCGCCTGCTGGCACTGCTGGGATACCCTCGGAATGTCTGCCTGTATCCTGCGGCACAGCCGCACTTCCCCGCGCTTTTCCCGCAGGGCGGCAGTCTGCTGTTGGATCTCCGCGCTGTACTTGGCTTGTGTTTCTTCATCGCTGGTGTTCCTCCTTTCCTGATAAAGTGGTTTTCTCTGTTCCTCTAACAGGCGAATGTCCCACTCCAGCACGCGGATACGCTGCTCCAGCTCCGTTTCGGTAGTGATCCCGCTTGATAAAAGGTATTTGAATTGCTGCTCATACCGCTCCAAATGAATGACCTCCCGCTTGACGGAGAAAGGCAGCTTGGGCGGCAGCTTTTTCCGCCTGCCCCCACGCAGCAGGTAGAGATAGCGGAGATAGAGGGCGTGAAAGCCGGTGATTTTCTTTTTTCGGACGGTGGCCAGTTTGCCCTTTATTCGGTAACGCTTGACGGAATGGGCGATGATTGGCGGGGCCATGCCGCCATGCCGCTGGTGGGAGAGCCGCAGCAGAATATCCGCTTCGGTGTAGCCCTCGCCCAAACTGTCCAGGCGGATCGCCCGCTTTGCGCCGGGGGGCTTGACCGTGGTGTATTTCCGATTGGGGCTGCGCCGCACCTCATAGCCGTTTCGTCGCAGGAGCATGAGAAAGGAATCGTAGGTGTAGGCTTGCCCAATGATCGTGTCAATGTCGGCGCGGATGATGCCGCGCACGGTGGGCTTGCCGCCCTGCTCCGCCTTCCACTCGGCGTAATGCTTGCCCTTGCCCTGCGGGGCGATGACGGATAGGTCGTTCTCCCGGCACAGTGCGTCTGAGGTACCGCGCACATCGTTGTAGTAGCTCTCCGGGCTGGAATGGTACTTGTGGCCGTCCGTGCGGGAGACAGAATTGACCACGATGTGATTATGCGGGTGGGCCTTATCTAAATGGGTCCCGATGACGGCTTCAAAATCCTCACCGAATAATCGCCGTGCAAACTCGCACCCGATCTCATGGGCCTGCTCCGGCGTCACCTCACCGGGCGCAAAGGACTGGATGAAGTGGTAACCGAGGACGCCGCCCGTCTTGCCGAATTTCTCCTTGGTTTTCCGCATGACATCAAAGGCGGTTTCAGCAGACTTGCAGTTCAGAGCAGTTACAAAGCGCACGGTATCGGTTTTCTCTGGGTCAGCGGTGTAGACGATCCGCTCGTCCAGCTCGGTCTTTTCCCCATTGACGGCGTACTTCACGCGGTCGTCCAGCCTTGCGCGGATGGCGAATACCTTGGTGTATGCCATGTCACAGCCGCTCCGCGATGTTCCAGATCGTTTCCTGCGCCGCCGTGATTGCGGCGATGTCCTCACCGCTGGCAAAGCCGCGGGCATTGACTGTGCGGGCGATCTGATTGATGTTGTTGCCGATGGCGGCAAGTTGGCGGCGAATCTCGGCGTATTCGTTGGGTGGCCTTGGCCGCATTTTTTCACCGGCGATCAATGCCCGAAGATAGACCTCCGTAGGGAAACCGGAAATTGCCACCTGCTCCTTTAGGTGCCGGTGTTCCGCTTCGTTCAATCGGAGAAGAATAGAGATAGATCGTTTTCTGATAACAGATTCCTCCTTGAAATAGGATGGGGTCTTAGGGGGCTTGCTCCCCTAACAAGCGCATTTGGATAGCCAAATGCTATGCTTGCGACTGCAAAGCAGCCGCAGGCCGCTTGCAGTCCTAAACCAGCCGAAAAAGAAAATCAGCGCGCCTCGCCGCCACGGGTCTTTACTCTGCCGCTGATTCCTTTCACCATCTGGAGCTGGTCGTTGTAGTCCTTTCCGCGGCAGGGTGGGTTGTCGATGACCTCATACTCGGAAAGTCTCTTTTGAATGGCTGCGGATGCCGCCCGTCCCGGCCCGTCATTATCCAGGCACAGCACGATCCGCGCCACGCCAGGGTTGTCCTTCAGGTATTGCTCCAACGCCGCGGGGAATCGGATCGAGCCGTCCTTCCGCGGCTGATAGATGCCGGAGAGGGACAGCGTATTGGCGGCGCGCCAATCCTGCCCCCGCAGCTTCAGCAGTGTCAGGTAAGAAAGGGCGTCGATGGCGGATTCAAACACGCAGAGGGTTTTGCCACCGGCGCAAAGGGGAACGGCAAAGGAAAACCGCTTATCGCTGCCGGGGACTTCACCGGCGAAGGTGGTTTCTGAGAGCGTCCCACGCAGTGCGCCGTAGGCAGGGGTTCCATGTTTGTAGCCCACAAATACGCAGTTATGACGCTCGGCGTCCTCGTAAAGCTGCCCATGCTTGATGCAGTGATTGATGATCTCTGCGTCAACGCCGCGGCTCCGAAGATATGCAAAAACACGCCGATTGTCGGCGTGTTTGGGTGGGAGGGTAAATTCAGTTTTCGAGAGCGGTGCGGTTGGCTCTGATTTATGCAGCACATAGGGCGATCCGCCGAGGATGCGCTGGGCAGCATCCAGAAAAGAAAGGCCCTCCACCGTTGTCAGATAGTCCAGCGCAGTTGTGCCTCCGATATTCCGTGACCACCAGCACCATTTTCCATTGGAGATTTTTAGGCTGTCGTGGGTGCGGGTGGCATAGGTGTTCCCGCCGATATGGACCAGCTCCTCCGGATCAAAGCGGCGCAGGTAGGTCAGCAGATCCATCTCGCGGGCGGCAGCGATCTGGTCTTTCGGAATATAAGGCATGGCGTTCACCTCCTTTCGGGCATATTGGGGGTATAAGAAAAGCGCAAGCATTTCTGCCTGCGCTTTAGACTTATTAAGTTCCATTTCTGAGTATTTCAAGATATGCTTCGTAAGAAAACACACGATTTCGTGCTGCATTTGTCGTTTCACGCAGGATACCCAACTCCACAAGTGTCTTTACCGCGGTAGAAGTCGTGTTATAGCTGATTTTAAGAGTCTCTGATGTGTGCTTAATATCAATGATAGGATGCTTTTCAAGGTAATCGAACAGCATACGCAGATTATCCTTTTTCCGCTTTGGCTTTGGCAACAAAGCGATATTCTTTTCATGCAGTTTTGAGAGCTTTTCTATAGATTCCACAGCATCTGAGGCTGCGGAATCTACTGCCTCCAAGAAGAATTTTACCCATTGCTCGTAGTTTCCGCTTCTGCGTACCTCGCTGATTCGGTCATAGTATTCCACCTGATTCTTTTTCAGAAAGTAGGACACATAGATAACTGGTTCCTTCAGTAATCCCTGTTCCATCAGATAAAGCAAAATCAGCAATCTGCCGATTCGTCCATTGCCATCCAAAAACGGGTGAATCGTTTCAAATTGATAGTGGATCAAGGCAGCCCGTACCAGAGGATCATAGTCCTGATTTTCGTTGATATACTTTTCCAGATCCGACATAGCAGTCACCATATCTTCCGGATTTGGCGGAATATATCGCGCATCCTTCAAGCCGCAACCGGCAGGGCCAATCCAGTTCTGTGAGCGTCGAAATTCTCCGGGGTTCTTTTCCTGCCCACGGACGCCTTCCAACAAAATAGCATGAGCTTCACGGAAAAGACGGTTACAAATAGGAAGTTCATGAAGCCTTGTAAGGGCATATTGAGCTGCCTTTACATAGTTCACGACATCTGCTGTATCCAAGTTTGCGTTGGTATCAAGCTCAGGGTCAAGGATGTCGTCCAAGGTACATTGTGTTCCTTCCATCTGCGAGGACATGAGCGCCTCTTTGCGGACATACATAGATATAAACAGCTCGGCGTTTGGAATCAATTGGGCAGAAACATCCAACTGCTTCAAACTGCGGCTTGCCTTGACCAGAATTTGAAGCATATCCTCATCGAATTCAAGTCCCGGAACTGGTGGAAGTGGATTAGGACAAAATGACTGATATGAAGTATCTCCCGGCATATTATTGACAAATTTACCTGCCCGGTTCATCTGTTCATGCGCCTCCTTTTGAAAGAAGTTGAAATATACTCTCTACTATACCTGCTTTATTTCAAAAAGACAATCACTTTTTGAAATAAAGTCATTTGTTCCTTTGCCTTATTTCAAAAACGATTTTACCTCTCCGGCGCGTCCTTTTTCACCGCCTTTCGCTCCACACTGCGCTCCGGCTTAGCCAGTTCTTCCATTGCCGCATTGATCACGCGGGAGTGATTGTCCACCGCGTAAACGTCTGTGTGCCCGCCCATCTGCTTTTGGAGCGCCGCAAAGCGGCCTGCGGCCTGACGCGCCAGTGGGTAGAATCGCTCATCTCCCGTGCGCTGCGCCATGGTGCAGGCCAGCACGAACATACAGCGGTCCTTGCCATAAGCCGCTGTCCACTCTTTCAAAAAAGCAGGTAATTTCCCATCGTTGTAGGCGTTGGTCGCGTCTTTCTCGAAGGCTCCTGCACAGGTCAGCGTCCGATCCCTGCTGGCCATCCACTCAAAGACCTCTCCGCGAACCACGGCCTCAGAACGGGTATTAGGATATATGGGCTGCGCAGGATCTCGATATTTTTCTTCGACTCTTTTTCGCAGAATATCATCCGCACAGCACGCAATGCTGTCACGAAAGGCATCCATCTCATCCGTATCGCGGGAGAGCCAGTCCGTATAAAGCTGCGACAGGGGATGCTCAAACTCAGTCAGCACCGCAAGCTGCCGTTCGGAGAGGCTTGTTTCATCCTCAAAAAGCATCAGCAGGTTGTCACGGCAGGCGATCTCATAAGCGTGGGAAATGATCTCGTCCGGTGATTTTGTTTTCATCTCCGCAAGAAACACCTCGTTTTCCTGCGACATTTTTTCGTATAATTTGGTTTCCAATTCGTCTTTTGTAGGCATGATGTTCTCCTTATAACTCAATAATACGGAAATCGCTCTCTTTTTCCATGATCTCGCTGCTCAATAATATCAATGGCATATCCGAGTCTGCCAGCCGTCTCAGCTTGCTAATGGAAAGCGGAGTTGGTGCTTCAAACAGTGCCACAATGCAGGCCCACAGGTCAACAACATGGCAAAGGCAAACGATACGTTCCGAAGAAAAGGACTCTGCTGCTTCGGGCAGCATCGTGCGTAATTCTTTCATGAGGCTTTCCTGCTCTTTTAGCATCTGCTGATGTATCTGGCGTTCTAACCGTTCTTTTTCCTGCTTTCTTTCTAACCGTTTCATTGTAAACGATCCTCCATTTCAAAAATTATCTCGCCAGCCCCGCCCGCATCCGGTGGGCGTAATTGGCGACGCTATATCGTTTCATATATCTGTTCTCGGAGGGGGCCGGACTGTCAAAGTCCAGCCCCTCCATACGGGGATCATCGGTGCCGTCCAGCACTGCCTCCACAGGGATCACGCGGAGTCTGCCTGAGCATTTCAGCTCCCCGCCGAATACCCCCGCGGCACAGTGGAATCCACGGTCACCGCACACCCAAAGCAGCTTCTTCCCGGCGGGAATATCCCCAAAGGGCTGCTTCAAAACAATGACGGAATGGGGTTCCGCACCGGCTACCTCATAGTAGCCGGACTGCTCCGCCTTTTCGTATGCCTGGATCAATTTCTTGAATTTGTGCTGCGGCTCGATATAGAACCAGCTTTCCTGATAACCCATAATTTCCTCCAATTTCTATTGGTTTTACCGCTCCAACTGCGGTCTGCGGCGCTCCGGCGGCCTTTGATCCTCGTCCGGCTCGGCGTCTACGATCTCAGGCTCCTTGTGGTCTAAATTCAGCAGGGTGTTCAATTCCTCCAGCCGTGCCGTTTTGGTGTTCAGCTCTGCCTCGCGGGGAAACGGCTTTTGTACCTCTGCCTTTGCAGTTTCCAACTGCGTTTGCAGATTGGAAAGCTGTTCCCGGCAAGCCTGCTCCTTGATGGGCAGTCCCTCCAGCGCATTGTCCATGCGCTGCAAGTTGCCGAACACATCAGTGCCCATTGTGACTGTGTGGCGGAGCTGCCCGATCATAGTCAGGCGGTACTCCCGTGCGAAGGTATCAAAGGACAGCTCCAGCGTCAGGCCGCGATAGCTGCCGATCTGTGTCGCCTCCGGGGAGAGCATCGTCTGGCACATGGTCAGCAGCGCCGCACCCGCCTCTTTCTTGTCGGCATGGGTGACGCCCGCCAGCGTAAGCGGAGAGAAACCGTCCCCATTGGGATGGGTGTTCTCCTTGACCGTGGCAATATCCGCGCCATACCCGGCGATTCGCACCTGCGTTTCTGCGATTTGCTTCGGGAAATCCTTACTGATGGCGTCCTCCAGCGCGTATTTCTGAGAAAGATGGTTGGCTTTCAGCAGCTTCAGCTTGGACACCTCAATGTCGAGATCCATCTTTTCCTTGATCATGGGGTTGCCGCTGGCCAGCGCCTTGATCTCGGCATAAGAAAGCGCCTGCTCGTCTACATCTTCGGCAGAACGGACAGGCGATTTGCTGGTCATGATTTGAGATATGAATTTCTGTTTGCTCTCCACAAGCTGGTAAAGGTAGGCGTCGAAGGTGCCCTCGGTGACATAGCTGTAAATATCCACCTCCGAGTTTTCATTGCCCTGACGAATGATGCGCCCTTCGCGCTGCTGGAGATCAGACGGACGCCACGGACAATCCAGATGGTGCAAAGCGATGAGCTTTTGCTGACAGTTGGTGCCAGCGCCCATGCGCTGGGTGCTGCCCAGCAGGATACGCACCTGACCGCTCCGCACCTTGCCGAACAGATCTTTCTTCTGTACCTCGCTCTTGGCGTTGTGGATGAAGGCGATCTCGTTTTCGGGAATACCCAATTCCAGCAATTTTGCGTGAATATCATCATAAACGCTGAATGTGCCGTCATCCTTTGGTGTGCTGAGGTCGCAAAAGATCATTTGGGTGGAACGCTTGTCCGCGGTGCGCTGCCAGATCTCAAACACATTTTCCGCGCACTTGGCGGCTTTGCTGTTGGGATCGCTGGGAAGCATGGGGTTGACCAGCCGCTGATCCAGCGCCAGCTTGCGGCCATCGTTGGTTATCATCAGCATATTGTCCACGCTGCTGTCCACCTCGCGGTTGCGGACTTTCTCAGCGCGCTCCGCCAGCGACGCCACGATCTCTTTCTGATACTCGGAGGGTTTCAAGGCGATGTTGTGGTAATGCGCCTCCGGCACGGGGAGCTTGAGCATATCCGCCGTCTGGATGTCCGCCACATTTTTGAATACGGACATTAGCTCCGGCAGGTTATAAAACTTGGCGAAGCGCGTCTTGGCGCGATAGCCGGTGCCTTCCGGGGACAACTCGATGGCGGTGACGGTCTCGCCGTAGTTCGCCGCCCAGCTATCGAAGTGCTGCAAGCCCTGCTCCTCCAGCGCCGACATCTGCAAATACCGCTGTATGGTGTAAAGCTCCACCATGCTGTTGGAAATGGGGGTGCCGGTGGCAAAGACAATGCCGCGCCCTCCGGTAATCTCATCGAGGTAGCGGCACTTCATAAAAAGGTCTGAGCTTTTCTGCGCCTCGGTCTGGGCAATACCGCCCACATTCCGCATTTTCGTGTAGAGAAAGAGATTTTTGAAATAATGGCTCTCATCAATGAAGATACGGTCAACACCCAATTCCTCAAAGGTGACCACATCGTCCTTGCGGCTCTGGTCATTCAGCTTGTCGATCTTGGCTTGCAGGCCCTTCTTGGTTTTCTCCATCTGTTTGATCGTGAAATTCTCTGCTTTTTCTCTCTTGGCTTCGGAAATGCCCATCATGATTTCGTCGATCTGCTGTTCCAGAATGGCCCGCTGGCGCTCTACGCTCATGGGGATCTTCTCAAACTGCGAATGCCCGATAATAACGGCGTCATAGTCGCCGGTGGCGATGCGCCCACAGAATTTCTTGCGGTTTTTGGTTTCAAAATCCTTGCGGGTGGCAACGAGGATATTTGCCGCCGGATAGAGCTGCAAAAACTCAGTGGCCCACTGCTCCGTCAGGTGGTTGGGCACCACAAAGAGAGATTTTTGACACAGGCCCAGCCGCTTTGACTCCATCGCCGCCGCGACCATTTCAAAGGTTTTTCCCGCGCCCACCACATGGGCAAGCAGGGTATTTCCACCGTACAAAATGTGGGCGATGGCGTTGACCTGGTGCTTGCGGAGCGTGATCTCCGGGTTCATGCCGCTGAAATTGATATGGCTGCCGTCGTACTCGCGGGGACGGTTACTATTGAACAGAATGTTATAGGTCTTGCAGATGGCCTCGCGCCGGTCCGGGTCTTTCCAGATCCACTCAGCAAAAGCGTCTTTAATGAGTTCCTGCTTGCTCTGGGCGATGGCGGTTTCCTTCTTGTTGAGGACAGCGGTTTTTCTGCCATCGACATCGTACACATAATCAAAAATGCGGACATCTTTCAGATTCAAGGTGTCCTCGATGATTTCATAGGCGTTGATGCGCTTGGTGCCGTAGGTGCTGATGGCCTTCACATTGCCGCGATCCGTGCTTTTACCTTCAATGCGCCACTCGCCGGTGATGCCGGAATAGTGGACCTTCATGCTCCATTGCGCGCTGCGAGGTGTCCCCAGCGTTTCAAAGATAAACCGGCGGACATATTCGGTGTCCAGCCATGTAGCGCCCAGCCGGACGGAGATCTCGCTGGCGGTGAGGTCGGTGGGCTGCACCTGCGCGAGCGCATCGGCGTTGATCTGATACTGCGGGTCCTGCTCCGCCTTGCCTTGGGCAACCGCCAATTTCTGACGCACATTGCCGGAGAGGTATTCATCTGCGGGCAGGTATTTCTCATGCCCATCGTTTTCGCCGGTGTAAGCAGGGTTCAGGAACACCACGCCGGTCAACTCAGAAAACAGCGTCTCCTCGTCCTTGCCGGTGAGCCTGCCCATATAGTCCATATCCACATGGGCCTTTTCTCCGATGGACAGTGCCAGCGCCTCCACCGCCGTGTCTACCTTTTCAGCGGGCTTGTGGCTGCGGATGGTGCGCTTGGTGAACAGGTCCGCCTTGCGTTTCCGGTTCCGGTCCTCGT
>ERZ773107.2988-NODE-2988-length-11594-cov-7.760118_pt1 | contig 11594 bp, 15 predicted proteins | sample MGYA00580571_ERZ773107 | MGnify/ENA primary metagenome ERZ773107 (study PRJEB29015, sample SAMEA2737843) | human gut metagenome | biome: human gut; feature: human-associated habitat; material: faeces | place: China | collected 2012 ... | reverse complement strand
TTAACTTGTTTTCTCCGATACGGAAATACTTTGACGCTTCTTCAATGGTAAGGGTATATTTTTCCCATACGGGAATATCCTGTGCATTACTCATAAAACACCCCCTCACTTTCGATTACATCTGCTATATCCGTACACATCTGTTCTACAAGCATTTCCTGTTTTTCGGAAAGGTTGGTACATTCATCAATCATTTTCATGTAGTTTGAGCCTGTCAGCCTGTCGATTTCCTCTATCATCACGATTGACGGCATGACCTGTCTTTCCAGCCATTGCAGAGTGCGTTCCATATTGACAGGTACGGGGTTCATTTCAAAAGGTAAACTGTCATGGGAAATGAATATCTCCCACAGCGGATAATCGGGAAATTGCACAAAATCAGTAATAAGGTAAAACACCAACCCATGAGGGTTATATGTCAATAACAATTCCTCAACTGCCTGTACTGCCTTTTTATCACGCAGACGAATTTCAAAACGGTTGATAATATCCGTATGTTTCTTTTTGGTTGCCTGTTCCTTTTGTTTTTCATACAGGCAGAAATATTTTGTGCTTGCCTTTGAGCCGATATAAAGGGTACTTGCTAAATTACGGTTTTTTCCGCTTAGTTTTCCACCTTGTACATTTTCATAGTTTTTACAGCGACAATCCGCACCGCCATTTTTGTATTTTTCAGACAAAACGGGAATATCCAGCAGACCGCACATATCATTGATTGCCAAGTCAAAACGTCGGATAACACCGCCACAGTCAAGACAGCGGTTTAAAAATGAATACCAATCCCTGTTCTGTGCCTGTAAGACATATTCCATGTTGCGTGAGCCTGCCCCTTTTAATTCTAAAAATACACCCATGTGTTCATCATCAGAAGCCATGACCTTGATTTCCCCGTAGGCATAATGCTCCTTATAGCCATAATACCCATAGTCATAATGGATAAAATAGTCCGCTTTCATGCCAAGCACCTTTCGGATAACTTCTAATGCGTCAGTCGTTGGAAAACGGACAGACAGATAATCAACGAGCAGATAAAAAGGCTTATCACAGACATAGTAATTCAGACAACGCAGGATAATGTTCTGTGTTTCTTTACTTGCGTTGGCTTTTCCGTTCTCAAAGCGGTTGATACTATATCTTGATACATGGGTAAGACTTGCAAGTTCTCCTTGTGAAAGACCGCTTGCAAGACGTTTGTTCTTCATTTCAAGTGCAAATTCTAAATTGTTCATTGTATTCCTCCAATCCCACAACAGCCTTGAAATACCTGTAAACCACTATTCAAAAGAATGTGAAATTACTATCTTCTTAAAACTTCTCATTACTACTCACAGGTTTGGGGTTGTATGGTTTTTGACTTGTCTTTTGTGAAATAGTGCCCCCCTGTTAGATAACGGGGGCACAGTCAAGGCTCGCAGGCTCGCCAGCCGACAAAGCATTTCTTCCCCTTGACACAAGGTGTCATGGCGGTAAGCCTGAGAGGCTTCCGCCACCGTGTCAGAAATACTTTGTCAGCAAGTCCTGTTTTGCCTTTTCTAACAAGTTCCATTTCAACCAATATTCATATCTACGGGTTTAATCAGATGGGTATTTCTTTTTGAATGTTTTTGTATTTCATGCTATTGTGCTTATTCACTCACAATAGCATAGTAATTCTTATATGCTTATTTGTCAATATCTTTTTTTGTCTTTACAAATCATATTAAGCATGATAGACTTATAACAGTGAAGATATAACGAGATATGGAGGGTTGTGCAATGAAAATAAGCCATTTAGGAAATAATATACAGACCATAAGAAAATTTAGGGGAATGAAACAACAGGAACTTGCGGACAAAATCGGTATCAATATGCAGAGCCTTTCCAAGATTGAACGTGGTGTGAATTATCCTACCTTTGATACATTAGAGAAGATAATGGACGTGCTGGGTGTAACGCCCAATGAATTATTGTCGGGAGAATGGAAGTATATCGACCATACCGAGCCATATATTATGGATATTATCAAACGGGAACAAGACTTCAATGTTTCTTTAGATTATCTGTCTGAAAATGAATTTTTCGATAATGAAAACGAATACAGATTTTACATGGAAACCATATTGATTAGATACATCAGTAATTATCTTTCTAATGAGGTTGTAGAAATTGAAGAACTTATGGAAATCAAACAGTTGATACAACGACAAAAAATAGAACGCATGATGAAAGTGCATAAGGAAATGAGAGGGTTAGACCGATACAGAGAACAGCCGAAAGAATACAAATATCACAACCCTTATGATGACTGGATATTCCGTCAACTTGCAGATATAGATAACAGAAAAAACATTCCTAATACTTCTCCACAAGTAGACTTTAACGAGGGAAATTATGAAGATTATCTAAAGGCGAAATGGAACAGAGGTCTTTAATTTCCTCTTGCATGGAAGATACAGCAAACAAAAAGCCCAGTAAAGAGTGCAAAGCACCACCAATGGTGGCAAGGCTCTTGACAGGGCTTTTTCTTTTCTGTGATTGGTAATCAAGAGGAAGAAAGGAAAAATGTGTATGTTCAACGCAGAAAATATTTAAAGGGTATGCTGATTTTTATTGTGGCGGATATATGGAACTGTTATAATATGGATAACAAAATTATATTAGCATAGACATTAAGTGTTGCAAGGAGGTATTATTTTATGAATGAGAAAAAACAAAAAATTGTTAAGAATATGCTGAATGTTTCTATGGCTGTTTTTGTTCTCTATATAGTTCTAGGGTTGGTTATTTGTTTACAACCCAAAATTTTCTTAAAGTCCATGCTCGGATATGGGGAAATAATATTAGAAAATAGCGTTCTTAATTTTTACCAAATTGGAGAATTTATTGTAATCGGAATTGTATTTATCTTATTGTGGTTTCTTTCAAAGAAGAAGATATTTGAACATTCAAGCAAGTCTACTATTTTAGGTGTCTTGAATACGATTATGGCAGTTTCAGTATGTGTTGTAATACCATTTATTATTACACTTTTATCACATTCATATGGTTATGCTGTCATTTTCCCACAGTCTGAAACAGAATATGCGTTTTTTACGGGCATATCAGAGCTTGTAAATTATGTTGAACCGTTATCTTTTATTCCAGTTGCAATATTTTTATGTGCTTATGTAGTATATTGGATAGAAGTGACTTGTAACAAAAAAACAGGAGAATAATATTGCTTTACAATTTATCAAAAAGTATGAAGCAATATGTCACTAAGCAATTATCAAAATAAGTAAAGAAGGTTTGGCAAATGGTAAATAGTAAAAATTTAACAATCGTAACCATATCAACCATTTTATTTGGACTGCTTTCAAAGTGGTTGGTAGGTGTGCCTTATATGGCGTGGGGGTATTTTGATAAATTATTTATAGCATCTTTTATTTTGTGGATGCTTTATAGCACTATGTTGTATTTAGCTATTAAAATAGAAAATGAAAATTATTTAAAACTTGGATTTACTGGAGTTGTGTTCGGTTTAATTTCAGCATGTTTAAAAATGGGGCTGGACGCTATTATAGAACACTTTACGAAATTTTCAGGAAATTTGATTGTTACAGCATTTATGATGGAAATGGGAATCCTTATTTTTGGAAGTGCTATTATTTTTGTTTTATATGTCTGTGTTGGGAAGAAAAAAATTTTGTGGAATAAATCTATGAAAAATTGTACTTTGGGATTAGGAGGAATTGCGGGTATATATTTTGCTGTAATCATTTATTACCTATGGCAGTTAAGACATTGGATGGAGAAGTTTGCAGATTTTGATATTATAAAAGAGATTGGAGAAGAACAAGGACTGCTAAATTTGTCAACAAAATATGCTCAGGAATCAACTGTGGTGGGAATGATTGTATATGTCCTCTTTTTTATAGTTTTATGGATCGCTTTAAAAAAGAATACAGAAAACAAAGAGTTTGATGATAACTTTTAAAAGTTGTAAATTCTATATCATATAATAAAATGCTATTTTGTTAGTATATGAGTAGGCGTTCTTTGATTTAGGATGATGAAGTATAATGTTAGCAAAAAATTCCAGTTTGACAACTTCATATCCATTATACAAAGCAGTTGGTCTTAGGATTGACTGCTTTTTTAAAAGACACCATTTAGGTATAATGATGTCTTTTGAGTGTTATTTTATAGGTCATATCAAGGCTCATTCAATCGTGGTAAATTCGTGGTAAAATGAATGTTTTCCTATACGTCAAAATGCTTGAAAGTATTGTATTTATGCGGATAATCAAAAATCAGATATAAAATTTCATCTTAATTGCTTTACTTTTTAAGAAAACTATGTAAATTACATAGGATAACAATTTCATAAAAATAAAAAAAGAACTGTTTGTTTTCAGGATTGGATTTCTTATAATTCTGAAAATAGAGCAGTTCTTTTTTATGAGATGCTTTATATGTTTAGAGTCCTGATTTGTTCAATCATCATAATGACCTTTGCATGAAACAATATAGATGATATCGTCTTTTTCGTAGTAAACAATTCTTTTTAGAGTTTTCTTATCCTGTGTTTGCCAGTACAAATAATCGCTCCATGCTCTATCTTCCCATAACAACCGCATTATTCTACCTCTATCAATTCATGCTCTGCAAAATTGGCTTTACCGTTTTTTATGTCGTGTACAATATTTTCCAGATAACGGATATTGCTCTCGGAATAAAATGGATCTACCGATACCTCAAAAGGAATACGTTTTTCTCTGCCTACCTTTTTTGCAAATATAGTAAATGCTGCACTCATGGAAAGACCTAGTTCAGAACATACTTGCTCCATACTTTTTTTAACATCTGCATCCAATTTAAAATTAACATTAACTGCTTGTGCCATATACAACACTCCTTTCTACTTATTTACAAATTGGAATCTTGTCTTGCAAATTAGCTTTTATATTTATAGTATATGCATATTTAAAGAAAATATAAAGCAAAATTCTTTAAAATTGCTTAGTACTAAGTAGGAGAGTTGCATTGGAAAAATACTTATGTTAGAATAAATCTATTGAAAAGAAAATACAAAGATGGTATTTGAATGATTTCGGAAAGTGGGGGATTTAGAAATGGTTAAATACTTAGAAGCAGCAGAATGTATATGCCTGGCAATATCTGTTTGCAATCTTATTGCAGTAAGTTTTGCAATGAAAAAACAGAAATCTATTAATAAAATAATGTATTTTGTTAATATTCTTGGCATTGTTGTGTTATCAAATCTTATTGTCTGGATGGAAGGCTGTTATGTGGATGAAAATAATTTAAGTGGCAGTGCAATTACGTTTATTTTGAACATTTGCAATATCGTATTTTTTATTGTGAGTAGTATAATGGGATTTAAATGCGAGAAGGAAGAATAAAGAATTGATAATATATGTTTTGATTTGATAAACGTTTATGCAGGAGTGGTAAATATAGGTATGCCTCAATTGGACTGGAGATAGTTTATGAAGAAAAAATTATGTATGTTATTTGCTATTGTTTTATTGCTGGTTGGTGGATGCAATGAAAAGTCACAAAATTATTTTACAGGGACAATTTTGAAAATAACAGATAATTATTTTATTGTAAGTCCGGATGATTCGGAACCAATTAGGGAGACCGGTGATATGATATTAGTTCCAAAAGAGGTGGTATCAGCGAATGGAGTTCCAGAATAGAGAAAAAGCCAAAGTCTAACGACTTCGCTTTTTCTCTTTTTTTACACTGTATCCAAAAGTGCCAAGTTTTTTTCCAAGAAGAAAGTATTCTCCGTGGGAGTAAGTGACAAGACCACTCTGGTTCAATTCGAATTTACCTTTTTCATCAAGCAGGGTGTCATCAATGGTAACGCTCACAACATCCGCAAGGATCATGGAGTGGCTGCCGAGAGGTTTGATCTCACGAACCTTGCATTCGATATTGACAGGGCTTTCCGCAATTCCGGGTGCATGGATGTGTTTTGAAGCGAGCGGCGTCAAATGCATTTCTTTAAATTTGTCGACATCACGGCCGGAGCGGACTCCACAGTAGTCCGTAGCTTTCACCAGTTTTTCGGTTGTTAAATTGATCACAAACTCGCCGGACTCCTCAATCAGGTGATAAGAGTAGCGCTCCGGGCGGACGGAAATCGAAACCATCGGCGGATTGGTGCAGACTGTGCCAGCCCACGCGACGGTAATAATATTCGGTTTTCCATCTAATTCTGGTTTTTCGCACAGAGAATCGTGCGCTGTGGAACTCTGACAGCTCACCATGACCGCAGGGAGCGGATAGAGCATATTTCCCGGTTTCCAGTTCTGTTTTGCCATATTTTATAATTCCTTTATCTAAAAATAAATGGATGTAATATCCATAACGGATTTGCGATATATAGCCGGATATTACTTCAATAGTATATCCATCAGATACGCATATACATCTTCATTCAGATTTTTCCAGTTGTTGCAGATTGCTTCTGCCTGTGCACGGTTTTTGACACTTAACGTCAGATCGATGATGTTTGTATTATGTTCGCGGTACTGACAGCGCACGGCGTAATCCTGATTTGGAGTTTTATAATAATCCGCCAGAATGGAATTGTCGTTTCGAAGCTGAAGTTTGTTTTTTTCCAGAAAAGCCATCGTGTCGTGTTCAATCGCGTCAGAAATCTTGTCTTTGAAAAATTCCAGCGTCTCTTTTCCAGCGGCAGTGATGGTGTACTGGGTGTTGCTGTGCGTGGATTCTGCATGGATCAGATCGGCATCGACCAGATTGCTGATGACCTGCTGGACACGGAAATAATCGGTGTAGTCCTGTTCGAGAAAAAAGTTCGAAATCTGTGTATTGGTCAATGGAAAATCAACTTTATCCAACATGTTTAAAATTGTTAATTTATATATGGTAAATGGTTCGGCCATTTATATACACCTCTTTCTATTTGCTGTTTGCCAATTCATTATGAAACACTTCCTGATCTGTATAACATTTCCCCTGCCAGGTGCCTCGTTCCCGAAAACGTTTCTGAATCGTATTTAAGACGCGTTTCTTATCCGTGCTCCACAGCGGTGCAATCAGAAGGGAACGTGGACCGTCGCCTGTGAGGCGGTGGATCACCATTTCCGGTGGGAGATGTTCGATACAGGTCACAACAAAATCACAGTATTCCTCCAGAGAAAAAACGGGAAAAGGCGCTGTTTCATAGAGCAGAGCCAGATCGGTATCTTTCAGTATGTGGAGAAGCTGCAGTTTTACGCCATCTACCGGAAGATGTGCAACAGCGTTTACCGATGCAAGCATCATTTCTTCCGTCTCACCGGGCAATCCGAGGATCAAATGCGTGATAACGGAAAGACCACGATCTTTCAGGGCATCCACCGCAGACAAATACTGATCATAAGTGAAACCGCTCCGGATCTGCCGCAGCGTATCGTTGTGAATGGATTGCAGACCAAGTTCTATCCAGACAGGTTTTTGGCAGTTCAGTTCGGAGAGCAGATCGAGCACTTCGGGTGGGAGGCAGTCACAGCGTGTTGCGATGGAGAGTGCAGCAATATCCGGCTGTGCGATCGCCTCCGTAAAAAGTTCTCTTAAATAGGAAACGGGAGCGTAGGTATTCGTGTATGCCTGAAAATAGGCGATAAACTTCCGGCAGTTACTTTTCCTGCGGATGCGTTCTTTCGCCTGCGTGATCTGCTCTGTGACAGAGAGGGAAGGGGCAGTGGCAAAATCGCCGCTTCCCCCGGCACTGCAAAAAATACAGCCGCGCGAATCCAGTGTCCCGTCACGGTTTGGACAGGTCATCCCGCCGTTTAAAGACAGGCGGTAGACTTTTTCGCCAAACGTCTGTTTTAGATAATGGTCAAGGGAAAAATATGGTTTGTCTCCCCAGAATTTTTTATCTGACATATCCATGTTTATTTTACGATGTGGGATTTTACTGCCTGGCTTACCACCTCTGCAACACGCGGGTCAAAAGCTTCCGGCATGATAAATTCATCGTTTAATTCTTCGTCGGAAACAAGATGTGCCAGAGCTTCGGCAGCGGCAAGCTTCATTTCCTCGGTGATCTGTGTGGCGCGTCCCTCCAGGGCACCTTTGAAAATGCCAGGGAATGCGATCACATTGTTGACCTGGTTCGGGAAATCACTTCTTCCGGTTCCAACAACTCTTGCGCCGGCTGCCTTTGCAACGTCCGGCATGATTTCCGGTACTGGATTTGCCATTGCAAAAAGAATGGAATCTTTATTCATAGAGGCAACCATTTCAGGAGTTACGATATTTGGAGCGGAAACCCCGACAAAAATATCAGCGCCCTTTAATGCATCGGCAAGTGTACCGGAAGCATTTTCTAAATTTGTTACCTCGGTCATTTTTTTCTGCATCCAGTTTAAATTCGGGTAATCTTTTCCAATGATACCTTCGCGGTCGCACATAGTCACATGTTTGAAACCGTAAGTGAGGAGCAGTTTGGTGATGGCAACGCCCGCAGAACCGGCGCCGTTGACAACGACTTTACAGTCTTCTTTTTTCTTGCCAGTGACACGCAGACCGTTGATGATTCCGGCAAGGACAACGATTGCAGTGCCATGCTGGTCATCATGGAATACCGGGATATCGAGCATTGCCTTTAAACGTTCCTCAATCTCAAAACAGCGCGGAGCGGAGATGTCCTCAAGATTGATTCCGCCGAATGCAGGAGCAATATTTTTGATGGTTGCAATGATCTCTTCGGTGTCCTGTGTGTCTAAACAGATCGGAACAGCATTCACATCGCCGAATTCTTTGAAAAGAACACATTTTCCTTCCATAACAGGCATAGCGGCATATGGCCCGATATTGCCAAGTCCTAAGACAGCACTTCCGTCGGAAATGACGGCAACAGTGTTTGCCTTCATGGTATAAGTGTAGGCTGCTTCTTTATCTTCTGCAATGACTTTACATGGTTCGGCAACGCCCGGTGTGTATGCAATTGCAAGGTCCTCTCTGGAGTTGACCTTTGATTTTGCGATCGTTTCTAATTTGCCATTCCACTCTTTATGCATGGCTAATGCTTTTTCTTTTAAATCCATGATATGAACTGTCTCCTTTATGTAAATATTCGTTTTAAAGCTCTGAAAGTAATGATAACATTTCCTTTTTTATTAATCAAGAAAATTAGGACTTCCTATTTCGTAAAAAGTGTTGTATAATAAATCGCAGTTATAGATTCATTTAGTCGATTCAGACGTTGTTCCCAAATGATACAATTATGATTAAGGAGTCATTGAATGAGAGAAAAATATGAAAGCTTATCAGCAACGGTTTTGCGTGATTTAGCAAAATCAAGAGGAATTAAAAACACTTCCACAATGAAGAAAGCCGATCTTGTAGAAGCAATGCTTGCAGAGGATGCGAAGAAGGAAAAAGAAAAAGCGGCAAAAGAATCGGAGAAAAAACAGGAACAGTCAGCTCCTTCCGAGAAACCGGAGAGAAAAAGAGCAGATTCAGCAGAATCAGCCAAAGAGGGATCAAAAGAGGGAGAGCGTGAGGAAGCAAGCCAGGATGATACGATCAAGAATCTTGACAGCGGAATCACTGTGAATGGAATTCTTGAGGTTATGCAGGATGGATTCGGATTTATCCGTTCCGACAATTATCTGCCGGGGGAGAATGACGTTTATGTGTCTCCATCCCAGATCCGTAAGTTCAATCTGAAAACAGGTGATATTATCTGTGGTAACACAAGAATCAAAACACAGCAGGAGAAGTTCTCTGCATTATTATATATTACAACGATCAACGGTTATCATCCAAGCGTGATCCAGCAGAGAAAGAATTTTGAAGATCTTACACCGATTTTCCCAAATCAGAGAATCCGTTTGGAGAGACCGGGCAGCAGTGTTGCGATGAGAATCGTGGATCTGATCTCGCCAATTGGTAAAGGACAGCGTGGTATGATCGTTTCCCAGCCAAAAGCAGGTAAGACAACTCTGTTAAAAGAGATTGCAAAATCAGTTACGGCATCCAATCCGGACATGCATCTGATCATTCTTCTGATCGATGAGCGTCCTGAGGAGGTTACCGATATCAGAGAGGCAATCCAGGGACCGAATGTGGAAGTGATCTATTCTACATTTGATGAACTTCCGGAACATCATAAGAGAGTTTCAGAGATGGTGGTCGCAAGAGCAAAACGTCTGGTAGAGCATGGAAAGGATGTTATGATTCTGTTAGACAGTATTACCCGACTGTCCAGAGCCTATAATCTGATCGTACCACCATCAGGAAGAACACTTTCGGGAGGTCTCGATCCGGCGGCACTCTACAGCCCGAAGCGTTTCTTTGGAGCAGCCAGAAATATGAGAGAGGGCGGAAGTCTTACAATTCTGGCAACTGCACTGGTCGATACGGGAAGCAGAATGGATGATGTTGTCTATGAAGAATTTAAAGGAACGGGTAATATGGAGCTGATGCTGAATCGTAAACTGCAGGAAAAGAGAGTGTTCCCTGCGATTGACATTCCGAAGTCCGGTACGAGAAGAGAGGATCTGCTGCTGGATAAAGAGGAGCAGGAAGCTGCCTATATTATGCGGAAAGCCATGAATGGTATGAAAGCAGAAGAGGCTGTGGACAACCTTCTGACCATGTTCTCAAGAACAAAAAATAACGAAGAACTGGTACAGCAGATTATCCGTCAGAAGTTTATCTAAAAAAGTATTGCAAAACAAAAAAGTCTGTGGTACAATTAGAAAGCTGTTTAGAGAAATTTATAAGTAATTTAAAAATAGAGAGGTGAAAATCATGCGCGAAGGTATCCATCCTAATTATTATCAGGCAACTGTAACCTGCAACTGCGGGAACACTTTTGTAACAGGATCTACAAAGGAGAACATCCACGTAGAAATCTGCTCCAAGTGCCACCCATTCTATACAGGTCAGCAGAAGGCTACACAGGCTCGTGGCCGTGTTGATAAGTTCAACAAGAAATATGGTATTAAATAAGAGCAACAGATCGGAGGCTGAGGTGGAATCATCTCAGCTTCTTTTTTTGTCAGGCATACGACAAAAAGATCCATGGGATCTTTTCAGTTAGGAGAAAATATATGAAATCATCGAATATAGGTGGACAGGCAGTGCTGGAGGGGATCATGATGCGGAACGGCGGAAGATACTCTGTTGCAGTCAGGAAACCGGACGGGGATATCGAAGTGGATATCCGGCAGTACAAAAGTATCATTCCATGGAAGACACCTCTGAAGATCCCTTTTATCAGAGGCATTTTTAATTTTGTGGATTCTCTTGTCCTTGGAATGAAGACGCTGACTTTTTCAGCAAGTTTTTTTGAAGAGGAAGAAGAGGAGCTTCTGACAGAAGCTGAAGCGAAGAAACGGGAAAAAAATGAAAAGATCATGATGAACCTGACCGTAGTTCTTTCGGTGATCATAGCGGCGGGATTATTCATGGTGCTTCCTTATTATTTAAGTGGGCTGGTAAAGCATTATACCGATTCAAGAATGGTCATGACTGTCTGCGAAGGACTGATCCGTGTCGGATTATTCCTACTATATATTGCACTGATCTCACGGATGAAGGATATTCAGAGAACGTTTATGTATCATGGAGCAGAGCA
>ERZ773107.2980-NODE-2980-length-11605-cov-12.518268_pt1 | contig 11605 bp, 10 predicted proteins | sample MGYA00580571_ERZ773107 | MGnify/ENA primary metagenome ERZ773107 (study PRJEB29015, sample SAMEA2737843) | human gut metagenome | biome: human gut; feature: human-associated habitat; material: faeces | place: China | collected 2012 ... | reverse complement strand
TAGCTTATATTTGTCGTCCGTTCGTCACCAACTAATATTCAATTAAACAACAATTTCTATGATAATTTAGTTCCACAATTACTACAGAACTTGGCACCATTTACAGGTGTTCCACAATTCGGGCAGAACTTGTATGTACCAGCTGCTGTTGATGATGTCTGGCTGTTACCGTTATTGATATTATTCATCATCTGCTGTCCCATAGCCATACCCATCTGCACACTCATCATATCTCCAGCGATGTTATTTCCGCCTTTACCTATATTGTCTGCCATAGCCATCTGACCATATTTACCCATGTCAGCTACCATTGATTGCGATGCTGCTTTGTTCTGCATCTTGGTAATCTCTTCTGGGTATGAGAAGCTGGCTATATTAAAATCTGTTATTTCTATTCCAAGCTTACTTATCTGCATATCAAGATCTTCTTTTATTCCTGAAGCAATATCATAAGCATTAGCCTGAAGATTGAACATATCCTTGCCTTCCTTAGATATCCACTTCATAAGAAGCTGATCTAACACAGCAACAACTCGCTCTTTGACATCTTCAACTGTATACATCTGCTTAATACCAGCAACTTTATCTATAAGACATACATAATCTGACACCTTAAATGCAAAGTTACCAAATGCTCTTATAGGCATACCACCTGGAAGTCCTGAATATGGAATAGATATTGGATTCTTAGTACCCCAGTTAACATTAAATTCTTTAGTGTTAACAAAAAGTACCTCTGCTCTCATTCCACTGTTAAATCCAAACTTAAAACCTTTAAGAGTTGATAAAAAAGGGATAATCTGGGAATCTATATCAAACTCCCCTTCTTCCTTAAATATACCTTCTATGTTACCATTATATAAGAATATTGCATCCTGCCCTGGACGGATTATAAGACGGCTTCCTTTTTTTATCTCTTTGTTAGTCCATTTCCAGAATATGCAATCATCCCTGTATTCTTCCCATTCTACCACATTGGAAAACTGATTCCTGAATAACCCCATAGTTTCCTCCTGATTTACTGAATACCCATCTGGGCTTTAAGTGCTGCTAGTTCATCATCTACTGCTGTGTCAGCAGGTTCTTCATCATACTTGGCTGCAAGGCTGTTAATATCTGCTTCTTCTGCTGACGAATTAAGTTCTGCCATAGCATTAGCTTCATCTAGCATCTTGTTAGCTTTAGCTTCCATACGGTTAAAGGCTTCCATGCTGTTATTGGCACCTACAACACTTGAGCCAACCTTGTTGATACGTTCCTGTGCCTTAGCTGCTTTTACTGTTGCTTTGATAGCTGCTCTTTTTGCTTCAAGAGCTGATATGTCTTTAACAAGCTTATCATGCATCTGACGCATCTTAGCAGCATTATCTGCTGCCACATTATATGCCTGTGTAAGTGAGGCCTGAGTTGCTGTAAGCTGCTGCTTCTTTTCAAGGAAAGATCTTGCATCTGCCTCATTGCCAGCTCTTAATGCCTTTTCTGCGTATGACTGCATCTTGTTAATCTGCTCTGTACATTCATCAAGCTCTCTCTTTGCTCTTGTTTCCTCAGCCATAACTGAAGCTGTTTCAGCCTTAACCTTTCCCAGATCACTTTCAAGATTTCTCATATACTGATCGATCATCTTCTCTGGATCCTCACACTTGTCTAAAAGCGCGTTAATATTTGCACTCATAATGTCCTTAAATCTTGTTAAAATACCCATAATATCCTCCCATTCTTTAACAGTGATTAAAAGTCTTTACTTAACTTTCAGCATCAATGTAACTATTATACTATATCAATTATTAAAAGTCACTATTGTTTATAAATATTTATCAGATAATTTAATTGTTTGTTAGTTTTTAATGTATTCTTTTATAATTAATCACATATTGTACTTACTGTTTAGGCATATTCATTACTTTTTCTGTTTTGCTGCACGCTTTGCTTCTTTAGCCTCTTCTTTTGCTTCTCTCTTTTCTTCTTTTATCTCTTCCTTTGTCTTTGGCTTATCCGATGATGCCTTCTTTGCTGTATAATCATCTATAAGACTTTCTATGATATTTTTCTTCATATAAACATCAAAGCTTAACAGACATACAAGCATGAAAAGCTGAAGGAAATCTTTATCCTCTTCATTTTCGACATCGCAAAAGGCCTGTTTTGAAAGTTCTGTTTTTCCTAATACATCTTGTGGCAATGCCTCTAACTGAAGCTTCTCCATATCATATATTTCTTTATATATTGTATCAAGAGCTGGAACTCCATCTGTATTAAAGAACTTATCTGTAAGTGGATTAAGAAGCTTCTGGATATCGCTTATTGAAAGAATATTCTTAAGATAATATATAAATGTTAAAACATATATATGCTCTTTAGAATATTTTTTCTTTACTGGCGGTGGAAGCAGATTATTCTTTGTGTAGTTATTTATCATTGTCTTGGTAAGTATCTTATCATCTTCATGTCTTTTAATATCTGAGAGATGTTCATCCATAAATGTGGTAACCTGATCCATATAAAGGTCAATATTAGGAACATCTCCTGGTTTAATATAATTAAGCTTTACGAGCTTTTTTAATAAAACATCAACGAATTCCTGACTATTTTTATTCATACTATGCATCTCCTATATGCTGACTGCCATAAAACAATCCGCATTAACACTTCTATAATTATTAACCAATATACTTATTGGTTTTTGCAATGCCTTTTAACCTTTATTATATAGTATTAAAAACTATATATCAAGAGGTTTATTATTGATGACATAGTTTTGATGACATAGTATCAATGACATAGTATAGGTGTCACCAGTATCGTATATATCACCCGTATCGTATATAATATATAGGATGATAAAAAATACCAGTTATCAGAGGTCATGCAAACGCACGACTACAAATAACCGGTATAATATATATTTACATATATTTATATTACTTATTCTCCTGAGACTTTTCTGTGCTGATACCGAGTCTTTCAAACACTCTGTCATATCCATCATTACCATAATTAAGTGATCTGTTAACTCTGCTTATGGTAGCTGTTGAAGCTCCTGTCTTCTCAGCTATCTCAAGATATGTCTTCTGCTCTCTTAACATTTTTGCCACCTCAAACCTCTGAGCTAAAGACAACAGTTCATTAATAGTGCATACATCTTCAAAAAAATCATAACATTCTTTAACATCCTCAAGACTGAGTATAGCTTTAAAAAGCTGTTCTACTTCTTTTGACTTTAATTTATCGTTCATATATAACCCTCAATTCCCACGTTATTCTATGCGTGCTTTTATCTCATTTCAACAGTTTAACACAGTAAAGTTTTACAGTAAATACATTTATGAAAATATTTATTTTATATTTCTTCGTCCTATATATTCTTCATATAGTCTATAGTCGCTGTTAACAATAAGCTCCTCAGGAAAATCTGTTTCTTCAAGTACCTTATACACCCTGTCAAAATCACATATACTTTCTTTTATATGTGCATCACTGCCTATTGATATGCACACACCAAGCTGTTTACATAGTTTAAGCATTTTAATGTCATTTTCATAAGCTCCCTGTCTTGGACCATCTGGATTAAGAGAGGTATTATTAACTTCAAGAAGAACATGCTTTTCTTTTGCTGCCATAACAAGCTGTTCATAATCAACCGGATATCTTGAATCATCCGGATGTCCTATAATGTTAACGTATGGATTGTCCATTGCTTTTATCAGTGCTTTGGTATTCTGGCCTATATCACCTGGTCTTATACACGGTATATGCAGACTTGCTATAACAACATCGCATCCTTTAAGCCCGTATTCCTTAAGGTCTATACTGCCTTCATAATCCATAATATTAGCCTCACAGCCCATATATATCCTGACACCGTTTTTAACTCTTGGAATTATCTTCATATTAGAAAAATATAATATTCCCGCACTTCCTGGCATCTTGGGCGCATGATCTGTTATGGCAAGATGAGTAACGCCTGTCTGAAAAGCATATGCAGCCATTTCATCTATTGTATTATAAGCGTGTCCACTCACAAGAGTATGTGTATGTGTATCTATAGTATACTTATATTTCATAATAATCCTCATTTCTGTACACGTTTTGTGCAAAAATTCTTCAGACAGCACATTTAACGCTTTCAATATTATATACAATTTTCCAGCCATCTGCAACGCATGTGTATAACCATTTTTCTCTTTTTTAACTCTAAGTTATATGCTATAATTTTAAATCATACTAAAGAAGTTCACAACATAATATAAAACATTCTATATGAAGGTGAGTTTTTTACATGAAATCAGATTTTTTTAAAACATTTATTAAATATATTTCTATTGGTATTTTATCATTTGTAATAATGCTGAATTTTACAAGTGTATCTTTTATAAGCTATGCCGATACCCAATCAGACTATGATGAGAATAACAGACAGCTTGACAATCTGAAAAAAGAACAGGCTGCACTCTCGTCTGAGCTTGGAGAGCTTAACAGCCAGCTTGAAACTTTTAGTGACACTCTTAACCTGATAACAGAACGCATGGCTTCAAAACAGCAGGAAATCGATATACTCAACCAGGATATATCCGATATGGAGAATGAAAAACATAAACAATATGAAGCCATGAAGCTTCGCATACAATATATGTATGAAAGCAGCGAGTATAGTTTTATGGATGTACTTATGGACTCTGCTGATATGGCTGAGCTACTTAAGAAGGCTGATTATGCAAGACAAATATCAGATTATGACCGTTCTATGTTATCAAATCTGAATGAGCTTATAACAACACTTAATCAGAACAAAATAAGCCTTAACAATGACATGACAGAGCTTGTATCACTTAAACAGCAGGCTGTGTCGCAGTCTGATAACATAAAAAATCTTATAGCTGCCAAACAGTCTAAAATAGATGCTGCTTCCGAAGGTATAAAAAATGCTGAAGCCCTTGCTTTTGAATATGAAAAAAAGCTTGAAGAAGAAGCTGCTGCAAGACAGCTTGAAGAAATAAAGAATCTGACCAAAAATGATGAAGTCATAAACAACACCCCTGTTAACTATGATACCAGCGACCTTGCAATGATGGCTGCTATAATCGAGTGTGAGGCAGGCAACCAGTCATATGAGGGAAAGCTTGCTGTTGGAAGCGTTATCGTAAACCGAATCAACAGTCCTAAATTCGGAAATACACTTCAGGCAGTTTTATATGCGCCTTCACAGTTTAGTCCTGTAGCCAGTGGCCGTTTTGCTATTGTACTTGCAAGAGGTGCTGATGCAGAGTGTACTAAAGCCGCCAAAGAAGTCCTTAACGGACATATAACAATCAATGCCCTATACTTCCATATGTATAACAGTGAGGTTGATAAGGGTGGTACCGTAATAGGGGATCACGTGTTCTATTAATCTTTACTTTGAGACACTCTCATCTTATTATTATAAAATAATTTCACTATAAAATGCCATATATAGATTAACAGGTACAAAAATACTCTCTCTCATCAATCTATATATGGCATGATATATGATTCTAAATGTTATCAAATGTTATCAGATTATTTTATAATTCTGAATATCTTATATAGTCTACAGTTGCAAATCCATTTTCTTCATTCTTTACTGTGTTATCATGACTTACAAACATACCATTCTTAACGCCAACCCAGCGGCCTGCTTTAGCTGTATAACTTACTGCATTTTCATAAGTCTTTCCGTCAAAGCTTATCTCAAGAGATGCTTCTTCTACAGGTACATTTTTAACAGAAAGTGCCATCTCTTTAGTTTCTGTGGCTCCTGTTCTTTTTACTGTATATCTTAAGTAAACTGTCTTTGTATCATCTGTGAATCTGTCAGCTTCTATAGGCTTTTCATCAACCATCTCCTGTGTATATACTGCCTCACAGTCAAAATTCTGCTTTCCATTAACCATTCTTAAAAAATATGAACCATTCTTTTTTGCTACTCCTAATGCTGCATAATCAACACCCAGTGATATTATTCCTGCATAGTCACCATCAACAAGTCCATTAAAACTCATCTTAGTTACACATGTAAATTCTGGTGCCGGCCATTTCTGAAGAAGCAGATTACGATAATCTCCAACTGGTCTTAAAGGAGTTGTAGGAACGGCATTAAGCTTTATATATGAACCATCTTCTGCCTTGTTACCATATACATCCGTCTTTGTATCAAACCAGCTGTCGTCATAATTCGCATTCCACTGCCACTGTAACATTAGCGCATCCGAATCAAACTCATCTGTTGTATCAGGCTCGCATACTGGATATTTTGACTTATCTTCAAGTTCTGACTCTGTCTTTCCAATATCTGGCTTTCTATATTCCATAACTGGTTCACCATAATCGTTTCCTTCCTTGTTAACGCCTATTATTGGCCAGTCATTTTCCCAGTGCATTGGCTGTAAATGTGTTATTCTTCCAGCTGCATATACGTCCTGGAAATGCAGAAACCAGTCTTCACCTGTTACTGTATCTACCCAGGCTCCCTGATGAGGGCCATTCACAGGTGAATCTCCCTGTCTTAATACAACCTTATATTCATATGGTCCGAAAGGATTCTTTGAACGAAGAACTGTCTGCCATCCTGTCTTAACGCCACCTGCTGGTGCAAAAACGTAATAATATCCATTACGTTTATACATCTTAGGACCTTCTATAGTTATCTGGTCATTCTCATTACCATCAAATATCTTAACTTCATCGCCAAATATTCCCATACCATCTGGCTGCATTCTGACTATATGAAGAACACTCTTATATCCTATACGGCTCTTTGCAACACCTGCAACAAGATAAGCCTTTCCATCATCATCCCAGAATGGGCATGGATCTATCCATCCAGCTCCTGGTCTTATATTAACAGGTTTACTCCACTCTCCCCATGGGTCCTTTGTTGTTGTCATATAGATACCTTCATCTGGCATAGGAAAACATACATAGTATGTACCTTCATGATATCTTATAGATGGTGCCCATACACCACATCCATGAATCGGATTATTATATCTGAACTCTGGCACATGCTTTAAACAATAATTAATCACTTTCCAATTAACAAGATCTTTGGAATGAAGTACAGGGAGTGCCGGAGAATTAGAAAAGCTTGAAGCAATCATAAAATAATCTTCCCCAACTCTTATAGCATCCGGATCAGAATAATCTGCATAAAGAACCGGATTTCTGTAATTACCATTCTGTAAATCTGCTACCCACATAAAATACCTCCATAATCATAATATGTTTAATAAATCAGCTTAATCTTTACTATAACCAGTAATAATTATCCTGGTCTTTTCTAACTATAACCAGAAATAATAAACTCTGTCTTATTAGTAACATAATTAGTGTACAACATAAATCATTTTTTGCCAATACTTTTATAAAACATTTTTGCAAAAGAGCTTTTTACACTTACATCATAATATATAAAAAGGTACTCTATGTATTGTATTTAACTTAATAACCATATTAAATGATTATTAAGCAACAATACACAAAGTACCATCTTATATCGCAGCTTTACCTGCTAAAATCTTTTTCTATTTTCTTAAGTGTTTCAAGCGGTATAAAATAACTTACTCCAAGTGGATTAAATATAGCTCCTGATGCACCTAATTCCTCAATAGCTGCTACAAGCTCCTTATATGAATAAAGCATATTTTCATACTGTCCCTTGTAGCACTTTTCCATTTCAAAACCATCTGTAAATGCTGGAATAGCTATAACCTGCTCACCATCCTTATGACTTACCTGCTCTGTTACATCTATAAAATGATGTGCTATAGATACCTCTTCTTCTGTTTCTTCCTTTACGCATGGAACCATAAACTCTGAATTAACCATAACTCTTAACATCTGATTCTCTCTCTTATCAAGAATCTGGGCTATTGAAGTCTTATCTGTATTCTTTCTGAACTCCTGAAAATATGCAATCATGGCGTTCTGAAGACCCGGATTAGACACATAATCTTCCCTGAAGAAATCTTCATATGTACCGAATTCTTCTCTTGGTATAACATATACGTTCTTATCGCCATCTGTAAGTCTGATATTCTTATAGCCATTTCTATACATATGACAAAGCTCTAACCCGAACTGTTCTTTATTCTCAACACCAACTGATACTTCATAGCCTGAAAGCTTAAGCTTCTTTTCAAGTAGTGAAGCATTCTTGTTATTATAAAGTACCATTATATCGTCATCTATCATATAAGGATACGCTGTCGTATTGCAATATACAACCCAGAGATGTTCCTCATTTCTTAGCTTATCAGCCATAACCTTTGCATAAATATTCTCTATTCTGTTAAAATACGCAAGATCGTTGGAATTCCCCTGTTCTTTAGCTCTTTTTTTAAGAGCAGGAAGCATCTGTGTCATAACCTCAACAGCATCTGATAAAGTCAGATTTTCCATCATGCCAACTCCATAATCTTCGTCCTTAGTGATATGTCTTACGATATCCTGTATCTTTGTCTGATCCATAATTAACTGTTCCTTTCTGAAATGTGCAACGCTATGACAATCAAGATAACTTTATTGGGTTGTTCAATGGATTGTTCAATACACTGCAACACATATTGTACATAATACCATAAAATCAAGCATTATTCAATCAACATATTGTATATATTTCCATGTATTTCACATATATTTACAGCTATATTTTTATATATATTTCCAGCTATATTTATATATATATTTGTAACTATATTTTGTATATATTTTTATAAATCCACCTGTGTAAAATGTACTCTCCAGTCATTTATATTCTTTCCCTGCGTAAGACATAACATAGCCATAATACGTGCCTCTTCAGCACTCATGCCATATGAAGCTATGCAGTTATTATGCGCATCATTCACAGCCTGGGCTGCATCGCTGCCACTGCATATGATTATTACTGGTATTGAGGATGAAATATCATTTATAAGCTGCGACATATCTGGCGAAAGACTTCCGTCGCTGCTTTCTGTAACAACAACAACTGCCTCACTTATATTTACTGCCTTTTGTGCTGCATAAGCATCATTGCCTATATAGTCATATATGATATTAACATATGGAAGTGAATTAATGCCTGATATATCTATAACATCCATGTCACTAAGTTTTTCGATCACTTTATAGCTGCCATATGTCTTATTATCTTTATTATTATCTTTATTATTATTATCTTTGATAACATTGCCTTTGTTATTATCAACACCTGTCACAGTATCTCCTGAAACATTATTTCCTGAATTACTATTACTTGCATTGTTAGTGCTTACCGCTGATGTACCAACATATGACTGCGGATTAACTGCTATCTTCAATGCTTCATCAAACACTTTATTGTAATCTGTATCTTTTCCATCCTCATTTATGACTATCAGACCTTTGGATGTACTTATAGTGTGCTGTAAAAGATATACTATCTGGTTATATACACGGCTTCTTACCGACACAATCACTGATTCAGCATCTGTATTGCAGCTCTCCTGCACTTTCTTTACAAGTGCAAGCATATCTGATGTATCATCAAAATCTCTTGTTTCCTGAATACACTCTATATCTGCCTGTGATTTATAATCAGTTGTATTAACCATATCACTTATGCTTCCATATGTGCCTATGGCTATAACTTTATTATCTGTTACTTCAACCTTGTTATCACTGCTATTACTGTTATTCTTGCTATTACCAGAAGATGAATCTGTTGCACTGCCCGATGTATCATTATCTGTATTCTGTTCTGCAGCTGCAAGCTCTTTATCTGCATCCTTCATATACTGCATTGGATTTGCCACAAAACCACAGCCTGATAATGCACTGCCAAGCATGCACACTCCAAGCATAACCGCTATATATTTTTTCTTCTTTCTTAATATATTATTATATCTATCACTACGTTTCATATCCTTAACACCGCTCCTCATTTAATGCTGTATTAATATTACACGAAATTCTGATATAGTTCTACTGGTAAAATGAGTTTTCATAATTATTTAACATAATATTGTTGTTGAACACACATTCAGTTGGCGAACTGACGACATAATATAAGTGAAAATCGGTGCTGTGCATACATCATCGATGCCAGAAGTTTCAATTGGATATTTCTAAGACTTTTCATATACGTAATGGTAGTTTCCGCTACCGTTCGATACGGGACATCCATGTCCCATATCTCACTTCCACAGACATCCGTGTCTGTGGATAGCTGAGTAGTTAAGGAAAAGTCTAAGAACTATCACAATTGAACTTCAAGTGCATCTCACAATGTATGTGCAACACCGATTTTCACTTATATTATGTCTGGTTATGGCTTAATTCTCTCTGCTGCTACATCAGATAAGTCCAAGTGTTCTTAATATAAATATCCAGCCCGTAAGCGTTACACTTGATAATACTGTTGTCAAAACAACTATACTTGATGACAGCACTTCATCATTATCCATACTCTTTGCCATAACATAGCTTGTAACTGTTGTTGGCGATGCAAGCATTATAAGTGCTGCAACAAGCTCCTGATTTCTAAAGCCAAGTGCAACTCCTACTGGAATAAAAACTGCCGCAAGACCTATAAGCTTTATAAATGTTGCCGCAAGTGTAGGCTTCAGCTTTTTTATTGCTTTTCTTCCCTCAAATCCTGCACCTATGCATATAAGTGCTATAGGAGTGGCTGTCTGTGCAATGCTTTCTATTGTTTTATTTACAATAACCGGATATTTCATGCCAAGCATAGATGATATGAATCCAAGCACGATACCTATGATAATAGGATTCTTTGCTATATTAACACAAGCTTTCTTAATATTATCCGTTTTATGGCTGACTGTCTTTTTAATCTTTATATCATCAGTAACAACTTCTTCATCATTACTTATCTTTTCAACTGTTTCATTTACATTAACCTCTTCTTTAAGAACTTTCTCAGGATGCGCCTTAAATGTAAGTACAACAACTGCAAATATATTAAACAGTGGAACCGCAGCAACAATCATAAGAGGTGCCATGCCTGTATCAGAATACATATTCTGTACAAAAGCCATGCCAAGTATCGCCGCACTGCTTCTACAGCTTCCCTGTATGAATGCGCCTTTTTGTGTATCATCCTTCATCAGTAATTCAGTAAATATCCACACTAGTGAAAACATGAGTATTGTTACTATGCTACAATACAAAACGAACTTTGGTTCAAACTGGCTTTTAAAATCTGATTTTGACAAATCCCTGAACAAAAGTACTGGTAATGCCACTTTAAAAACATATCTGTTTGCTACATTGGCAAAATGGTCATCTATAATACCAAGCTTTTTAATCACACCCCCAAGCAGCATAACCAGAAATACTGGTACAGTTGCATTGATACTATACACAAAACTATCCACAACAATCTCCATTCAGCTGTATGCTATGTATGCTACAGCGCTTTATTTAACTAGCACATCGTTTTCGAAAATATGTACTAGTACATATTTTCATTCAGCAATCACAGCTCATATTCATATAGTGCTTGCTGAATAATGGTTATATAATACTCTTCTCATTAAAAAAATGCAAATAATTGTTGTTTAATTGAATATTAGTTGGTGACGAACGGACGACAAATATAAGC
>ERZ773107.2973-NODE-2973-length-11626-cov-3.307666_pt1 | contig 11626 bp, 8 predicted proteins | sample MGYA00580571_ERZ773107 | MGnify/ENA primary metagenome ERZ773107 (study PRJEB29015, sample SAMEA2737843) | human gut metagenome | biome: human gut; feature: human-associated habitat; material: faeces | place: China | collected 2012 ... | reverse complement strand
GCCGGAAGTGCCGAAGAAAGTGCGATGACTTTCGCTGCCTCCTCAATATTTCCCGCTTTTACTTCCTGGATAAACGCCGGAATATTGATGGAAACCGGGCATCCAGCGATACATTTTGCATTTTTACAGTTCAGACATCTCTCAGACTCCGCAACTGCTTCTTCCATATTATAGCCGAGACATACCTCTTTAAAATTAGTCGCACGTACCTTCGGATCCTGCTCTCTGACCGGCACCTTTTTCATCATATCTCTCTTTGCTTCCATTATTTGTCACCTCCGCACTGTCCGCATCCGCCGTGATGAGTATCGCCCTCTTTCAAGCGCAGCATCGCTCTGCCTTCCTGAGTCTTATAAATTCTCTGACGTTCCATCGCCTCGTCAAAATTAACAAGATGTCCATCAAACTCCGGTCCGTCTACGCAGGCAAATTTGACTTGGTCGCCTACGGTGACACGACAGGCACCACACATACCGGTTCCATCTACCATGATCGGGTTCAGGCTGACAATCGTCGGAATCTCCAGTTTTTTCGTCAGCAGGCAGACAAATTTCATCATGATCATCGGTCCGATTGCAACACAGACATCGTACTTGCATCCCTGTTTTTCAACTAAATCCTCGATGACACCTGTAACCATACCTTTAATGCCAAAGCTGCCATCATCAGTTGTGATGTAAAGGTTTCCGGCTGCCTTCTCCATCTCCTCGGTCAGGATCAGCAGATCTTTGGTCTTAGAACCTACGATAACATCTACATCAATGCCGTGCTCATGCATCCATTTTACCTGCGGATAAACCGGAGCCGCACCGACACCGCCGGCTACGAAGAGGTATTTCTTCTTTTTCAGCTCTTCTACATCCTCATGGATAAACTCGGACGGATTTCCAAGCGGTCCTACGAAATCATGGAATGCATCCCCAGCCTTGAGGGTGCTCATCTTCTCGGTAGAAGCTCCCACGGTCTGGAATACGATCGTGATCGTTCCTGCCTGACGGTCAAAATCACAGATGGTCAGCGGGATTCTCTCGCCCTCTTCGCCCATCTTGACGATGACAAATTCGCCCGGCTCACATGCACGCGCTACACGCGGTGCTTCTACAACCATCAGATAAATCTTATCTGCCAGTTTTTCAGCTTTTAAAATCGGGTACATTCTATTCCTCCTTACAGTTATATGAACATTTTATTGTTTGACTTTTCAGAATTCTCAATTATTTTACCACTTTGTCCTATTTTTGACAACCTTAGAGCGATTCCTTTTCCAGCTTCCGATATTCCCTGAATTCATAGCACAAATTGAAAAATGTCTGCTCGCCGCTTCGTCTTACCAGTTCCCAGCCTTCTTTCTCCAGATCAACCATATGTGTGTCTGCCACATAGGAAAAATCAATCCAGGTGATCTGCGCTGTGTCGCAGAACGGAAGGAACTGCCGGTAAACCGACTCGCCGCCGATGATGACGACATCTACATCTGTCAGATGTTTTTCCTGTTTCAGCTCGTCAATCCGCACCAGCGCCTCCTCGACACTGTGGCAGATCTCTGCCCCCTTTACGCTCAGAGCCTTCTTTTTTGTCAAAATCAGGTTGATTCTGCCATCCAGCGGTCGCTGAGCCGGGAAAGTCAGAAACGTTTTATAGCCCATCACGATGATTTTTCCCATCGTTTCCTGCCGGAATAATTTCTGATCCGCCGGGATCACCGTCAGCATCTGCCCTTTATTGCCGATACCCCAGTTCCGATCCACTGCCGCAATCAGCTGAAAATGTCTCGGAAACCGTTCCGGAAACTGTCTTTTGAGTGTCTTCATCATGCTCGCCGCATTGATATAGAATGCCTCGTCTGGCTGTTCTTTCTTATCTACATGAGAATGGAACACGCGCTCCATCTCCCGAAGCGCCGTCTCTTCTTCCGGGAACCGGTTCATAATATCAATCATTGCATCACGGCTGTCACGAAGCTTCTGCATCAGGACATCCCAGATCGTCGCCTTATCCGCTTCACTGACAAAGCCATAGTGGTTTAAAATAATCTCTTTTGCATCCAATTCCGATGAATACTCGATCGATTCTTCTGCCGCCTTATAGTCTACCAGAAACGACGGCATATAACTCCCATCATGCCCCATGACGCCTACCGTCTCACTGCACAGCATCAACTCATCGTCAATCAGGTAAGACATGGAACATTTCGTGTGGCCGATCGTCGCAAACGCGTAGATCGTATGGTCGCCCAGTTCGATCGTCTCACCGTCCTCCAGCGATACATCAATCTGTAAATCTGCATCGTCATATTCCGAATCCCATGGAAGCCCCGCCGCTTCTGCCGCCTCGCTGCTTAGACGCCGGATCGTCTTCAAAGCGCCCGGTTTCACTAAAATTTCTTTTGCGCGCTCGGAAGCATATGTTTTCACCCCCGGCCATGCTTTCCGCACCGCCGGAAGCCCCGCTACATGATCATAATGGGAATGGGATAAAAGAACCGCGTCTAACTCTGCATCGCCCAGTTCTCTTTTTATATTTTCCACCATCTGATCGGCAGCATACGCCATCCCCGCCTCGAACAGGAGATTGGCTTTTCCCTTTATCAAAAACACTGCACCGCTTCCGCAGCCAGATACATCAATCACCGTCATTGCTTTCTCATCCTTTTTGTTTGAATTTAAAATCGAACTGAGAAAATTTGAACAAAAACAAATCCTCAAATCCATATTTCGTATTTGATTTTATTTTACTGGATCTTTATGAGAAATACAAGGACTGCTTCAAATCAGATGAATGTAAGGAATAATAGGGTAACTGTTCACAAATAGGAATTTTCTGAACTGAAAATTCCGTACGATACAGTTCTGGCAGCAGATTTTGCCGATTTGGAATGCGCAGCATCGGCAAAATCCCGTTGCTGGGCACACATGTGTGAGCAGTAACATAATGGGATTTTTAATAACAGAATGCCGCAATTTCATTCCAAACAAACGGAACAATATCTGAGCGGGTGTAGCTGGGATACTCGGACAGAGTTTCTAAATTATAAAAAAGATCGGCACCGATATGAAATCGTGTGTTTCGTTACACAGATTCCGGATCAGCACCGATCCTCTGGGTGGTTGGTTTTAATTTAGTAAATTATGGGGAAGAGCTGCGCCCCAGCATGCTCAGTGGCTTCAGCGTGCTCAGTGCCCCAGCTCAAAAAAGCTGCGCTTTTCCTATGCCTCAACCATGTACGGATATGTTACATCCAGGCACGGTACTCTGAGTTCTTTGATGGTTCTCGGGCTTAACCAGCGATACATGTTGATCTCGCTGCCGGCTTTGTCGTTGGTTCCGGATGCTCTTGCACCACCGAACGGCTGCTGGCCGATAACTGCACCGGTCGGCTTGTCGTTGATGTAGAAGTTTCCGGCTGTTCCTTTGAGTGCATCTTCCATCTTAACGATAGCTTCGCGGTCATCTGCAAAGATTGCTCCGGACAGACCATAGGACGTTGCGGTATCGCAGCTTGCCAGAGTCTCATCCAGTTTGTCATCCGGATATACATATACGGTCATAACCGGTCCAAAAATTTCCTCTACCATAGTCTTGAAATCTGGCTTCTTAGCCTCAATCAGGGTCGGATATATGAAATATCCCTTGGAATCATCGTATCCGCCGCAGATAACTTCTGCATCCTCGGATGCTTTTGCATAGTCGATGTACTCTTTGTTGGTCTTGAATGCGGATGCATCGATAACAGCGCCCATCAGGTTTCTGAAATCGGTTATATCGCCAATTTTAATCTTCTCAATCTCCGCCAGCATCCCCTCTTTAACCTGCGGCCAGATGCTTGCCGGAACAAATGCACGGGAAGCTGCGGAGCACTTCTGTCCCTGATACTCGTAGGATGCTCTTGTCAGAGCTGCTACCAGACCCGGTACGTCTGCGGAATTGTGAGCAAAGATGAAGTCCTTTCCACCAGTCTCGCCAACCAGACGCGGATATGTTTTGTATTTCTTGATGTTCTCGCCTACTAAGGAGTAAACACCGCTGAACACTTCGGTAGAACCTGTGAAATGGAATCCTGCCAGGTTCGGATCGCTTAATACGTACTTGCTCATGTCAGAACCACGGCTCGGTACAAAGTTGATAACACCTGCCGGAAGTCCTGCAGCCATCAGGGCCTGCATTACATAGTAGTTGGAAAGAACTGCTGTGGTAGCCGGTTTCCAGAGAACTACGTTACCTGCGATCGCCGGAGCGGTCGGAAGGTTAGCACCGATGGATGTGAAGTTGAATGGGGAAATCGCGGTTACGAAACCTTCCAGCGGACGGTACTCGATGCGGTTCCAAACATTCGGTGTGTTGTTCGGCTGTCTGTCATAAATCTGCTGTAAGTAGTATACGTTGAAACGAAGGAAATCAATCAGCTCGCAGGTATCAATCTCAGCCTGATATGCGGTCTTGCTCTGTCCTAACATGGTAGCTGCATTTACTTTATCTCTCATCGGAGCAGCGATTAAATCAGCTGCTTTTAAGAAGATAGATACGCGGTGTTCCATCGGCATCTCGGTCCATGCTTTTCTAGCTGCCAGAGCTGCTGCAATTGCATCCTTTAACTCTTTCTCACCGCCGGAAGCTGCTTCTGCGATTACATGAGCATGGTCATGCGGCATAACTGCTTTGGTCTTTCTCTCTGTCCAAACTTCCTTACCACCGATGATCATCGGAACCTGAACAACCTGTGCGGACTGGCGCTCCAGCTCTTTCTTTAAGCTGGCTCTCTCCGGGCTTCCCGGAAGATATGCTTTTACCGGCTCATTTTTCGGCATCTCTACTTTGAAATATCCATTGCTCATTGCTCATCTCTCCTTTTTGACATTTTGTCTCATTCGTGATTATGATATGAAATTTTTTCTCACTTCATTTTCGTAAAATCTAATTTTTTCTTTTTAATTTTCATATCAGTGAATTTCTATGGCTAAATATTAGCATGTTTTTCATTTTATGTCAATACTATTTCATATTTAAAAATACATGCTTTCATTATGTTTTTCTGTGCATATCGCATAATATCTTTGCTTTTTCCTGTATTCTGTTTTGGATTGTAATTTTTATCGATCTTACTGTTCACGCATACGTGCCCAGTAACGGAATTTGCCGTGGCTTCGCATTTAAATACGGCAAATTCCTGCTGCCACCACGTTTTCTTACGGCACTTCTGCTTCCAAAAGTGCCCACCCGGGAACAGTAACTATCGATTCTTGTAATTCTGTATGTTTTTTTATGCTTTGTTTACGGGACATGGTTTTTGTGGTATACTGATCCCGCCTGAAACAACTCACAAAAGTGAGTTTATCCTGAAAATAATTCACTTATATGAAAAAAGGAGTTTGATTATGCTTAAATTAGAACGTACCAGCGTCATGAATCTGGAAAATGCCATGCGCGGTGCCCGCAATCCGATGAACAGCTGGGGACGGATGGACAGCTTTTATGATGAGAATGGCGAATATAAACTGGGACCGAACGATCTCGACCTTGCGAAACGCCTCCGCAAAGCAGGCAGCGACCACCGCAAGTTTCTGCGCCAGGTATTTGTCTCAGTCGATGTGACCGCACCTCTCTACTGGTGGAAAGAATATGATACTTATAAAGTAGCGACCGTCGCTAATTCAACCAGCACGATGCACAAAATCGCCAGCAAACCGTTTTCGATGGACGATTTCAGCTGCGACCACATGACAGCCGGAACACGCGCATTTATGGAAACAGTTATCGCCAAGCTAGAGGAAATCCGCCTGCGTTATCTGGAGACAAAGAATAAAGATGACTGGTATGATATGATCCAGCTGCTGCCGAGCAGTTATAATCAGATGCGGACTTGTTCGTTTAATTATGAGACACTGATTAATATTTATTATGCCAGAAAGGATCATAAGCTGGCGGAGTGGCATACATTCTGTGACTGGATCAAGACCTTGCCGTATGGGGAAGAATTGATTATTGGGGAAGGGAAATAAATAGATAGCTAAATAATTTGATTGTCGTGGATGGGACGGAGAAAAAGCCGCCCGGGCAAAAATGATCAGGTTTCGAAGACTGGGATTTTCTAGGCATCTTCGGTTTGATTAAAAACAGAAAGAAATCCTCACAAAGCAAGTTTGTTGCGGTTTCTTTCAATATCAAATCCGAATCTGCCAAGTAAATCCACAGTCTCGAAAATTCCATTTTTGCTCTGGCGGCTTTTTCTCCTGTTTATTGGATGATAACTTGGTAAAATTTAAGATCCTGGTGTCATCCAGCGCATGAATGCGGCTGGATGACGGCGTAGGATCTTTTTTCGTTCCGTATGATAAATTACTTTGTCCACCATCTACTTTCTTATCTAACTATATTCAAGAAAGTCCCCCATGTCTTTCTTCTAAATACTGAATGTGCGCTTAGAAGAAATGTTTAGTTATGGCAGAGAACTGGCATTCCCTTATATACTTTCTCGTAGAGAAGTTTTGCTTTATCAACCGGCAGATTGATGCAGCCGTGGCTGCCGGAATACTGGTAGATGGTTCCGCCGAATTTACTTCTCCAGCTTGCGTCATGGAAACCGATGCCGCCGTTGAATGGCATCCAATAATCTACGTGACTTTCATATTCATATGTGCCGTCTGCCCGTTTGGCGCCGCGCAGAACGCGGTCGGTCTGCTTGTAGGTCAGGCTGTAAATACCTTCCGGGGTTGTGTAGTTTTTGGATACGTTTCCGGTTACGCATGGGGCATCCCAGGTCAGGGCGCCGTTTTCGTACATATATACATGCTGGACACCGAAATCAACTTCTGCGTAGGTATTGCCCCAGTCTGCGTCTGAATGGCTGGCTGCCTGCTGGGAGAACTGGACTTCACGTTCCTGATTGATGCCTGTCTGCGCCATCAGAACCAGGTTGTCTGTCTCTGCAGTCTGGTCAATCTTCCATCCATAAGGGCCTGTCAAGGCAACCTCTTTTCCGGAAGTGGTATGGAAGGTACGGGTAGTTCCAGCTGTGTCGTATTTCGCTGCCAGCGCCTTGATGTAGGCAGCTGCCTTATCGCGGTCTACGGTAATGACACCATTCTCGCCGCCTGTATACCAGCTGACATATTCAGTACCGGACAGTGTCTCGGTTGCATCACCGATATGGAAGGTAATGACCGCATTTTTAGCCTGGTTCATCTGGGCGCAGAGTGCTTTTAAGGATGCATCGTCGGAAGTCACCTGGATCGGTATGTAACATCCTAATGCTTCCAGATCGATCTCTGTCATGCCGGAGGCGATCGCCGCATTGATCGCCGTCTGTACCTTTGCCTTATCCACAGATTCTCCCTTTACTTCCGGAACAATCGTGAAATCTTTTCCTTCTTCCCAGGCGGATATATGGGCATCTACCGTCGGTGCTGCACTATCTGACATACAATTTAAGGAAGCAATGCGTTTTGCAAGCATCGTCTGATCGCAGGAAAGCGGCATCGCGATCGTCAGCGCTCCTGCTCCAGCTTTGCCTTCGCTTCCTCGTTGCTCATTCCGCCGACTGCGACGCCATTTACACTTGTTCCATTTGCAAAACTGCCATCTGCCAGTACTGGCTGTGCAAACATCAGCACCAGTGCAGCTGCTGCACCAGTCATTTTAAGTATACTCATACTTTTATTTTTCATTTTTTCACAAACCTCTCTGCCGCGCCATCTGGCTGCGGCCTGCATATATGGATTCTGAATCCTTATTATAGCAGAGTCGGAAAAAAAGTCCAGACCGATTCTAAAAAAGATCGTCAAAAGATCCAATTCGTAAGAATTTCTTAACGGTTCCTTTTTTTCTTTCATTTTTTCCATATTCATGATTGCAGTTTTTCCATTTTGCAGTATGATGGTATTCATTGCAAATGGGAAGTATAACTTTCAGAACGTCCTTAAAAATGTTTAAAATTTTCATGTTCCCAAAAGCGCCAAAAGGACCGCCGCATCTGGCATGCCCTCTTCTAAGTAAACAAGATTTTTATTGTTATCTTGGTCTGCTTAAAAGGAAATATGCCAGTCTGCGGCAGTCCTTCTTTCTATTTCCGGTCAATTTCCGGATTGACATGCACCATAATGTGTTTTACCTTCGGAAACGTCTTTTCAATGCTGTTATGCACCAACTCGGCAATCTTGTGCGCCTCCCGCAGCGGCATGGAACCGTCTACCTCAATCTCAATGTCCGCATAAATTTTATTGCCAAAGATCCGCGTCTGAAGCAGGTCAATCCGCGCCACATCTGGATTCTGAAGAACGCAGGCGCGCAGCTGTTCTTCGGTCTTCTCATCACAGGAATGATCGACCATTTTATCCATCGCATCTTTAAAAATCTCATACGCCGCTTTCACGATAAAGACGAAAATAACCAGGCTCGCGATCGGATCCATGACCGGAAATCCCATTCTCGCGCCCACGATTCCGACCAGCGCACCGATCGAGGAAAACGCATCGGAACGGTGATGCCATGCATCTGCCATCAGTGCGCTGGAATCAATCTTTTTCGCATAATATCGGGTGTACCAGTACATCGCTTCTTTACTGACAATGGATATAACAGCCGCTGCCAGCGCCAGCATTCCCGGAACCTGCAGGTGACTGTATTCTCCCTTGAGCACGTCCGTAAGCGCCTCCACGCCAATCCCCAGACCTGTCATAAAGAGAACCATCGAGAGGACAATCGCAGCCACACACTCCATCCGCTCATGTCCATACGGGTGCTCCTTGTCCGGCTGTTTGGACGACAGCTTAATTCCAATCACCACGATCATCGTGCTGAACACATCGGACGCCGAATGGATACTGTCACTGATCATCGCATTCGAATGTGCGAACACGCCGGCTAACAGCTTCATAAACGCCAAAAGGATGTTCACTACTATCGTTACAAAAGACACTTGATTTGCCACTTTCTGAAAATCATTCTGTTTCATATTCGTTACCTCCAAAAAATATCTCATGGCACTAACGATAGGTGGGTGCTGCAAACCCATAAAAAAGTATAAAAAAAACACCCACGAACCAGTATGAGTAACTACTGTCCCGTGGATGAAACTAACTTCCACTGTCGCTTCTGCGACCCGACCCCATGATATTCACGGTCTGCTCAGTTTGTACTGTAGTTTGATATGCAGTGCAAAGAGTTTATGATGGATAATAGCACAAATTTACTTTGTTGTCAATATCGGAAAACGCCCTTTTTTCCATATTTATTTTTTCAATTCCTTTATTCCAGCCTCAAGTCCTGCCGCCGTCAGCGGAAACATCGGAATCTCCTCGCGGATCAGACTGATCGTGTACGCACCGTAGGCATATGCCCAGTTATTTTCCCGCATCGGGTTCAGCCAGATCGCCGACGGAAAACGCCGGTGCATCTCCTGCAGCCAGTAAATGCCTGTCCGCTCGTTGCTGTGGAAATAGTCGAGACTGCCGCCGCGGTACAGAAGTTCCGACGGCGCCATCGACGCATCCCCAACCAGAATTACCTTGTATTCCGGTTTCAGGTTGTGAAAAACCCACTCGGTCGAGATCTTATCCCTCCAGGAGCAGGACGGCGTCGTAAACAGCTGATCGTAGAAACAGTTGTGGAAATAATAAATCTTCAAATCCTTAAAATGGGACGACTGATTGACCGCCTGAAACAGCCGGTTGCACAGATCCGCATATGCCCACATCGACCCGCCGCTATCCATCAGAAGCAGAAGCTTCGTCTGGTTCTTTCTCGGGCGCTCCATGACGAGCTCCAGACGTCCGCCTTCGTCACAAGTCTTCTCGATCGTTTTCTCCACATTGAGTTCCGTTTTCGGTCCATCCTCACGGCAGGATAAAAGACGCAGCTTTTTGAGCGCCACCTGAAACTGCCGGATCTGGATGACCGCATCGTCGCGGAAATCGCGGTAATTCCGCTGTTCCGCCACCTGCAGCGCGCTCCGGTTTTTGCCCGGTCCGCCCACGCGGATGCCCTTCGGGCTGTAACCGGAATGTCCAAATGCCGACGTACCGCCGGTTCCAATCCACTTATTGCCGCCGTGGTGCTGCTCATGCTGCTCTTTCAGTCGTTCCGCCATCATTTTACGGATATCGTCCAGATCAAGTCCCGCAAACCGCGCATCGACCTCATCCTTATCATACGGCGTCTGCGCGTGCGCCTTGGCAAGCCAGTCTAAGACCTCCTTCGGAAGTTCCTCAAACGTCTGCACATTTTTAAAATATGCCAGAAATGCCTGGTCAAATTTGTCATATTCGGACTCTTTTTTGACCAGAACCGCCCTCGCCATATAGTAAAACTCCGTCAGGCTCGCGTCGTTCAGGTTCATTTCCAGCGCATCCATCAGGCTGTTCCACTCATTGAGGCTCGTCTTCATCCCGTAAGAACGGAGTAGATACAGAAAATCAGTAAACATATCGGTTATTCTCCACCAGCTTTAAATCCTCTGTCTTTTTTAAGAGTACCCCCGCAAACGGGATCTCCTTTTCCAGCTTCTCCACCGGCACGCCGCCGATCACAAGCGCCTGAATCCAGTCCAACACCTCGGAGGTACTCGGCTTCTTCTGCAGGCTTCTCCTCAGCCTCTGGCACGGCGGGGGCCGCTTCCTCAGCAGGCTGGGCCGGGGCCTCCTCTGCCGGGGCGGCAGGCCGGGTGGGTGCCTCGTCCTCTTCCAGCCCCATCAGCGGCAGGCTCATGCTGTCGTCCTTGCTGGGGGCCTCGGTGCGGGTAGGGGCCTGCGGCTCGTTCTCGTCCGCGCCCTTGCCAAAGAACTGGAAAGCCGTTTCCGGTTCCGGCTCAACCTCTGGCGCGGCTTCCGGGGCAGACTTCGCCTGCTTTACCGACTGATCCTCGGCAAACACCATGGGGATGGCCGGGCCCTCAGGCGCTGCGGGAGCTTCCGGCTCCACGGCCAGCACCTCTTCGGGGGCATCCTGCACCTCCTCCACCGGGGCGGGCTTGGGGGTGCCATAGAGCATGGCCTTGAGTTCGGCCATCTCTGCATCCTCCTGCTGCTCCTGCGGGGTCAGGGGTTCCCGGCGGCGGGGCAGCTCCGGCTTTTTCTCGGGCTGGGGTGCGGGCCGGGGTTCCGGCTTCGGCGCTGCGGGGGCTTCCGGCGCGGTGGGCAGAGCCACAGGCTCTGCTTCCTCCAGCTCTCCGGGCTCCAATGCCAGCTCCAGGCCGGCCTCGGCTTCTTCCTCATGGCCCAGCACGATCTCACCCGTGGGCGGCAGCTCATTCTGCACGGCCGGGGCGGCGGCAGGCTCCTCTTTGTCCTTTTCGCGGTGAAAGAGCTTGCCCAGCAGGCTGCTGGTGCTCTCCTTTTCCTCATCGCGGCGCTTCATCTCTTCGGGCACCTGTGCCACGCTGGTGCTGAAAAACGTGCGGAACTTCTCGTTCTGCGCATCGATCTCTTCCTGTGTCAGCTCTTTGCGCTTATCATCCTTTGGCATCCTAGTCCCTCCCTGTTCTGGTCACGGCGGTCTGGCCGCTGTTTCTTACTCTGCGGCGCGCTGGCTCTGGATTTCGTACAGGATGATGCCAGCCGCCACCGAGACATTGAAGCTGTCCACACCGGTGCCCTGTGCGGCCATATCCAGCCGCACCACACCGTCGCAGAGCTTT
>ERZ773107.2968-NODE-2968-length-11637-cov-3.398636_pt1 | contig 11637 bp, 5 predicted proteins | sample MGYA00580571_ERZ773107 | MGnify/ENA primary metagenome ERZ773107 (study PRJEB29015, sample SAMEA2737843) | human gut metagenome | biome: human gut; feature: human-associated habitat; material: faeces | place: China | collected 2012 ... | reverse complement strand
AGGACGGAGTTTCTTACTCCGAAAAGGACTTCGAGAAAGCGATGGGTGCGGAAAACATCGAAGACGCCATGCGGGGAACTTACGAAGCTCCGAACTTCGATCTGCTGCTGAGAGCTTGTCAGACTACATCGAAAGCGCTTTTCCCGAACTTCATGTTCCTGGACACGCCTTTCAACAAGAACGAGAAATGGAAAGCGGACGATCCGAAACGATATATCTACGAGTTGGCTACAATGGGATGCCGCACCCGTGTATTTGAGAATGTGGCAGGAGAAAAGTCATCTCTGGGACGCGGAAACCTTTCATTCACCACGTTGAACATGCCACGCCTCGCCATCGAAGCACGCATCAAGGCGGAAAATCTGATTGAGGGTGAACGCAACAAGGATGCCATCGAACAGAAAGCGAAAGAGATTTTCATGGAGTCAGTCCGCAATATGGCGACTCTTGTAGCCGATCAACTGTACGAGCGCTACCAGTATCAACGCACCGCACTGGCACGCCAGTTCCCCTTCATGATGGGAAATGACGTATGGAAAGGCGGCGGCGCACTGAATCCGAACGAGCAAGTGGGCGATGCGTTACGCAGCGGTACGCTGGGCATCGGCTTTATCGGCGGACACAATGCAATGGTGGCACTTTACGGAGAAGGCCACGGACACAGCCAGAAGGCATGGGACACGCTGTACGAAGCTGTAATGGAAATGAACAAAGTGGTAGACGAATATAAAGAGAAATATAACCTGAATTATTCCGTACTTGCCACACCTGCCGAAGGACTTTCGGGACGTTTCACCAAGATAGACCGACGGAAATACGGTAAGATCGACGGCGTGACGGACCGCGACTACTACGTCAATTCCTTCCATGTGGATGTGAAGGAACCGATCAGCATCACCGAGAAGATCAGGCGCGAAGCTCCTTTCCACGCCATCACCCGCGGTGGACACATCACGTATGTGGAACTGGACGGGGAAGCTCAGAAGAATGTACGTGCCATCGCGAAAATCGTGAAGGTCATGCACGACGAGGGCATCGGCTACGGCTCCATCAATCACCCGGTGGATACCTGTCACAACTGTGGATACAAAGGAGTAATCTTCGATAAATGCCCGGTATGCCAAAGCGAAAACATCTTACGTATGCGTCGCATCACCGGATACCTGACAGGTGACCTCAGCTCCTGGAACTCTGCCAAACGGGCGGAAGAAAAGGATCGCGTGAAGCACTTGTAGAAGTTGAAAGACACTCATTTATTTTTTACTGAAGTTTCGTAAATTGTTTCCGCATGGATTCCCCTCCTTCTGGAAGGAGGGGAATCCATGCGGGATACAGCACATGCGAAACTTTAATTTTTATTTTAAGATGAACACTCTCAATTCTCCACTTTCAGCTCTCCACTTATTATCGACTTATCCCGAAACGATTGTTGACGGTGAAGGCATCCGGTATTCGATTTATCTTGCGGGATGTTCTCATCACTGCGTCGGCTGTCACAATCCGGAGAGTTGGAATCCGCAGGCAGGAGAACTGCTGACGGAGGAAAGGATTCAATCGATCATTCGGGAAATTAAAGCCAATCCATTGCTGGACGGGGTTACTTTTTCGGGAGGAGATCCGTTTTATAATCCGGAGGCTTTCCTGCTTTTTGTCAAAAGGGTAAAGAAGGAAACGGGGCTGAATATCTGGTGCTATACGGGATATACGTACGAAGAGATTCAGGCTAATCCGCGCTTGAAGGCTGTACTCGACTACATAGATGTGCTGGTGGACGGGCGTTTCGAACAGGCGCTCTTTTCACCTTATCTGGAATTTCGGGGAAGCAGCAATCAGAGGATATTGAGAATAGGTAATAAGTAATAGGTTATAGGTAATAATGGTGGGGGAGGTTTTGTATTAGTTTAGTGCGGGGGGAGCTGCTGCGAATTGTTGTGGGCGTGGTCTACTATGAACTGCTGGGGGCGTGTCTCCTGCGCTAAAAAAACTTATATTTCAAAGAAGATTGAAACACGTACTTCTTTGTTTTGTTTACATTTACAGACAAAATAAGGTTCTACTAGAATAAGTTTTTTTTATGATACAAGCCAATAATACCACTTCTATAGATGAAACCGATGGACTGCCAATGCCGAGACGTATCTGGGCGGTGGTTTCCATCGGATTTGCACTTTGTATGTCGGTGCTCGACGTGAATATTATCAACATCGTACTCCCTACGCTTTCGCACGATTTCGGAACTTCGCCTGCTGTAACTACATGGATTATAAACGGTTATCAGTTGGCTATCGTTGTTTCGCTGCTGTCTTTCTCTTCTTTGGGGGAGATTATCGGTTATCGGAAAGTGTTCCTGTCGGGCATTGGGCTGTTTTGCATCACTTCGCTGATCTGCGCCTTGTCCGATTCATTCTGGACGCTGACGATTGCACGTATCTTTCAGGGATTCAGTGCGTCAGCCATCACAAGTGTGAATACGGCGCAGCTGCGCTACGTATACCCGAAAAGCCAGATCGGGCGGGGAATGGGAATCAATGCGATGGTAGTGGCGATATCGGCGGTCCGTCGGTGGCAAGCGGCATACTTTCGATAGCCAGCTGGCACTGGCTGTTTGCTATCAATGTACCGCTGGGGATTACGGCACTGCTACTGGGTATCAAGCATTTGCCGAGACAGGAAGAGCGGTCGAAGCGGAAGTTTGACTTCGTGAGTGCGATAGCCAATGCGGTCACGTTCGGGTTACTGATTTATACGCTGGACGGATTCGCGCATCATGAGGAGATGGATTTCCTTGTGCTGCAATTGATCATATTGGCCATTGTAGGAACGTTTTACGTACAGAGACAGCTGACTCAGACGACTCCGTTGCTGCCGCTGGACTTATTGCGGATACCGATTTTCCGGCTTTCGATTCTGACGTCTATCTGTTCGTTTATCGCTCAGATGGCGGCCATGGTGTCTCTCCCGTTTTTCCTTCAGAATACGTTGGGGCACAGCGAGGTCATGACAGGATTGCTGCTGACTCCGTGGCCGTTGGCGACTCTTGTGACGGCACCGTTGGCAGGTTATCTGGTGGAACGCATTCATCCGGGGATATTGGGGAGTATCGGGATGGCGTTGTTTGCCGTCGGACTTTTTTCACTTTCGGGGCTTACTGCCGAATCGTCCGATATCAGTATAATTCTTCGTCTGATGCTTTGTGGAGCCGGTTTCGGGTTGTTTCAGACGCCCAATAACAGTACGATTATCTCTTCTGCCCCCACGAAACGTTCGGGCGGTGCAAGTGGAATGCTGGGAATGGCACGTTTGCTGGGGCAGACGTTCGGTACTACGCTGGTAGCGTTGCTTTTCAGTTTTGTCGTGCACGACCGGAGTACGGCGGTCTGCCTCATGGTCGGAAGTGGGTTTGCTGTTGTGGCGGCGATTGTCAGCAGTCTGCGGTTGTCGCAACCGTCTACGCTGAAAAGAGAAACGAATCGGTCATGACGAATAAAACTATCTGTCATCGGGAGCGAAAATCATAGGAGAAGAAACTAGGATCAACCCAGAAAACCGGTTGTTTCCGATTTGTTTCTTTCACATATTGTTATGAGCTAAATGATAGTCGGTTCTATCTTCAATTCTCCTCCTTCGGGAAGGAGGAGTACCCGTAGGGGGAGGTGGTAGGTGAATACATAATCCTGTCATTTACAAAGAAATAGGTATAAACATTATTTTTCCTACCACCTCGGTCTTCGACCACTCCTCCTTCCTGAAGGAGGAGAATGGAGTTACTATTGTGTATTACTGTTTAGTTCATTCCTTTGCAGTTTTCAAGAATCTGATGATGGGAGAAAATAATAAACTGAAGAATATAACCATGACTATAATGCTTTTTCTATAACTCCCATAAAAACTTATTAAAGAAAAGAGGAGCGAAGCCCCCCTTGACTTCACTCCCCCACAATCTTTCTCCTCTACTTTTTGCCTAATACACGGAGAAAACAAGTTTGAATTAAAAAAAGTTACACCTAATATTTATAAACCTCTAGAAATTTCTACCAGTATCCCACCAAAGGCGAGTTCCACCGTTATCTTCACCTCCCAAAGCTTTCTTCAAAGCAGAATATTGAGTAGGATTGTTTTTTTGAATGTCTGACGGATATGGCAAGCGACGAATACGTATGTTGGTATCGATAGCTCCACCACTATTGTTCACAAAGACTTTGAACAACTGCGGATAACCTGTACGGCGTTGTTCTGTCCAAGCTTCATAGCCTTCAGGATAACAAGCAATCCACTTCTGTGTAAGGATTCTTTCCAGTTGCTCTTCCGGAGAAGCACCTCCATCCCACTTCGGAGTCACTTTAATCAGCGCTTTCACATCATATTTTGCTTCGAAGGCATCGACATAATCGGAAGGAGTAGCATCACTTGTGAGATAATCGCCTACATTCACTCCCCATTGCTGACAGGAAACCGTAATACCTTTCTCGTAGCAGTCTTTCACATTTTCGGAAGTAAATCCACGCAAGGCAGCCTCAGCACGAAGGAACCATACTTCGGCAGCAGTCATCAAGATAGCATCGGTCTGTTTGGTAATCGTACTCTTGGAATGCAGACGGTAACGGTTCTCGTCTTTTACAGTAACTCCTGTTCCTTGGGGAACACCTTTATAAGTACCGGCAATCTTATTTCTTTCGGCAATAATCAAATTACCCTTTTCGTCTTTTATATCACCACCTTCCGCTTTCGAGTAATACTTAATCAGTCGCGGATCATTATATCCTACCAAAACAGACTCCATCGTAGCACCCATGAATACTTCTCCCCAGCCTTCATTGACTGTGCCCAGCGGATTCTTATAACCGCTTTCGGTAGAAACGGCAACTGTTTCATCCGCACTCTCCAACACGCCACCGGCAGTTGCATCCATCGCTTTGGCAACTTCTGCTCTCGCCAGATCAGGGGCACTCATCGATACACGGATTGCAAGCCGCAAGCGGAGAGAGTTTGCAAACTTCATCCACTGTGACAGTGTACGTTTGCCTGCGGGCATCAGAATATCGGCAGCAGCAAAAGGTTCGAGAGCGGCATTGGCTTTCTTATATTCGTTGATCAGTTTGACTCCTTCGTCCAAATCTTTGAAGAACTGACGGTAAGCGGCTTCCTGACTATCGACATTATCACCCTCTTCCTGTCCGAATTTAGTGTAGACAATAGGGCCATAAGTATCAGCTATACGGTGCATCAACTCGACTTTCAGGATTTTGGTCACTCCCAGCAAACCTTTCTGTTCCTGATTGATCTTCTCCGATTTCTGAGCGGCGGTCATTATATATCCATAAGTATATGTCCATGCCGAGCCTGTCCAGCCGTCATTCAAAGCATATACAGAGTTCTTGTCATTGAAACTGTTGTTCATATCGTGAAAATATCCGGCAAACATATCATGACCCAGATTCTGTATAGTCTGGAAAGTCCAGTCGGTACCTTTTCCCCAATCGTAGTTGAAGTAAATACCCTGTTGCATGACTCCGAGGTTCAGCACATATTTCTGAAGATCATATTCCTGAAGTTCAGGCGTATATCCGGCTTTATTGGCATTATCTGATTCAAAACCATCCGTACATCCGGTAAATGTCATCAGTCCGGCTACTAACAGATTCGCTATATATAGATTTTTTTTCATAATTCGCTTGCTTTAAAGTTAGAATGTAAATTTAACGTTGAAACCAATGTTACGGGTTGTCGGCATACCGAATACATCAACTCCCTGATTAGTGTTACCTACAGACAAGATAGCATCCGGATCGAAAGGAGCATCTTTGTAGAAGAAGAACAGGTTACGTCCCACCAATGATACATCGATACCGGTGAATACCTTAGTCTTGGCCAGCAAAGTAGACGGGAACGAATAGCTCAGAGATAATTCGCGTAAACGAATATTGGTCGCACTGTACATATAACGCTCGGAGATACCGTTACGGTCACCTACTACTGAATAGAAACCTTCTACATTCTCAAATCTTGTTCCGTCAACTTCCACATAACCTCTGTCACGTGCTTCAGCCGTAGCCTTCGTTACGCCTCTGCCGTCCAATGTAGCTTGTGTCAGAGACATGACATCACCGCCTTTGCGCATATCGATCAGGAAATACAGAGAGAAACCCTTATAAGTGAAGGTATTAGCCCAACTCAACAGAAAGTCCGGATTACAATTTCCCAGATATGTTTTATTACCTGACTCTGAAATAGGTTTGCCTTCATCGGATACCTTAATCTTACCTTGTTCGTCACGTGCGAACGTATTTCCATAGATGTCTCCCAAAGAGCCGCCTTCTTTAATCTGCATCATATATGCCATAGAGAAACCCGGGTCACCATATACGAAGGAAGTATAATTCGGAGCCAGTTCGACTACCTTATTACGGTTTTGTGAATAATTGAAAGTCGTTTTCCAACGGAAATCTTCGGTCAGCACCGGAGTAGCTCCCAATGTGATTTCAAATCCTTTGTTGCGAATCTTACCTGCATTGATATAACGGTATGCATAATCTTCACCCGCACTGGTCGGAACTTTCAGCAACTGATTCTTAGTATCTGTCTTGTAGTAAGTAAAATCAAAATCAACACGGCTGTTGAACAGTCTCCATTCCAGACCAAATTCAATAGAGTTACTGATTTCCGGTTTCAGGTCACCTCTGTTATATACGTCTACTGCCTGCAACTTTCCTCCGGCCCCGATGATATCGGACAAATCGGTAATACCAATCGGTAAGTCGTTACCTACCTGCGCCCATGATCCGCGAATCTTTCCGAAAGAAATCCATTGCGGTAATTTAAAGCTTTCGTTGATCACCCAGGAGAGTCCTACAGAAGGATAGAAGAATCCTTTGTCCACACTATTGGTATGTGACAACGTGGACGACCAGTCATTACGTGCTGTCAAGTCGAGGAACAATGCGTCTTTCCATCCTACCTGTGCTGTTGCGAATACGGATTGAATCGTACGTCTGCGGTCAATCACCTGCTCGGCAGAAGCACTGGTGTTCATTACAATATTGGGAACAGTGAACAAGTTGGGTTTGTACAAAGAAGCTGTCTTGGAATCCAATGTCAATGAATTCTCGGTCTGCACATTAATACTACCACCCAAAGCGGCATTCACAGAGAAATCACCGAAATGCTTGTTGAACATAGCCATCACGTCACCATAAATCAGGAAGTTCTGTGTGTCGGCATACACATAGCGGCCGTTATTTCCTACAATGGCAGGAGAAGTGCTCGCATACATTTTCTGGTCAAACTTATCGCTGACGTAATCCACATTCCCACGAGCTTGCAGGTTGAGCCAGTCGGTTGCTTTCAGATTGGCAGTCAGGGAGGCCAATGCACGGTAGCGCTTATTGTTGTTCAAGATACGGTTCTTTACCCAATATGGGTTTTGTGTCCATTCGCTCGGAGTGGTAAACCAGCTCTGTACGGGCATATTACGATTCTCGTCGAACTTTTCGAAATTAGTGGCATATTCGCTCAGGTCCTGTCCGCGCGGGAAACCATAAACGTCCACCAACGGATTAAGGTAGATACCTCCGGAAGTAGGAGAGTTTTTAATAGTCTGCACCATCAGGTTAGCATTGGCGTCCAGTTTCAGACGGTCATTGAAAAGGGAAGCACTCTCACGCAAAGTCAGATTGTGCTTACGCAACTTGTTGGAGTCGACAATACCTTTGGCGGTCGTGTTGGCATAAGAGAAGTAAGTCTGCAATTTCTCATTACCGGTCATCACAGAAACCGAGTTGATAGCGGTCACTCCATTGCTGAACCAGTTTCCGGCATTATCATAGTCCTTCACATTTTCCTTTTCTCCCCAGCTTGAACCGGCTTTCGCTCCATAACTATTTTGAAATTCCGGCAAACTGATCGCATGATCAACCGTCAGACCGGATGAGTAAGTAATTCTCTGAACTCCCGCTTTACCTTTTTTAGTCGTAATAAGAATCACACCGTTGGCTGCCTGCGAACCGTACAATGCAGCAGCAGAGGCACCTTTCAGAATACTCATGCTTTCAATATCATCCGGATTCAGATTGGAGATACCGTCACCCGCGTCACGGTTGACACCGTCATTCTTACCACCCATAACAGTAGATACGGATTCTGTGGTGCTATTGAGCATAGGCACACCGTCAATCACATACAACGGCTGGTTATTTCCGTCTTCGTTGGCCGAACGGATACCACGGATAGATACTTTGGCCGAACCTCCCAGACCGGAAGCACTCTTGCTGATCTGCACACCTGCCGATTTTCCGGCAAGGGCGGCAATCATGTTGGGGTCTTTGGCACGGGTCAGTTCGTCACCTCCGAGCTGTTGGGTAGAATAAGTCAGCGAGGCGGCTTTTTTCTTGATACCCATAGCAGTTACCACTACCTGCTCCAGTGCCATCGACTCTTCTTCCATCTTGATCTTGAAAGTGGTTTGTCCGCTGACAGAGAGGCTCTGCGGTTGGTAACCTACATAGGTGATATTAATGATAGCGTCGCTTGGCACTTTCAAAGTAAAGTTACCGTCCAAATCGGTGATTGTACCATTCGTCGTACCTTTTTCCACGACACTGGCGCCAATGATAGGCTCGCCTCTCATGTCGGTCACGACACCTTTCACCGTAATTTGTTTCTGTTGCTGTGTGGATGCATGTTCCGTTATGTTCTTGGTCAGCACGATATTATTGCCTTCCACCACATAATGGATACCTGTTCCTTCAAAAGCCTTATCGAGTATTTCGGATACCGGCTGATTGGTAGCATCTACATTAACTACCCGCTTGGTATCGACACTTTTTTTATTGTAGACAAACAAATAGTCGGTCTGAGACTCAATCTGGGTAAGCAATTCGCTTACTTTCAGAGTCGAACGCGGAATGCTTATTTTAGCACTCTGAGAGTATCCATTCTCACAATAAGCCTGGAATGTTACGAACAGAAGAAGGAATAATGTGATCTTCATAGTCAGTATTATTTGCTTAGATTCTAAACTTTTTGGGCAAAAAAGCCCTTTCAAAGAAATTTTTCTCATATCTTTGCAACGTGTTAAGTTAATAAATTGATTAAGGTCGATTTTTGACTGTTTCGAATCGGGAAGTATGGGGGTACTTTCCGATTCTTTTTCGGTAAGGGGTATACTTATTGACTGTTATTCATAATCATTATGCTTTTAAAGGGTTAGTACTAATTTAAGGTGTATATCATTGAGCTCAGTTATTCATCTTAATTTTTATTCTGGCTTTATTCTATCCGGATGCTGTCTCCTTCTTCACTGATCGAATAAGTAAACGGGTGATCTTTCTGGATAACCTTGAGAATGTGTTCAACGCCGTCCTGTTCCTTGAACTTGCCCGTACAGCGATAATTCAGCACTTTCGGATTCTCTACGGTGATCTTCACATTATAATATTTCTCCAGCTTGGTGAGGATGCAACTGAAAGGAGAATCGTCGAAGCAATACAGTCCTTCCCGCCAGCGCAGATAATCATAAGAAGGCAGAACGGCTTTTTTATATTTTCCCTGATAGGAACCGAAGAATTCATTCTTAGTCAGGCGGGTCAGCGGACGTTCATTGTCATAAGCGTAAATATCAACGATGCCCTCTACCAAGGTAGTCTCAAATTCATTGCTTCCTTTATAAGCGCAGACGTTGAAATGAGTGCCTACCACTCTGACCTGATTGGTCTCCGTATTTACGTAGAAAGGTATCTCCTTATTCTTCGCTACTTCGAAATAAGCCTCTCCGTCCAGTTCCACATCTCTGTCGCGGCGCCCGAAGTCAGATCTATAGCTCAGCGTCGATTCAGAATTCAGCCAGACTTTGGTTCCGTCCGCCAGCGTAATCTGTGCCCGTTGACCGGCAGGAACAGTGACCGTCTGCAACTGTGCCAATTTATCATACCGATATTCATTAATCAGAAATCCACAACTGACAGCTACAATTACAGCAGCAGCTATACGGGCACTCCACCTTAACATGGGAATGATGCGAGCGCCCGCGCCTGCTTTCTCTCTCATTTTTCTCTTAGAGTCAGTAAAAAGGGCGATGTCAAACAGCATACGTTCTTTCTGCAATGTCTTCCGGTTTTCTTCCGATTCGTCCACCCAGTTAAGAATGCGTTTTTCTTCGTCGACAGAAGTCTCGCCCTTAAAATATTTATGTAGTAAATCCTGGTTCATAGATATTGTCTTTTCCTATTTATATTTATAGAAAGGCTTTTTCTCTCCCTTCTATATATAAAACAGGTCAGCCTTGAACAACCCTAACGAAAAATGCGATTATTTTTAAAAAAGAATAGAAACCAGGTAATCTTTCAGTTCGGTACGCAGAATTTTCAATGCTTTGGTGATGTGGAACTCCACACTTTTGACGGAAATGCCGAGTTGTTCCGCTATCTTTTTGTTCGGAGTATTTTGATAACGGCTCAATATAAAAATCTGCCGGCTTTGGTTCGGCATACGTTTCAATGCTTTCTGTACGATATGCTGTATTTCCGAATCAAAGATCGCATCCGGTTCGCAGGCTTCCAGTGTAGAGATTCTCAGGTCCAGTTCCCGCTGGCTATGGCTATTTATCTCTTCTTCGGCCCGAAGACGCACCTGCAGATGTGCCAGATAGTTGAGCGCTTTGTTTTTGATGATAGTCAGCAGCAGACCGTGCAGATTGGAATCTTCTTCCCACTTATCCCTGTTTTCCCACAGAGTAATCATTGACTCCATCAATATATCTTCCGCCTCCTGCCTGTCTCTTATATAAGAATAGGCAAACGACAAAAACTTCTCTTGATTCTCATGAAAGAATTCAGAAAAAAGTTGAATAGAAGATATGTTGTTCGTTTGGTGCATCACGCATAAGATTTACAGGCTATTTTCATTAGTTCGTACAAAAGAACACATATTTTCGCAGAAAAGCAAAATAATAGACAAAAAAAATAGCCCGAATACTGAGTAATCGGGCTATCACATTATCTAAAAGCTATCTGCTTTTTTACTTCTTTTCCGGTCTTGGCATCAATACTTTTCTTGAAAGTTTGAATTTTCCTGTCTTCGGATCGATGTCGATCAGTTTCACTTCGATCTCATCACCTTCCTTGATTCCGGCTTCTTCCACTGTTTCCAGACGTTTCCAGTCGATCTCGGAAATGTGCAGCAAACCGTCTTTACCCGGCAGGAATTCAATGAATGCACCGTAAGGCATGATAGAACGAACTTTACCTTTATAAACTTCGCCTACTTCAGGAACAGCAACGATTGCTTTAATCATGCGCATTGCATCATCAATACATTTCTTGTTTGTTCCGGAAACTTCGATGCGTCCCATACCATCAATTTCTTCGATAGTAATCACAGCACCGGTTTCTTCCTGCATACCTTGGATGATTTTTCCACCAGGGCCGATTACAGCACCGATAAATTCTTTAGGAATTGTCATCGTTTCAATGCGTGGAGCATGTTCTTTCAGGTCAGCACGTGGTTCAGCGATTGTTTCAGTAATCTTACCCAGAATGTGCATACGTCCTTCTTTTGCCTGATTCAAAGCACGTTCCAGAATTTCGTAAGACAGACCGTCTACCTTGATATCCATCTGAGTAGCAGTGATACCATCCTTTGTTC
>ERZ773107.2964-NODE-2964-length-11655-cov-7.871724_pt1 | contig 11655 bp, 9 predicted proteins | sample MGYA00580571_ERZ773107 | MGnify/ENA primary metagenome ERZ773107 (study PRJEB29015, sample SAMEA2737843) | human gut metagenome | biome: human gut; feature: human-associated habitat; material: faeces | place: China | collected 2012 ... | reverse complement strand
TTGGCAGCTCATTTTCAGTTGTTTTTCTCTGTGTGCCCTTGTCAAGCGATGTTTAAGTTGGCGGTTAACTTCCGCAACGCAAGCTTTTGCACTATAGCGACATGCTTCGAGAGGGGTGTCTAAATCACAATAGCAAATAATGTTTCGATAGTACTCATTACTTGCTCGGGGAAGGCCTTCTGCTCCAATCAATTTTTTATACGCTCTGGCTTTTTCTCCAGGTTTCAAATCAGTAAAAAAACCTGCAGCAAGTTTCCCTAAATAGCATTTAATGATGTCGTATGAACCTATAAAGTTCTTATGTAGATAAGAATCCACCTCGGAGACCACGTCGTAGATTAGTTTGAAATATTTTAAAAGCGTGTCGTGAGAAAGGCGAGATACACTTAACGGACTCAAATCAATGGGGGTCGAGTAGCGTACTTTATCCCTGCCGATGTAGTGACCGATACTGTTTCTCTTTGTCCTGAATTTATCAAGCTCGCTAATATTGTCAGTCAAAACACAAGGCGCAGTGCCAAAATACTTTTGAAATTCTGATATCCGTTTACTCCATGAACCTTTGCAAATCCCGTCAATTTGAGAAGAAAATCTATATTGATCATAATTAGCATTGCCATAATTGATATCACTTTTTAGAAGGAATGCGCCATCCACCGCATCTGGACACTGAATTATTACCCCCGGCTTTGACTCGAACGAAAGCGCAAGGGCTGTCCTCAAATACGTCTCAAAACACGAACTTAATAGCATTAGCATATTCAGCCGCGTATAATTCTCAAAGTCACCAAAAGCCGTCTTCCACTCCGTGTATGTTGGGGCAATACGCTTGTCATCTTCATCTTTGACTAAAAAGAAGCTCTTGGGATCAGCATCGTCATTTGGTAAGGCGTTTTTTGCAGCTTTCTTGATAGTGTCTTTCGCTGGTACAAAAGCCCAGTATACTCTGTTTAGTTCCGTAAAATGTTGCTTGAACAAATTATATGCTAATGTATATGGAAATGGTGATTCCCAACGTTCATTTGCCATAGTGTAATATTCCTCCAATTTTTGCGAATTTATTCGTATTTTCTCTGAGAGATTTTCCTAAGGCATTAACGAATTACATTGCACTGTTAATCCAGACAATTTAAGTATAGCATCTTTATTTTCAAGCTTCAATAACGAATAAACATGGAACTTGCATGCCGAAGGAGGAGTTTAATGCGCCATATGCAACGAATACTAGCGTGTGTATTGCTCTTTATTGCAGGAGCTTTTTTGTTCTATCCATGGGCCAGCATAATTATCAATAACGAGTGTCATTCCAATGTGGAAACTAACTACACTGCAGCTATCGAAAATACTGACGATGCAGAGCTGACCGCCCAGCGTGAAGCGGCACAGCAGTATAACGCCATGCTGTCCGGCGTAGCTATCACTGAGGGAGGGGCATCCGCCCCTCCCTTGGCGTATGCCCAACAGCTCACGGTGGGCGGCGTCATGGCCTATGTGGACATTCCCAAAATCGGTGCATATCTGCCGGTGCAGCACGGCACGGACGCGGACACGCTGGAGCGTGCGGTGGGCCATGTGGTCGGCACATCCCTGCCGGTGGGCGGCAGCAGCACCCACGCGGTGCTGTCTGCCCACAGTGGCATGGCATCCAGCAAGTTGTTTTCGGACATCGACCAGCTTGCAGTGGGCGACACGTTTTACATCCATGTGCTGGGCGATACATTGGCGTATCAGGTAGACAATATCGCTACTGTGCTGCCCACGGACACCGGTTTGCTGCAAATCGAGGGCGGAAAAGACTTGGTAACGCTGGTGACCTGTACGCCGTTTGGTGTCAATACCCATCGGCTGCTGGTAAGGGGACACCGTGTGCCGTACACGCCGGAAACGGTGGAAGAAATCACTGCAACGCCGGCTTCCTCCTCGTGGGCGCGGCACTATCTGACGGGATTGGCTATCAGCTTCGGCGCAGCGGCAGTGGTCGGCGGCGGGTATTTCATCGTGAAACGGAGGAAGCGCTATGCGTAAAAAGGAGCTATTACTGGCGGCGCTGTTGGCTGCGGCTGGCTTATGTGCTCTGCTGTGGCCGGTGTTCACCGGGCACAGGCTGCAAGCCAATACGGATGAAGCGGCGCAGAGTTTCCTCGAAGAACGCAAGCTAAACCCGTATCCCGAGCTGCTGGTAGCCTTACAGGACTACAACCGCCAGCTTTATGCAGAGAAACAGCGTGATTTGTCCAGTTTGGAAGCCTGCGAGGAGCCTGTCGTTGACCTATCCGCCTACGGCATCAAGAGTGAGATCATCGGCGTGCTGGAGATCTCGGCCATGGAGTTGACCATGCCGGTCTACTTGGGCGCATCGGATGAACATCTTGCCCTCGGCGCGGCGGTGCTGGGCAGCACGTCAGCGCCCATTGGCGGCGATAACACCAACTGCGTCATTGCAGGCCACCGAGGCTGGCGCGGCGCGGATTACTTCCGCCACATCGATCGCCTGCAGGTGGGCGATACCGTGCAGCTGACGAATCTATGGGAAACGCTGACCTATACCGTAACGGACATTCAGATCATCCAGCCCCAGGAGGTGGAGAAAATTAAAATTCAGCCAAACCGCGACCTGCTGACTTTGCTGACCTGCCACCCCTATGCCTCGGGTGGGCGACAGCGGCATGTGGTGGTGTGCGAAAGGGTGGTGACATGAAGAAAGTTAAACCAATCGCATGGGTGATTCTATGCCTGCCGGTTCTCTATGCCGCGATTGCAGCGGCCGCAGCCTATAAACAGGATACCAACCTGTTTGACCTGATGACTCGCTTCAGCCATGTACTAAAGCACCCAACGCTGCTGCATTGGACGGGCTATACTCCACAATGCATCATCGGTGCATTGGCCTGCTACGGTCTAGCCGTGACGCTCTACTATTCCGGCTATGAAAACCGCCGCCCCGGCGAGGAATACGGCTCTGCCAAATGGGGTAGCGTCCGTGCGCTGAATAAGAAGTACGCCGATCCGAAAGGGAAAAATGCCATCCTGACAAAACGCATTTCCATCGGGCTGGACGGGTATCGGCACCAGCGCAATCTGAACATTCTTGTGGTGGGCGGCAGCGGCTCCGGCAAAACGCGGTATTTCTGCAAACCGGGTATTATGAGCGCCAACTGCTCCTATTTGGTCATAGACCCGAAGGGCGAGATGCTTCGCAGCACCGGCCGCCTGCTGGAGCAGGAAAAATATGACATTAAGGTATTCGACCTCATTCATCCGCAGCAGTCGGATGGATACAATCCCTTCACCTACATCCGGGACGAGCCGGATGTGCTGAAGCTCATGGACAATCTGGTAAAAAATACCACCCCGCCTAAGGGGGCGTCCAACGATCCGTTTTGGGAAAAAGCAGAAATTGCGCTGGATTCTGCGCTGATGCTGTATCTGCTCAGCGAAGCGCCCAAGGAGGAGCAGAACTTTGAAATGCTGATGTTTATGCTGGAATGTGCGCGTGTCATGGAGGAGGACGAGCAATATCAAAGCCCGCTGGATCTGCTGTTCCAAGCGCTGGAGGAGCGGGAGCCGAATCATGTAGCAGTGCGGGAATATAAGGTTTACAAGCAGGCCGCCGGAGATGTATGCTCCAAGTGACTTCTTAATCATGGTTTTTGTCATGGTTAGTGAAGCAGTCACTTAGAGCATTTTCATTTCAGGAGGTACAGCCATGAGAAACGAGAAAATCACCCCTCTGTATGAGCGTTTGAGCCGCGATGATGAGTTACAAGGCGAGAGCAATTCCATATCAAACCAGAAAAAGATGTTAGAGGACTTTGCCCGCCGGAATGGGCTGCCGAACCCCACCCACTTCACCGATGACGGCGTATCGGGAACCCGTTTTGACCGCCCCGGCTTTCTGGCGATGATGGAGGAAGTCGAGGCCGGACGGGTGGAGGCCATTGTTATCAAAGACATGAGCCGCCTGGGGCGCGACTATCTGAAAGTCGGCCAGGTCATGGAGATTTTGCGGCAGCGCGGCGTCCGGCTGATCGCCATCAATGACGGTGTAGACAGTCTGAAAGGCGATGATGATTTTACCCCTTTCCGCAACATTATGAACGAGTTTTACGCCCGCGACACCAGCCGGAAAATCCGCTCCGTGTTCAAATCCAAAGGTATGAGTGGTAAGCACCTGACCGGCACTGTCATTTACGGCTATTTATGGGATGAAAAGCGGGAACACTGGATTGTTGACGAAGAAGCCGCCGCTGTGGTACGCCATATTTTCGCGCTTGCAATGGAGGGCTACGGCCCCTATCAGATCGCAACCAAGTTGTCAGAAGAAAAAATCGAAATGCCTGCCGTTCACCTTGCCCGCTATGGCGAAGGAGTAAACAAGAATAAGACCTTTGCGGATATTTATCGTTGGAGTGCCTCTACCGTTGTTGAAATCCTGAAAAAACGGGAGTATTTAGGCCATACGGTCAATTTCAAAACCCGCAAGCACTTCAAGGACAAGAAAAGCCATTATGTGGATGAAAGCGAGTGGACGATTTTTGAGAACACCCATGAGGCCATTATCGACCAGGAAACCTTTGACAATGTGCAGCGTATCCGGGGAAACGCCAGACGCTACCCGGACGGCTTTGGGGAGGCCCATCCCCTGACCGGCCTGATGTACTGCGCCGATTGCGGCGGCAAGATGTACGTTCACCGTACATACAACGGCAAGCGCGTCCCGCAGTATACTTGCGGCCAGTATAGTAAGTACCCCATCGGCTCCCTTTGCCCTACACAGCACCGTATCAAGGCCGAAGCTGTTCTGACCCTGATTGCCGATATGCTCCGGGCTATCGCAGAGTATTCCAAGAATGACCGGGCTGAGTTTATCCGCACCGTCCAGGAAACACAGGCCGCCCAGCAGACCGCCGACATATCCAAGAAGCGGAAACGGCTGGCCGTTGCTCAAAAGCGGGCTGGGGAACTGGAAAAGCTGATTTGCAAAATCTATGAGGACAATGCCCTGGGTAAGCTGCCGGACGCCCGGTATGAGGCCCTGGACACACAGTATGCCAAAGAGCAGGACGCTCTCAATGCGGAAATCACGGAACTGGAAAAGGCCGTTACCGGCTATGAGCAGAGCCGGAAATCTGCGGAGAAGTTTATAGCCCTGATTGACAAGTATGAGAATTTCGACACGCTGACAAATACCATGCTCAACGAGTTTGTAGAGAAAATCCTTGTCCATGAACGCGCCCGCAAAGGCAGCCAGGACACCACACAGGAGGTTGAAATCTACTTCAACTTTGTGGGCCGGTATATCCCACCTGCCTTGCAGCCGGTTCCCCTGACCCCGGAGGAACAGGAAGAACTGCGGAAGAAGGAGGAACGCAAGGATAGGCTTCACCAGAACTACTTGCGCCGCAAGGCCAACGGCAAGCAAAAGGAATGGGAAGAACGCTACAACGCCAAGCGCAAAGCAAAAATGGAGGCGGCAAAGGCAGCTATCCGGGCTGAGGACATGGAGAAGGGCATTTTTACCACCGTCAGCCAGTTGCCCAGGCAGGAGCCGCGCAAGGCCACCGTATCGGCCAGCGCCGCAGTTTAACCATCACAGTGCAAAGGAGAATGAACATGAGCGAATTGACTTACACCCGGTGCGGGGATTACTACATCCCCGACCTGAAACTTTCCGAGCAGCCGGAGGCCCCCATCGGCAAGTATGGCCGTATGCGGCAACGCTACCTGAAGGAACACCGGCCCGGCCTTTACAGCAGCTTGATTTTAAGCGAAAAGCTGTACCCGCACCTGTTGGAGATTGACAGGGCGGCGCGGGAGCGCATGGACGCCATGCTGCCCCGCATGATGGAGGCGGCAGGCGTCACCGAGGAACTGAAATCCCGTGACCCTATGCGGTGGGTGGGGCTGATGAACACGCTGAAAGCACAGGCAGAGGAAGTTATTTTTCAAGAGATAACGATGATTTAAGAGTACTAGCGTGCCTGCAAATTTTATTCAGCTATGATATAATGAAAATGTCAGGCTTTGAGATTTTCTTGAGATTTGAAAGATACAATATCGGATGTGAAATGGAGGAAAAGATCGTGAAAACAAAGATTTTGATTGTCGATGATGAACACGGTATCGTCGATATGATACAAAGTTACTTTCAAAAACAATATGATATTCTGACAGCATATAGCGGCCAAGAAGCACTCCAAAAAATCGCAAGCAACCCTGATTTGATTTTGCTGGACATCAATATGCCGGATATGGACGGGCTGACCGTATGCCAGAAAGTACGGGACTACATCACTTGCCCCATTTTGTTTTTGACCGCCCGCATTGAATCCAGCGACAAAATCATAGGCTTTCAAGCTGGAGCAGATGACTATATTGTAAAACCCTTTGATCTGGACGAATTAGGGGCACGTATTGCCGCACACCTGCGACGGGAGCAGCGCCGCCAAAGTAATTCTGCGGTTCGCTTCTTTGGTGAATTGGCATTAGATTACTCTGCCCGGACAGCTACAATCAATAGCCAGAGCATTCCGTTGTCCAAGCGGGAGTTTGAAATTGTGGAGCTTCTTTCCCTCAATGCAGGCCAAGTCTTTGACCGAGAACGAATTTATGAACTTGTGTGGGGATTGGATGGGGACGGGAATAGCGACACGATCATGGAACATATTCGGAAAATACGGGCTAAGTTTGCAGCACATACGCTGCACAATTACATTGAAACAGTTTGGGGGTGTGGTTATCGGTGGAACGCCTAAAAAATATGGGGTTAAAAAAGTCTTTTCTTGTTTTGTCTGTTTCCTGTGTTTTACTGGCTCTCCTGCTATTGGTGCTCGTTTTTGTGGTGTGTAATGTGATTAGCAGCACCTTTCCCACTGGTGGAATACAGATTTCTCCAGATGGTACAATAGTTAAACTGGAAGAACCGACAGCATCCCAGCAAACTATATTGTCAGTATTAGGTATCATACAAGTTGTATCTTGCATTGCGCTTCCTATGGGTGGGCTAGCCCTATCAGGAGTTCTATATTACCACATTAAATTGAAGCAACCGATTGCCGTATTGCAAAATGGTATTACAAGGATTCAGAACCACGACCTTGATTTTATTATGCCGGTTCGTTCTGGTGATGAATTGGGGCAACTCTGTGTTGCCTTTGATACTATGCGCGAAGAACTTTTGAAATCAAATCAGGAACTATGGCGGCAGATGGAAGAACGCAAAAGATTAAATGCCGCGTTTTCCCACGATTTAAGAAATCCGATCACAGTTTTGAAAGGAACTGTGAAATTACTGCGTCAGGGTACAGCAGATAAGCAGACGATTGACAGACTGGAAAGCTATACCCAACGTATAGAGCAGTATGTGGAAGCTATGAGCAGCATACAAAGATTGGAACAAATGCCACTGCGGGTAAGCGAGTGTTCCTATTCCCTATTGCGCTCGGAATTAGAAGATACTACAAAACTTCTTGCTGGAACATTCCAGCTATCCATTTCTGCACCTGATAATGGAACTGTACAAATAGATCATGCGTTATTTCTGATTGTCGCGGAAAATTTGATTGGAAATGCAGCTCGTTTTGCAAAAAGTGAAATTATAATATGCCTGCAACAGCGGGAAAACCTCTTGCTTTTGTCGGTCACAGATGATGGCCCCGGTTATCCCGCAGAGTTGGTACAAAACGGCCCAAAACCGTTTGGAAAACTGAATGGAGATTCCGCACACTTTGGGATGGGGCTTTATAGCAGCCAGACATTATGCCTAAAACACGGCGGAGCACTTACGCTGACGAATAGAAAGGATCATGGCGCAATAGCTACTGCTTCCTTTCAAACAAATCGGAAACCTTGAGCAATTTTTGAGATTTTTATTTTACACTCTCCTTATACCACAAATAAGGAGAGTGTTTTTTTATGAATATTGAGGCAAAAGAACTATCAAAAATCTACAGCAGCGGCGAAAGCCGTGTTGTCGCGTTGGATAAAGCCAATCTTGAAATTGCATCCAGCGACTTTATCTCCATCATGGGGCCTTCTGGCAGCGGAAAAAGTACCCTGCTTCATTTATTGTCAGGGCTGGATAAGCCAACTTCTGGCAGCTTGACATACGATGGAAAAGACATATACAGTTTCAACGACAAAGCTCTGTCTGCTTTTCGTCGCCAGCGTATCGGTTTCATCTTCCAGCAGTTTAACCTGCTTCCCGTCTTGACCGCAAAAGAAAATATCATTATGCCTCTATTGTTAGATAAAAAGCAGCCGGATGAAGCCTATCTAAAGCAGCTTACGGAATTGCTGGGGATTCGGGAGCGCCTTACCCATTTACCCCATGAGCTTTCCGGCGGTCAGCAGCAACGTGTAGCGATTGCCCGCGCTCTGATTGCAAAACCCGATATTATCTTTGCGGATGAACCAACTGGGAATCTGGATAGTAAAAGTGGCAGCGAGGTTATGGAAATGCTGCAAAACATATGGAAGAAGATGGGGAAAACGCTTGTTATCATTACCCATGACAGCCGTATTGCAAGAATGGCAGACCGGCAATTTGTCATTGTGGACGGGGTTCTTTCGGAGGTGACGGCAAAATGAAATCCTATTTAGCACTTACATGGAAAGAACTAAAAGCGCAGAAAATCACAGCAATCTTGATTTTGATTGCGGTTATCATGTCTACGATCATGACAACGGTAGTCGGTCAGTCCATTGGGATATTACAATCTATGCGGATGGAGCAGGCGGCGAGTCTGAATGGAAACCGCTATGCAACCTTCCATCAGCTAAATCAAGAACAGGCGCAAAAGCTGCACGAAGATGACCGTCTGTACGATGTAGGAGATATAATCTTTGTCGGCAGTACGCCGTTAGGCAGCAGCAGTTTATCTCTATACCTTCGGGAATATCACGATAACGCTCTATCTATGTATCCGTCAATCGGAACTATAAAAGAGGGACGTTTACCAGAGGCCGCAAACGAAATTGCATTACCAGAAGATAGTATCCAATATCTCGGATTAGATGTTGCGATCGGGGATACTGTTTCTCTGGATATGCGTGTGTCTGTTATGGATGGTTCTCTGCCAGAATTTGAATATTCCGGCAATTTTATATTGACGGGTATTCTTGAAAGCAGCTATATCGGATATACAACCGGCACAGTTTCGGGAATTGTGGGAAACGGAACCGCAGAAAATTTACTGCCGGAAGAATATTTGCTTTATTCCACTGACTTTAAGACCCATGACAAGCAAAACTTTCAGAGCATTGTTTATGATCTTGCGACGGAGTTGAATGTAGAGGAACGGTATATCCAATACAACTGGGTTTTACTTGACGCCATCGGTATTTCGTATGACGAGGCAACCAGCAGCGATGCTGGTTCAGGCTTTCCTTTTATGACAGTGGCGTGTATTTTGGTAGGCGTATTGGTCTTGTTTGCAGCCGGATTGGTTATTTACAACATTCTCAAAATTTCCATTACAAAACGCATTAAAGAATATGGAACGCTTCGCGCAATCGGTGGAGAGCGAGGGCAGATATATCGTCTTGTTTCCTTGCAGCTCTTGATCCTTTGCGGGATTGGTATCCCTATCGGGCTGGTACTCGGTACATTGTCAGCAAAGGGAGTGCTGATTGTTGCTACGAGTGTTCTCAATCCCGATATATTCATGGTAAATAGTGCTTCCGAATTAACTGCGGCCATCAGCGCAGCCAGTTCGGTGAAGTTACCCATGCTCCTTGCCAGTGTTGCAGTCACACTTTTATTTGCTTTGCTGGCTGCGTTTCCTGCTGCACGATACGCATCCCGTGTATCTCCGACAGTCGCTATGTCTGGCCACGCTGTGAAGATCAAACGTCGTGGAAAACGAAATCGCAAAATCTATCATTTTGAATCTTACTACGCAAGGCTGAATTTGAAACGTGGGCGTGGCAGAACACTCGTTACGATTCTTTCTCTTGTTATGAGCATTACCGTCTTTGTCGCTTTGCAGAGCTTTACCAATCTGCTGGATGCCAGTAGTTCGGTTCAGGATATGTATTTCAGCGATTATGCTGTTACAAATGAAACATTGGGTATTCCGGCGGAAGCTGTAGATACATTGAAAGCAAACGACGCAGTAGAAAGCCTTTCCACCACCAGACTTTCCGTATTTATGCAAGGCGCTGGTGACGAACTTCCCTTTGAAACAGATTTGTCTGTGCAAAGCTACGAAACCTTTCAGCTTGCAAATATTGACGATGGGCTATTAGAGATCTACGCACCCAACCTTTCGGATCAGGATAAGCAGGCATTAAACGATGGAACAGGCTGCCTCGTCAAAAATCCTATCCCATTTTCCTACGGGGATACGCCTATGGAGTACACAGAGCTTGCTGTTGGTGATACGGTTCAGTTGGGAGGCAGAACACTTCGGGTAATAGCGTTGATTGATAATCCAATTTCAATCAACAATGAAGGATTTGCCAACGGTGTCCAGATTATTGTGAATGAAGAAATATATTGCTCGCTGCTTGAAAATGACAGCTATTCAGAAATCTATCCGACATTACAGGATAGTGCTGATACAGATTCCTTTGAAAACTGGTTGGATAACTGGTGTCGTGAATATCCGGGAACTCATTGGCTTTCTTATCTTGAAAGCAGCAACGAAATGGCAGAAAGCTTTGAACAAATCAAAATGCTTTGCTGGGCGCTGATTATCTTTATCGGAATTATTGGTATATTGAATATCATAAACACGGTTTACAGCAATATCCATACCCGTGTCAATGAGATTGGTATGCAGCGGGCCATTGGAATGAGTGCAGCAAGCCTATATAAAACATTTCTGTGGGAGGGCGCTTATTACGGGATTTTTGCATCATTGATTGGTGTAGTGCTGGGCTATATCTGTTGCGTCTTTGTTAATGCTGCACAGACAGACACTTTACAGCTCGTTTCTGTCCCCGTTTTGGCGATCGCTGAAGCTGCGATTATTTCTATTTTGGCCTGTTTGTTGGCAACGGCGATTCCACTGCGAAATATCTCCAAAATGAATATTGTGGATTCGATAGAAACTATCGAGTGAATCTCCGAATTTCAATATAAAGCTATCCTGCCCCGCTAAACGGGGAAAGAAAAAAACCGTTGCAGGGCAGGTAGCTTCGTGCGCCTATAATGGATTTTCAGGGTACTGCGGCGGTTTTGAGTAACATCAAGGCCGCCGTTCCTTATGCCCTCGACAAAGGAGTGACGCCTACACGCTGACACGGCGGCTTTAGGAGGGAGCCGCCATGAAGCACACTGACCGCCGACAAATTCAGACGATATTTGCACTATCGTCAAAAAAATCCCGGCCACCGGACAGGCCCCGTCTGGCAGCCAGTGCGAAAATTGTCACAATGTAACTGAATACCGTGTTTTTTGCGCTCGAATAGCTTCATGCTGTCCGGGCGTTTTTTCATACCTATGGGGCCGGAACATCGGGCCAACATGGCCCGAACCCTGCCCCCGGTGTCGTTCCCCGCCGCCCCGTTCAGATTTTCCCGCAAAAATCTGAACGGAGGAAAGGCCGATGGAAGTCACCATCAATTACAACGGACAAGCTGTGGCCGTGGAGGTCACGCTGGAAGTCTATGAATTTCTTGACCGGGCCGATCACAAAACGGAGAACCTGT
>ERZ773107.2962-NODE-2962-length-11658-cov-2.563475_pt1 | contig 11658 bp, 11 predicted proteins | sample MGYA00580571_ERZ773107 | MGnify/ENA primary metagenome ERZ773107 (study PRJEB29015, sample SAMEA2737843) | human gut metagenome | biome: human gut; feature: human-associated habitat; material: faeces | place: China | collected 2012 ... | reverse complement strand
GTGCTTGGAAATATGAGTGCAAGGGAGTATTTTGCCTATAAGAAGCAGCTGGTTCCAAAGATTCAGAAAGCTTTCCGGGAGTTAGAAAAGCAGGCAGATATTATTGTGATCGAAGGGGCAGGAAGTCCGGCGGAAATTAATCTGCGGGAAAATGATATTGTAAATATGGGACTTGCAGAGCTAGTCGATGCGCCGGTGCTTTTAGTCGGAGATATTGACAGGGGCGGTGTGTTCGCCCAGCTTTTAGGAACGCTCATGCTGCTAGAGGAGAGCGAGAAGGAACGCGTGAAAGGACTTGTGATTAACAAGTTCCGCGGGGATAAGACGATCTTAGATCCTGGTGTTGTCATGTTAGAGGAGCGCGGGCATGTACCGGTTGTGGGGGTGGTCCCTTATATGGAGCTTTCCATCGACGATGAGGACAGCCTGAGCAGCCGCTTTGAGAAAAAGCAGACCGGGTTAATTGACATTGCGGTGATCCGTTACCCGCGCATTTCGAATTTTACCGATCTTTCTGTGTTCGAGCAGATGGAGGAGGTTTCTGTCCGGTATGTGGAGCATCCTAAGGATCTGCACCATCCAGATATGATCGTGCTTCCGGGAAGTAAGAATACGATGGCTGATTTGAAATGGATGCGGGAGAATGGATTAGAGGCACTGATTAAGAAGAAAGCATCCGACACTGTCGTGTTCGGCATTTGCGGAGGCTACCAGATGCTTGGGAAAAAAATCAGTGACCCACATGCGGTGGAGACAGGTGGAAGCATGACCGGGATGGAACTTCTTCCATTGATGACAGAGCTTCAGGAGGAGAAGACGCGGACACAGGTGACAGGCTCTTTTGGCACATTGACCGGGCCTCTTTCCGGTCTTTCCGGACAGAAGATTTCCGGATATGAGATCCATATGGGAAGCACGGAGCGCATGGACACAGAACTTGATACAGCGTACAATCGTCTGTGCTCCATCCGGGATGAGCGCACGAAGCAGGAAAAAACAGACGGAGCCATTTGCGGAAATGTATATGGAAGCTATGTGCATGGCATTTTTGACGAGGGGGAGATCGCAAAGACAGTAGTCGGGATCCTCGCAGAGAAAAAGGGTGTTCTCTTAGACACAAGCACGATAATGGATTACAGTCAGTTTAAGGAACAGCAGTATGATAAATTAGCGGATGGGCTGCGGAAATCAATGGATATGGAAGCGGTCTATGCGATGTTAAGAGAGGCGGCGTTTTAAGGCAGAAGGAAGATGGGAGTTCGCAACAGATCCTGCCGGAGAACGGGAAGCAGCACAGAGAAAGAAAAGAATGGAATATTTACAGAGAAATATGGAATTACAGATTGAACAGCCAGACAGAGAGATTGAGAAAAAAGTAAAAGCAAACTGGGATCATGTGGCAAAGCCACTAGACGGTCTCGGAAAATTCGAGGGTCTGATCGCGAGGATCGGAGCGATTCTTGGAACCGCAGAGATTTCAATCGGAAAAAAGGCAGTCATCGTGATGTGCGCAGACAATGGAATTGTCGCAGAGGGCATCAGTCAGTCCGGGCAGGAAGTCACGGCGGCAGTCACGGCGAATCTGGGAATCCGCAATACATCGGTGTGCAAGATGGCAAAAAGAGCAGGAGCAGAGATAATCCCAGTCGATATCGGGGTGAATACGAAAACGGTATTTTCCGGTGTACGGGATTGCAAAGTGCGGATGGGTACGCGCAATTTCCGGAAAGAACCGGCGATGACGGATGCGGAAGCAGAGCAGGCGATTGAGACCGGCATGGAGTTAGTGAGGGAATGCAAAGAAGCCGGTTACACCCTGCTTGGCACCGGGGAGATGGGAATCGGCAACACGACAACGAGTGCGGCGATGGCAGCGGCGCTTTTGGGCGTCTCAGCAGAGACAGTAACCGGAAGAGGGGCAGGACTTAGCGATGCAGGACTGCTCCACAAGCAGCAGATCGTCCGGGAAGCGCTTGAGAAGTACCGGCTGACGAAGGAGGAGCCGATGCGGATTTTGTGTACCGTAGGAGGACTTGATATTGCAGGGCTCTGCGGTGTCTTTTTGGGCGGGGCAAAGTACCATGTTCCAATCGTGGCAGACGGGGTGATCAGTGCAGTTGCGGCGCTCACCGCGGAACGGCTTGCTCCGGGCACGAGGGAGTATGTGATCCCGTCCCACAGAGGAAAAGAACCGGCATCTGATCTTCTGATGCGGGAGCTTCAGTTAAATCCGATCATCGATGCAGGATTAGCGCTCGGGGAAGGAACCGGGGCAGTGATGATGTTTTCCCTGCTTGACCTTGCAATGACGCTGTATGAGAGCGGAGCGACCTTCAGGGATTTTGAGATAGAGCAGTATGAGAGATTTGTGTGAAAGGTGATGGAATGATAACACTGGTGACAGGGGGAAGCGGCAGCGGCAAATCGGCTTACGCGGAAGACGTGGCAGTTTCTGCTGAGGGGACAGAAAAATATTACATTGCGACCATGCAGATTTATGATGCAGAGGGGGAGAGAAAGGTGGAGCGGCACAGAAAGCTGCGCGCCGGAAAAGGGTTTACGACCGTAGAGAGCCCTCGGAATGTCGGACAGGTTGTATTTCCAACATTTACCGAAACAAAAACGGTCTGCAAAGACTGTCGGGAGCCCGAACATAGCAGGAAGAAACAGGGGCAGAGAACGGCACTCTTAGAGTGCATGTCCAATCTTGTCGCAAATGAGATGTTTTCTATAGATGGGATGAGAGAGGAAGATGCGGTTGTGACAAAAGTGGTGCAGGATATGGAGCTGCTTGCGACAAAGCTCGATCATCTTGTCATTGTGACAAACAATGTTTTTGAGGACGGCCTCCCATACGATGAAGGCACGATGGCATATCTGCGGGCACTCGGCAGGATCAACGCAGTGCTTGCAAAGCGTGCAGACCGTGTGGTGGAAGTGGTTGTCGGTATTCCGGTCATTTTGAAAGAATCGGCACAGGAAAGGACAGAGGAATGAAGCTTTTCAAATCAATGATCATCGCATTTTCCATTTATTCAAAAATACCGGTGCCGCAGTTTGCGTGGAAAGAGGAGGACATGGAGTACATGATGTGCTTTTTCCCGTGGATCGGCGGTGTGATCGGACTGGTGTTCTACGGCTGGCTGGCACTGTGTGAAAAGGTACAGATCGGTGCATTATGCCGTGCGTGTGTGGCGGCGGCAATTCCCCTGATCATTTCCGGCGGCTTCCATGTGGACGGCTATATGGACACAATGGATGCGTTCCATTCCTACCAGAACAGGGAAAAGAAATTAGAAATCTTAAAGGATTCCCATATCGGGGCTTTTGCGGCGATCATGCTGATGCTTTATTATCTGATCGATCTTGCGGCGCTCTCGGAAGTTGTGACGGGAAAGGCAGCGTTTGCAGTGGCAGCCGTTTTCTTTCTGGCACGGTGCCTAAGCGGGATCGGCGTTGTGACATTAAAGTCTGCGAAGAAGGAAGGGCTTTTGTATACGTTTGCATCCGGTGCACAGAAAAAGAGGGTACGGCTTGCCCTGTACGTGCAGTTTACAGGATGTATCGCCCTGATGGTGGCGGTGTCCGGGATTTACGGCATTGTGGCAGCAGTGACCGGAGTGCTCTGTTTCTTTTATTTTAAATGGAAGAGCTACCGGGAACTCGGCGGTATCACAGGGGATACGGCGGGATGGTATGTGACGGTGTGCGAGGCGGCGGCAGCAGTCGTGGTTGCGGTTGCTTTGCATATTTGCTGATTTTGCAGATGAAGGCAGAAACCGAAGTTTTTCGGAGTTACAGAATATGGCAGTGAAGCATCGATGATGAAATGATTGTTATAAATTTTGCAATATCACGGACAAAGTAGTTTAGACAGAAGGAAAAAAAGAAATGGAACTGTATATTGGTGGTTATGCACAGGGAAAATTGGCATATGTGCAGGAAAAATATAAAGGGCAGGATGTTTTGATCGTAGAGGATCTGCATCTGTGGGTGAAACAGCTTTTGCAGGAAAAGAAACCGGCAGAAGAGATCGTGCTGCAATATTACAGGGAGCATCCGGACTGTATTTTTATCTGTGATGAGATTGGGAACGGGATTGTCCCGCTTGCGGCAGAGGAGCGGGAGTACCGGGAACGCGTGGGAAGGCTTTTGATCACGCTGGCAAAAGAAGCGAAGACAGTGGAGCGGATTGTATGCGGAATTGGACAGAAAATCAAATAAAAGTAACCATCACCTGGATCCGCCACGGTAGAACGAAGGGAAATGAGGAGCACCGTTACCTTGGAAAAACAGACGAGCCGTTGTCAGAAAATGGCATCCTGCAGCTGACGAAGCAGAAGAAAACAAAAAAAAGGGACGCCGGGACACTTTTATTTTCTTCCCCGATGTTGCGCTGTATCCAGACGGCAGAGCTGCTTTACGACAGAACCCCGATCCAGATTCCTGAGTGGGAAGAGATGGATTTCGGGCGTTTTGAAGGAAAGAATTACAAAGAGCTATGTGGGGATCCCGATTACCAGAAGTGGATTGACAGCAACGGAACACTTCCTTTCCCGGAGGGAGAATCGCGGGAACAGTTCCTTGCACGCTGTATGCAGGGATTTGACCGGATGATTGCTGAAGTGATGAGGCTGTCTGCCGGATTTTTTGATGAGGGAGAGAAAAAAGGTGCAGAGCCGGAGCTTACGGCGACAGCAGTGGTTCATGGCGGTACGATCATGGCGGTGTTAAGCACCCTGACCGGAAGCGCATATTTTGACTTTCAGGTAGAAAACGGACAAGGGTATGAGACCGTCATAAAAATCAGGATGAATGAACAAAAAACAGTTGAGACAGTAGTGATGGAAAGCTGCCGGAAGCTGTAAAAGACGTATTATGCAGAACAGAAAGGAAAGAAAAATGAGAAACCATATCATAGCGTTTGCCGCGGGCTTTCTCCTAGACCTTGCCTTCGGCGACCCGCACTGGCTTCCACATCCGATCCGTCTGATCGGGAATTGGATCGCGTTTCTGGAAAAGAAGCTGATCGGGGAAAAAGGGGAGGCGAGAAAGACAACCTCCGGACAGGAATTAAAGAGAGGAGTTCTGTTAGTGCTCGAGGTGCTATCCGCAACCGGCTGTATTGCGGCGGCAATTCTGTCTGTGGCTTATCACATCCATCCAGTCTGTGGGATTCTTGCAGAAAGTGTGATGACCTACCAGATTCTTGCGACAAAGTGTCTGAAAGTGGAGAGCATGAAAGTGTACACAGAACTGAAAAAAGGAGATCTGCCTGCAGCGAGGAGGGCAGTATCCATGATTGTTGGAAGAGATACGGAGAATCTCGACGAGACCGGTGTGGCGAAGGCTGCGATTGAGACCGTGGCGGAGAATACATCAGACGGCGTGATCGCGCCGATGCTCTATACGGCGATCGGGGGTCCGGTACTGGGGTTTTTGTACAAGGCGGTCAATACAATGGATTCCATGGTCGGGTATAAGAATGATCGTTACCTGTACTTCGGCAGGGCGGCGGCGAAGTTCGATGATGTGGTCAACTACCTTCCGGCACGTATCAGCGCCCTTCTTATGGTAGCAGGATGCTATTTTTGTGGTAAGGAATTCAGCGGAAAAAATGCCTGGAACATATATCGGAGAGACCGTTATAAACACGCAAGCCCGAACTCCGCGCAGACAGAGGCAGCCTGTGCAGGGGCACTCGGCATCCGGCTGGCCGGAAATGCAAGTTATTTTGGAAAAATCGTGGAGAAACCATACATCGGGGATGCCACAAGGGCAGTGGAGACCGAGGATATCAGGCGTGCAAACCGGCTGCTTTACGCGACCGCATTTTTGTGCGAGATAAGTTGCCTGCTGGGGATGATATTTATTTTAGAACTATGATAAATTAGGTAATTACGAAACTCAACGAAAACGTAAAGTGGATTGTGCACAATGGCCGAAAGCAACGAAGACACTGGGGAGCCGCCGGTCCTTAGCGACCGTATTTTGGTCGCTTAGTACCGCTGCGAGCGACACGTAGCGAGAGCGTGTCTTCGCTGCTTTTGGTCATTGCGCACAATCTTCACAGCATAAATTTGAGTTTCGTAATTACCGGAGATGATGTAAGAAAGGAACAGGAAAATGCGTCCAAACATACATGGAGGAGACATCTATCAGAATCACGTGGAACTGGATTTTTCCGTGAACAGCAATCCATTCGGCATACCGGAGCGCGTGAAGGAGGCGATGCATCAGGCGGTGGAAGTCTGCGACTGCTATCCGGATATCCGTCATGCAAAGCTCATCGCAAAGCTTAGTGCCAGTTACAATATTCCGGAGGAACACATTCTCTGCGGAAACGGAGCTTCCGAGCTCTTTGTGGCAATCGTGCATGCCTTAAAGCCAAAGCACATCCTGATCCCGGTGCCGTCTTTTTTCGGTTATGAGAAAGCAGCAGGTATGACAAATGCCAAAGTATCTTATTATGAGATGACAATAACAGACAGGTTCTGCCTGACAGAGAAAGTGCTTTCAAAATTGACGGAGGAGACAGACCTTCTTTTTCTCGCTAACCCGAATAATCCGGTTGGAAATACAATAGACAGAGTGCTCCTTACTGCGATCTGTGACCGGTGCAGGGAATGCCATATCACGGTTGTGATCGACGAATGCTTTCTGGAATTTACGGGACAGAGAGGATTCTTCGAGGAGCACGCGTTGGAGGAATATCCGAATGTTCTGGTTGTGAAAGCTTTCACAAAGTTATATGCAATCCCGGGTGTGCGCCTCGGTTATCTGTTCGGCGGGGAAAAGGAGCTTATCGCGCGGATTGAAGAACAGCTTCCGGAGTGGAACATTTCCTGCTTTGCGGAGGCAGCAGGAATCGCAGCGTTAGAGGAAAAAATATACTGCAAAAGAACGGTCTCCTATCTGGAAAAAGAGAGGGCATTTCTGACGGAAGAACTGACCAGCCGGAAAATTCTGGTGTATCCGGGCGAGGCTGATTTCCTGTTATTATGGACGAATCTTCCGCTCTATGAGAAGCTTTTGGAGCAGAAAATACTGATCCGTGACTGTGGCAATTACCGTGGACTGGAAAAAGGGTATTACCGCATTGCGGTCAGAAACCATGAAGATAATAAAAAACTGTTAAAAGCGATTGACAGGTGCAGACTTGAAGTACAGAAAGGCATACTGGATCATATAGACTGAGCAGTGCAACAGCATGAAGTACAGAAAAGCAGAGCATTTTACAAGGCGTGGGAACGTCAGGTGAGAAAGGGGAACATCCGGCAGATGGAAAACGTAGAATACGTCAGACCGCAGGATATCGAGAAGCGGAGTTTTGCAATTATCACAAAAGAACTGGAGGAAAAGGGAATCGTACTCCCAAAGGAGCAGGAACTCGTAACAAAAAGGGCAATCCATACAAGTGCCGATTTTGACTACGCGAAAACCATGACCTACTCCGAGCATGCAGTGGCGGTCGCTAAAGAGCTTATCCGAAACGGTGCTGACATCGTGACTGACACGAATATGGCGTTGGCGGGCGTGAACAAAAAGGAACTGGCAAAATACGGCGGGGTGGCGCATTGCTTCATGGCAGATGAGGAAGTAGCGAGAATCGCACAAGAGCGTGGTGTCACAAGAGCAACCGTGAGCATGGAAAAGGCAGCCGGGCTTTTAAAACCGGTTATTTTTGCCATAGGAAATGCACCGACAGCGCTGATCGAACTTTACACGATGATCGTAAACGGCACCTACCGGCCTGCGTTCATTATTGGCGTCCCGGTAGGCTTCGTCAACGTGGAAGCCGCCAAAGAACTAATCTTAAAAACAGATATTCCGCACATTGTGAACCGTGGGCGCAAGGGTGGCAGCAACATTGCTGCTGCAATCTGCAACGCCTTATTGTATGAGCTTCGCGACGGGATATAGGATAGAGGAGAGAGAAATGCGTCATGGCTTCACCACCGGAAGCTGTGCGGCGGCGGCTTCTAAGGCGGCGGCCTACATGCTTCTGACCGGAAAGAAAAAAGAGAATATATCCATCCAGACCCCGAAGGGCATCTGGTACCATGCCACAATCGAGGAAATCACCCAAAGGGAGCTCTCCGTATCCTGCGCGGTCCGAAAGGACGGCGGGGATGATCCGGATATCACAACAGGGGCACTGATTTTTTCTACAGTGAGTATTGAGAGGGAGCAGCGTTTGGGGCAGCCGGCAGAGATCCTGATTGACGGCGGCATCGGCGTGGGCAGGGTGACAAAGCCGGGGCTCGACCAGCCGCCGGGCAATGCGGCGATCAACCATGTCCCGCGGGAGATGATCACGCGGGAAGTGGAAGAAGTGTGCCGACTTGCCGATTTCCATGGCACTCTGAAGATTGTGATCTCAGTGCCGGAAGGGGAACAGCTGGCGGTGCAGACCTTCAACCCGAGGCTTGGAATCCTAGGAGGCATCTCTATCCTCGGAACGACCGGCATCGTGGAGCCGATGAGCAGCCAGGCGTTGATTGACACAATCCGTGTGGAGTTAAACCAGAAACGGGCACAGGGGCATGAGATCGCGGCGGTATCCCCGGGAAATTATGGGCTTGACTATATGAAAAGGACGTATGATTACGATCTGGACCGCAGTGTAAAGTGCAGTAACTTTATCGGGGATACCATTGACATGGCGGTACAGGCAGGATTTACGGGGATGCTTCTCACCGGACATATTGGAAAACTGGTGAAAGTTGCGGGAGGCATCATGAACACCCATTCGCGGGAAGGCGACTGCCGGATGGAGCTGCTCGTGGCATCATCAGTGCGGCATCAGGTGCCTTACCCGGTGTTGGAAGAGATTTTACAGTGTGTGACAACCGAGGAGGCAGTGAAGAAGCTCTATGCCTGCGGGAAGGCGGATGCAGTCTTAGAGGATGTACTGGAAAAGGTTTTATTTTACCTGAGAAAACGGGCAGCTGGAAAGCTGCAGATAGAAGTGATCCTATATTCGAACGAGTGCGGCGAGCTTGCAAAGTCCGCAGGCGCGGAGGCACTTTTGGAGAAAATAAAAAAGGAGGATGCCGCAGAGTGCGGCATCTGGACGGAAGGATAAAGAGAGGAAGAAAAGAGCATGGTACATTTTGTTGGAGCGGGACCGGGCGCGGCAGATCTTATCACAGTGCGTGGGATGCGCCTGTTAGAGCAGGCGGATGTGGTCATTTATGCGGGATCACTGGTGAACCCGGATCTTTTGTCTTATTGTAAAAAGGAGTGTGAGATCCACAACAGCGCTTACATGACGTTAGAGGAGATACTTGCCGTGATGGAACAGGCAGAGCAGGAGGGAAAGCTTACCGTCCGCCTGCATACGGGTGAGCCAAGCATCTACGGAGCGGTGCGGGAGCAGATGGATCTGCTGGACGAAAAAGGGATTCCTTATGAGAGCTGCCCGGGCGTGAGTGCCTGCTTCGGTGCGGCGGCATCGTTAAATCTGGAATACACGCTGCCGGACGTATCGCAGTCATTGATCATCACACGGATGGAAGGCAGGACGAAGGTTCCAAAGGGTGAGAGCATCGAGAGCTTTGCCGCGCATCAGGCCTCCATGGCGGTATACTTAAGTACAGGCATGCTCGGCGAGTTAAGCAGACGTCTGATCGCAGGAGGGTACCGCGCAGATACCCCGGCGGCGCTTGTATACAAGGCAACCTGGCCGGAGGAGGAAGCGTATGTCTGCACAGTCGGACAGTTAGAACAGACGGCGAAGGAGCATAATATCACAAAGACGGCACTCATTCTCGTCGGTGAGGTGGTCTCCCACAGACAGTATGAGAAGTCGAGGCTTTATGCGGCAGATTTCGGGACAGAGTTCCGCAAAGCTGTCACACAGAAGGATGAAGGAGCCACAGAATGAATATTGGCATCATTACTTTTACAGACCGGGGCACCCTGCTTGCAGAAAAAATAAAAGGTGCGTTGGAAAAAAAAGACAAAGCAGAACGCGGGAAAATCCGGATCGAGGCGCGGCACAGAAAGGAATCTTCCAATCAGCCGGGCGGAGCGAAAAAAGAAAGTCCTGCACAAAAAAGCCTCACAGAATGGGCAGGGCAGCAGTTTGCAGAGAAAAATGCGATTGTTGTCATAGGAGCCTGCGGCATTGCGGTCCGCATGACCGCCCCTTTTGTAGCGGACAAGCTGACAGACAGCCCTGTCATCGTGGCAGATGAGGCGGGGAACTTCGTTATTCCGCTGCTCTCCGGACATATGGGAGGGGCGAATGAGCTCGCAGAGGAGATCGCACAGCAGATCGGGGCAATCCCGGTGTTCACAACGGCGACGGATGTGAATGACACGTTTTCTGCAGATGTATTTGCAAAGAGATGTAATCTTGATATTTACAACAGGGACGGCATCGCAAAAGTATCCGCAGAGATTCTGGATGGAAAAAAAGCTGACATTGTGATCTCATCCGACCTCACCCAGTTAAAGCAGGGAATCCTCGGACTCCGGCCGAAAGAATATATCCTCGGGGCCGGATGCAGAAAGGGAAAAAGTTTCGAAGAACTGGATGCTTTTTTCACAAAATGCATGAAACAGGCAGGGGTGGAGAAAACTCTGATCCGCGCGGTGGCTTCCATCGACCTGAAAAAGGATGAGGAAGGGCTGCTGCGCTGGTGTGCGGCGAACCGGATCCCGTTTCGATTGCCGGGATCTATCTTCCCGAAGCCGACGGAGAGACCGATCCGTCGGCTCAGCTGACCGAGGCGACCTGCATCGTCGTGGGCGGGTATTACGACGGAGGGTCCTCCCCTACTTATTACCGGATAGATTTCAATCCTGGCCTCGAAGGACATCCGTTCGGTCAGATATTGAGGAATTACCGGTACGTTTTCCGAATCAGGAAGGTGACCGGCCCCGGTTGGAGCGATCCTGCGCTGGCGGCCGTGAATCGTGCGACGGGCATCGTCGCTGAGATACGTCCGTGGGAGAATTTTACGACCGAGATGTATTTCGAGGGAGACAACTATTTCGGCTTGTCGTCCCGCAACGTGACGCTGGGCTATCAGGCGGGAAGAGTCGATACCGTGGATGTTCAGACGACGGTACCCTATGCGATTCAATGGCTGGATACTTCCGGCACTCCTGTCGGTAGCGCAGTATCCGGTGTCGGCGCTTCACTGCCGGATAACGGCGGTTTTACGGTCGCGATCGCTCGGAATTCCGATGATGCCGAGACCGTCACGCGGCTGATCTTTACCACGACAGGGGACAATCGTACGCAGAGCGAGGCGACGGCCGGATTGAGGATAACGGCCGGTCGCTGGACTTTGGATGTTTCGGTAAAGCAGGAGAGTCCGGAAAAATACCGCAAGCGTTTCATTCGGGTGTTATCTGTCACGGAGGTAGGGTCGTTCGGGACGAACAATCCCGCTGCGGCGAGCGGACAGCCGCTGCGTAGGATATTGGACAATGCGAAGAACTTTTCGCCTTCCGGTACGGTGATCGTCGGGGGATTCTCCTTCACGGAGGCATCCCGTGCGGAGATACAGGCTACGAGTACGGGTTCCGGCTCCGATATATTCCAGAACGTGAAGAATACGATCAATACTCAGGACGTCATCTATCTGACCTACAATAGCCCGATCTCGGACGAATTGGCCAAGGTCGTACTTTCATGGTTGC
>ERZ773107.2948-NODE-2948-length-11723-cov-7.632413_pt1 | contig 11723 bp, 6 predicted proteins | sample MGYA00580571_ERZ773107 | MGnify/ENA primary metagenome ERZ773107 (study PRJEB29015, sample SAMEA2737843) | human gut metagenome | biome: human gut; feature: human-associated habitat; material: faeces | place: China | collected 2012 ... | reverse complement strand
TTGTCATACTCAAATATACTCATACTGATAACCTCCGCGCGGTTCTTTCGAAGAAAATCCGCAAGAATATTTTCTTTGATACATTCATCAACAGCACGTTCCACCGCCTCGTTCAGAGACAGGTCGGCTGTGTATTTTCGCACTTTTGCAACATATTGCGCATATTCCCTTAGCGTTTTGCAATGCTCCATAAGAAGGGCATTGTGACCTTCATTGATATTTAAGACAGTTACGATCAGCTCCAGTTTTGGCTCACCCGACAGATGTTCAAAAGCAGAGGAAAGTCTGTGTTCAAAAACATCGCAAACCGGATCAGAACCATTATAAAACTCAATGAAATTAGGGGCAGGTATCTTTTGCAGGCTGGACGAGTATAAAGATTTTTGATCCAGCATTTTTTGATATTCACTGCTAATGTAAAATAAATCACGAAGAGGCATATTTGGGTTATAAGTTGACTGATGTTCATACAGATACAAATTGGTATCGATAATAAATGCCAGATCGTTTTTTATTCCCATATAGATAGCGTTTTCCAAAGTAACAATCTCTAAATCATCAGGATTCGTATAATCTCTGCTGTTTACTGCATTGTAAAGCGAGAGCAGATTCTTTTTGTCTGAAAATAACATCCGGAAAACAGTATCTTTGTAGTTGCGATTTGCAGAAACTGCTCCTGCGGTAGTTGATTTGTAACGATCTTGTGGCCGCATTGCCATAGGCTTTCCTCCTTATCACGGTGGACGGCAGATGCGTATAAATGCATCATGCCTCCGGCAGGAGAATAGAGCATTGTAAAAATAGTTTTCATCCGTCTCCTGCTTTTAAATTGGTTAATGGGTAATAAAAGCATAGATACGAAATGAACTGCCCCGGTCATTGTCGGTTGACCGAAAGCTTTCTAGATTACAGATGACTCTTAAGCCACAAAGATTTTGTAAAATATGCTTTGAAATATTGTATCATACCAACATCAGAAAATGCAATGGAGAAAATAGTAAAATTTTAAATATTATGAGTACTAAAAAAATGAATAAAAGCATTCATTCATATCTCCGCAACAGTAGCCTAAACAAAAGAATCATGCTACAATGAACCAAAGCAGATAAAAATAGCAAGGGGAATGTCACATAAATAACAAAGGAGACCATCAGACATGAACATAAATATTTTATATGAGGATGAGGAGGTTATTGTCTGCGAAAAACCGGCGGGGGTTGCGGCGCAGACAAAACGGTTAGGACAGGCGGACATGGAAAGCCTTCTGAAAAATTACCGGTCAGGAAAGGGAGAACAGCCGTATATCGGGGTGGTACACAGGCTGGATCAGCCGGTGCGCGGAGTGATGGTTTTTGCCAAAACAAAAGAAGCTGCGGCGGATTTAAGCCGCCAGGTGCAGACAAAAATGGCAGATAAATTTTATTATGCGGTGACAGACGGTGTGCCGGAACAGAAAAAAGGTACATTGGAAGATTACCTGCTCCGGGATGGAAAAACAAACACTTCAAAAGTGGTATCTAAAAGTACGGAGGGCGCAAAGTCAGCAAGGCTGGACTATGAAGTGACCGCACAGAATAAAACGAACGCCATTCTCCGGATCCGGTTAGACACCGGAAGGCATCATCAGATCCGGGTACAGTTAGCAAATGCAGGAATCCCAATCGTTGGGGATGCAAAGTATAATTTTAAAGAGACAATGACACGGAGTGGAAACGGTCTTTTACTCTGCTCTTATAAAATCGGATTTAAACATCCAAAGACACATAAAAAAATGGAGTTCGAAATCAGGAATCCATTTCTCATCTGAGACAGAAACGCAGGAGTTACAAAGGACTTCTGAGTTTCAATAAAATCACGAAAAATGTCGAAAATAGAGTGGTAAAATAAGCATAATGTGCTAAAATACAAATAGGATTTAAAATTGGGTTCATAAAATAAAAAAGATGTAGTAGGAGGTATGGGTATGAACAATATTAAGGTGAGAACAAAATTAGTTATTGTAATGGTGATTGCACTGATCGCACTGGCACTATGCACCGTCATTTCCAACACAAGCCTGTCAGGACTTGGAAATAATGCGTTAGACATTATCGAGAATGATATGCGTTCCTCGTATGATGAACAGATCAAGGCACAGGTAGATAATGTAATATCTCTTTGCCAGAGCATTTACAATCGGTATGAAAAAGGTGAATATACCTTAGACGAGGCAGAAAAACTTGCAGCAGACCAGATTCGTGATCTGCGTTACGGCAATAATGGATATTTCTGGGTAGATACCTATGATGGAACAAACGTAGTCCTTCTCGGCAATGACACAGAGGGAACAAATCGTATGGATGCAGTGGACACCAATGGATTTGCGTATATGCAGGCGATCATCAACGCAGGAAAGCAGGAAGACGGCGGTTTTACGGATTATGTATTCCCGAGAGAGGGTGAGACGGAGTCTTCTCCAAAACGTGCTTACAGCAAGGCATTTGAGCCATTTGGCTGGGTACTTGGAACCGGAAATTACACGGACGATATTGATGATGATGTACTGGATGTCAAAAATGAATTTTCTTCCTATGAATCCAACAGCAGAATGGCGATCATCGGAATCGCTGTTGTCATGGAAGTAATCTTAATTTTAGTTCTGACACTGATCACAGCCAGCATTGTGAAGCCATTGAAAAAGAGTCTTACCCATATTGACGAGATAGCGCAGGGCGATTTTTCAAAAGAATTTGAACAGGATCTGTTAAAGAGAAAAGATGATTTTGGACAACTGGCAGATTCACTTGAGAAAATGCGCTCTGAGATGAAGGAACTGATTGGAGAGGTAAAATCAGAAGCATTAGAGATCACCGGCATGGTGCAGGAGATTGATACAAGTATTCGGGCATTAGATGATCAGATTGAAAATGTATCTGCGACAACGGAGGAGCTTGCGGCAGGTATGGAGGAGACAGCGGCATCTTCGGAAGAGATAAATGCAATGTCACATGAGATTGAGAGCGCTGCGAAGAGTATTGCAGAGAGATCTCAGGATGGCGCTAACGAGGCAGATGAGATCAGGGAACGTGCTGTGAAAATCAAAAAAGATACAGACGAAAATGACAGACGTACCAGATCGATTCATGAGGAGATTAATGAGAGCCTGACCAAAGCACTCGAAGATATTAAGGTTGTGGATCAGATCAATGTTCTTGCCAAATCAATCATGGATATTACCGGACAGACGAACCTTCTGGCTTTGAACGCATCCATTGAGGCTGCCAGAGCGGGAGAGGCAGGAAAAGGATTTGCGGTTGTTGCGGATGAAATCCGAGTATTGGCAGAACAGTCCAAAGCAGCAGTTGCCCATATTCAGGAAGTGACTGGCAATGTGACCGCAGCCGTTGAGAATCTTGCAAATGATGCAGAGAGGCTGCTGGAGTTTGTCGGAAATGATGTTGTGGAGAGTCTTGGAGGATTTGCAGAAATGGCAAATTCCTATAATAGTGATGCTGCCAATGTAGATTCCCTTGTAACAGATTTCTCAGCGTCATCGGAGCAGCTGCTCGCATCCATTAACGGAGTGATGGATGCTATCTCCGATGTCAGCAAGACTGCGACAGAGGGAGCTACCGGAACAACGGATATTGCTGAAAAAGTAGGAAACGTTGTGCAGGAGGCAGAGGCAATTAAACAGAAGGCAGAGACAACCTATCATTCTGCTGAAAAACTACAGAAAAATGTGGAACGTTTTATTGTTTAACGGATATGGGATATTGATATAGAATGTGACAAAACAGCAAGCGTGTTTTGGGAGCAAAAGGGAATCGTATGATAGATAAGTATTATAACGGGGTTATTGAACAGGTTGTAAGTGGAATTGGGAATGTAGAACATAACAGTATCCTTGTGCGGTATAGCAATGATTTTTCCATATGGGATTTAGAGAGTGTCAATCATTACAAGGATCAGTCAGACATCTTTTTTACCTGTCATGAGTTTTCTTATAATAAGATTGCAGAGGCTTATGAACCGTATCTGGGACTGATCCGGCAGATGTTTCACAGGTATTGCAGTGGCACACTGGAAGAGTTTATGGAAGAATGTGATGTCTACAAGCTTCAGAGACCTGTATTTGAAAGTTATTTTGAAAACGGATTTTGCGAGAGAACGGAACAGATCCTGATCGATGAGGTAGAGTATGAGCAGGAACGCATGCGCAATTCGATCGTGACGATGCTTCAGAAATTATCAGAGATCCGTCCGGTCGTCATTGTGTTGAACCGCTTTCAGCTGGCTTCGAAAAGTACCATGCAGCTTACCAACAGACTGCTTCAGACAAAGAATAAAAATATCGGCATTGTCTTGGGAGTCAATGATGTGCAGTCGATTCCGGAATTTGCACATGAAGAGTGGGATGCGATCTGTGAGAGTATGGATGACCGGAACATGGTGTACCATATCGGAAATGCAGGCAGGAACATGGAACCGGATGTCATGGACTATTACTCTGATTATGAGAGTGACGATGGCTATCGGAAACTGAATAATCTGGTATACTTTCTGGATTTTGATCAGGCAAACCATCATCTGAGCAAGATTGAGCGCCGGATCAAGTTTGATAACTTTACGATTTCTGAGAAAAAGCATTATCAGCTTTTGCTGTTACAGATTATGGTGTCGGTGTTGCAAAGAGATATTGCGAAGGCTCTGGAATCCTGCGAAGATCTGGAAAAACTGCAGGATCAGGAGAAAGAGGGAGCATTTTATTATAATTTCTGGATGGCAACTTCTTACATGTATCTTGGAAAGTTAGAGGAAGCCATGATTTATGTACAGAAGGCAAAGGAGTGCGGAGAAGCGCTGGGGGATGATTTTTTAGTGTTCCGTGCAGAACTTTTAAAAGCGCAGAACCAGATGTCCGGCTGGTGCAATATTTTCTTCTGTGCCCAGGATATTGAGATCAGCGATAAACTGATCGAGAAGCTGAATGCGTACCATTACAAAAATCATCTGGCGCATATTTATATTTATGCATACGACAATAAACCGGAGATCGTGGCAAAAGCGTACCGGTCGGAAGCATTTCTGATTTATTTTTCCAAGGGCGTTGCGCTTGCAAAAGAGATTGGCAATGAGCAGCTTATCAGCATTGCATATCGGAAAAATATCATGATAGCATCCACAAATGGCGAGTACGAAGTTTCCCTGTTATATTCGATCCGTACCTATGAGGCGATGAAAGATGTTGACAGCGTGGAGGGCGGAAGGATCTATTCCGGTATTGCGTATAATTTATGTGCAATGGGAGAAAATGAGAGAGCCCAGAGCTATTACAACAAGGCAATTAAGATATTATGTAAACTGAGAAAGCCGGAGGATATTGCAGAAGTACATTATAATATGTCATTGAACTGCGTTATGCTGGGGCAGTATGACAAGGCGCAGGAATACCTGACACAGTGTATGAAAGCGATCGAAAAGCTGCATCTGAACAGTCTGCGTGTCTGCAACCTGTCCAAACTGTATGGATTGTTTGCTCTGGTTTCCATTTTACAGGGAAACCGTTTTAACTGTGAGAGGTATCTGTATAGCTGCCGCCAGTTTTTGAATTATATTTTCGAGAAGGAAAAGACAGAAAACAACCTCGCCACTGTGCATGACTACGCAAAGGCAGATGATGATATGTTCCTCTATACGTTTTCCAAGGCATTATTAGCACAGCATGACGGAGACAACGAGGAGGCGCTAAAATTATATGAGCAGGCAGATATTTATTTAAAGAGAGCAGAGGGAAACCAGTTTTTCTGTTATGTGCTGTTCCGAAGGAACAGGATGGAATGCTTCAGGAATGCAGGAAAAGAGATCCTTTATGAGCAGGAAGAGTTTATTTTAAAACAGTATGAAGAGACACATCGTATCATGTTCCATGAGTACGCGGAGGATATGAAAGATCTTCTGCCACCGGTAGATGACGACTGTGAGGAATTATCAACCAGGGAAATCGAGGATCTGTTAAAGCAGGAGAGCGTGGAGCGGGCATATAAGAGTAAGAAAGAACAGCTCGACTTTATTTCTATCTGGCAGAAACTGATCGATGTAAATGGTATCACTGCAAAAGAGATGCTCAATATGGTCATGAAGACATTTTTAAATCATTTTGACGTCGACCGGGCAGTCTATATCCGCTATAGCGAGAGGGTGCCGCAGGTACTTTACAATGACACAGAGAAAGAGATGACGCCGGAGATCATGAAGATCATGGAAAAATCCATGCGGAAAAATGCGGGTGGATTTGTGATCTCCAAGATCAGCAGCAATTATTCTGAACATCAGGATATCACATCGATTTTTGGTGATGAAGATGTGTGTTCTATGGTGGCGATCCCATTTTTTAACAACGCAAAAATCGAGAATATTGTCATCACCTATGTGCTGATGAAGGATAACTGGCATTCCTCGGTGAACCGTTATATGCTTGATGAGGACGATCTGAACTTTTATCAGCTTCTGTTCCGTGAGGTGCGTTACGCATTGAACAGGCTTGATGCCTATGACAAGATTTATGAGATGAATACAAAACTGTATATGTCGGCAGTTACAGACCAGCTGACAGGGTGCTATAACCGTGAAGGGTTCTACCGCAAATTAGACGCACTTCTGAAAGAGATCGCAGGGGAAAAAAGAAAACCAAAGCTGGGAGTGATGTTTATTGACCTGGACAATTTCAAACACTATAATGATACGTACGGACATGATGTGGGCGATTTCGTTCTGATCAAAATGGCTGATATTTTTACGGAAGTCTGTGGAAAAGATGGTTTTGTGTGCCGTTATGGCGGGGATGAGTTCCTGATCTTCCTTTATACAGATGACAGGGATATTTTCAAAGAAAAGGCAGAGCGTATCTATCAGATTATTGATGAGGCAGACGGATTTTCGGCGGAGATCAGTGAAAAACTCGGACAGTCATTCTCAATCGATAAACAGCATCAGATCTCCTGCTCCATCGGTATTGCAGCCGGAGACCATATCTGTACGGAAAATGATATGACAGAGATGATCAAGAGGGCGGATGATCTGTTATATTCGATCAAAACAACGACAAAAGGAACCTATCGTATATGAAAATCGTTTTACCTGAGAAAGTAACTTATATTATTGACACACTGACACAGCATGGCTTTGAGGCCTATGCTGTAGGTGGGTGCGTCCGTGATACGATGTTAGGACGGATTCCTATGGACTGGGACATCACGACATCAGCAAAACCGGAACAGGTAAAAGAGTTATTCCGACATACCATAGATACTGGGATCCAGCATGGAACGGTTACCGTGATGCTTGAACATGAGGGATTCGAGGTGACCACATACCGTATAGACGGGGAATATGAGGATGCAAGGCATCCTAAGGAGGTACAGTTTACTTCCAATCTGTTAGAAGATCTGAAGCGCCGCGATTTTACGATCAATGCCATGGCTTACAATGATAAGGATGGGCTGGTCGATGCGTTTGATGGTGTGGGAGATTTAGAGCGCGGTGTGATCCGGTGCGTGGGAGCTGCTGTGGAGCGTTTTACGGAGGACGCGCTTCGTATGCTGCGTGCAGTGCGGTTTGGAGCGCAACTTGGCTTCTCTATTGAAGATGAGACAAGAGAGGCGATTGTTTCCCTGGCACCAAACATTGCAAAAGTGAGTGCAGAACGTATTCAGATCGAAATGGTAAAACTTCTCACGTCCGGACATCCGGAACTGCTGCGCACGGCCTATGAGACAGGACTTACCGCAGTTTTTCTGCCGGAATTTGACGAGATGATGAAAACACCGCAGAATAATCCGCATCACTGCTATTCTGTGGGGGAGCACACGCTGCATGCCCTGATGGAGATACAGCCGGATAAAGTGGCGCGTATTACAATGCTGTTACATGATGTGGCAAAACCGATGTGCAGAACCACGGACGAACATGGCGTGGATCACTTTTATGGACACCCACAGGAAGGAAGTCTTGTGGCAAGGAAGATTTTGCGGCGGCTGAAGTTTGACAATGATACAACCGACCGGGTATGCAGACTGATCTTATGCCACGACGATAATCCGCCTTTGCAGGAGCGGGCTGTCCGCAGAGCGATCTATCGGAACGGTGTGGATCAGTATCCATTACTTTTTGCAGTAAAAAGAGCGGACATGCTGGCACAGAGCGCATACAGGCGGGAGGAAAAAGCAGAGTATTTAAAGGAATACGAAGAAATATATGAGCAGATTATGGCGAAGAAACAGTGTCTTTCCATAAAGGAACTTGCAGTTACGGGAACGGATCTGATCGAAGAAGGAATGCAGCCGGGAAAGGCAATCGGCGAGACGCTGAAACAGCTTTTGGAGTATGTGCTGGAACACCCGGAGGACAACACGAAAGAAAAATTAATGGAACAGGTTCATAATATCGCATCCCCTCACATATGATGAATTGACACGGCAGGAGAGCATTTGCTCTCTTATCGCAGATTCATCGTATGGAGGGGATTTTCATGTATATCAGGCCGGAACAGATAGCAGAACAATATGAGATGGAGGTAAAGTCTATTTCGAAGGGAAGAGACTGTTTTTTGTGTGAAACAGATCTCGGAATGCGCGCACTGAAGGAGTATAGGGGCTCTGTGGAGCGTGCAGAATTTCTGGCTGGAATGCTTGATTTCCTGAAAGAGCAGAATATTGTGGCAGAGCAGATCTTTTATACAAAAGAAGGGGAAATTTTTGCCAGGGACGAAGAGGAACAGAATTATCTGTTATTGTCAGTTTTCCGTGGAGCCGAGTGCGATACGAAGAGCAGGGAGGACATGGTGTATGCGGTAAGACTGCTCGCTGGTTTACATAATGCAACTGAACAGTATCCGGACGAGGTGCCTGAGTTTGTAAAAATGAATCCTAACGCCCTGCTTTTGCTTTATGAAAAACATAACCGTGAATTGCGGCAGGTGCGCAATTATATCCGTGGCAGAAAACAGAAAAATGAGTTTGAAGAAATGTTCATGCGCCAGTTTGCAGGTTTTTTTGAAAAGGCACAGGCTGTCACAGAGCAGCTGCAAAATATGGAGATCTGTGAAGAACTGACCGGATTCTGTCATGGCGACTATAATCAGCACAATGTCGTTTTTTCCAGAGAGGGCGTGGCGGTCGTCAATTTCCTCAATTTTTCCTATCAGATCCGGGTGAGTGACCTCTCAAATTTTGTCCGGAAGATGATGGAAAAAAATAATTGGAACACATCGCTTGGAATGGAGCTGATCGGGGCATATGATTCCGTGCGGAAATTAAAGCCACAGGAATTGTCCTATCTGTATTTTTACCTGGCGTACCCCGAGAAATTCTGGAAAATTGCAAATCATTATAGTCATTCCCACAAAGCATGGCTTTCCGGCAGAAACACAGAAAAACTCAGCAAAGTGGTCGCGCAGGAAGGGGCAAGAGAGCATTTTTTGCAGACGCTTGCAGGGAAAGTGGAAAATAGGATATAATTAGGTAACAGCGAAACTCCTCATAGGTTATGTCGAATTGTGGAATACCAACAAAAACATTCAAGACACGCTCTCGCTACGTGTCGCTCGCAGCGGTACTAAGAAGTCATATCCTGCATTTCATTTCTGATAAATCAGAATGAAATACAGAATATGACTTCTAAGTGCCGGCGGCTCCCCAGTGTCTTTCATGTCTTTTGTTGATATTTCACAATTTAATTCACATTTTTACGAGTTTCGCAATTTACATGATTTGTATGACACATAAGAGGTGATATGTTGAGAAAATTAAGATACATGTATTATAGCATTATTTTAAGTATGATTTTATTAGCGGGTTGTGGACAGCAGACAAGACCGGTCTCGACTGCACAGTATTATAATCCGGCGAAAGAGACAGCGGCAGATACTGAGGAAGCAGAGGGTGCAGGGGCGGAGACATCGATCGGAACCGATCTCTATCTGATCATTGGCAATGACATGACCAATGAACAGTTGAATTTAAAGCAGCTTGCATCAGGAAAGCAGTATCTGTATGTTTATTCATTGTCTACAGACTTTCTGGATAAATACGGAAACAGTGCAACAACGATGGATTTTGAGCCGGGCAGGGTGATCCATATTGGAAAAAAAGATGGCGAAGGACGGCTCTTGCAGGCACAGATCGCAGATGAAGTCTGGGAATATTCGGATATCACAAAATATTCGGTAGATACAGAGCGTGGGATTTTCAAAATTGCGGATTCCAAGTATTCGTATGACGCAGATTTGTTCGTGGAATCGAATGGAGAAAAAATCCGTCTGTCCGACCTGAACGAAAAAGATGAGATCCGTGTCGTTGGAATCGGAACAAAAATATTATCCGTATCCGTCACTACCGGACAGGGAACTCTGGAGTTAAAGAATACATCCGTATTTGAGGGAAGTTTTATTCAGGTGGGAAGTAAGATTTTTGCACAGATCACACACAATATGAAGCTGGAGATCCCGGAGGGAACTTATACGGTTACCGTTGCAAATGAAGGATATGGCGGCAGCACAGAGGTGGAGATCGCAAGAGGGGAGACCTGCACGCTTGATCTGGATGAATTAAAAGGTGAGGGCCCTAAGACTGGAAGTATCATATTTTATATTGATGTGGAGGGAGCAACGCTTTCCATTGATGGGGATACTGTGGATTACAGCGCACCTGTGGTACTGACCTATGGCGTGCACACATTGCATGCGGAGGCAGAGGGATACGACGATTTTGATAAAAAGCTTTTTGTTAACTCTGCGGCAGCGAATATCGATATCTCTCTTACCGGAGACGGTACTACGTCAGACAATGACATGACAGAGGGCACAGAGTCTGTGGAGGAGACCGAAACTGCTGAGACAGAGACAAAAGACAGTGAGGAGGAGACAAAGAGTACAGAAAAAGATTCGGAGACGACAGACAAGTCCACGGACAAAGATGTGACATCTGATTATCTGTCCACACTTTCTGATCTCATCACGTCGTTGAATAAGTAAGAAGATGTAACTATTCAGAACCTCATTCGCAAAATCGTTCTCTCAGAGCTTTCCTTGAATAACAAGCATGCTTGTTATTTGCTCATTGTGGTTACTTCGCCAAAGAAATTTTCAAAATTATGCTCATTCATGCAAGCATGATTCGCAAATTTTTGAAAACTGCCCTGGCTCTGAATAGTTACAAAAAAATAACTTGAAAATAGCGGCTGACAAAGCTAAACTATAAACGAGATCAATATAGGGAGGAAATAATCATGGGATACAAAGAAATATATGAAGAATGGTTAAATAATCCATACTTCGACGATGCAACAAAAGCAGAATTAAAAGCGATTGAGGGGAATGAAAAAGAGATCGAAGACCGTTTTTATATGGATCTTGAGTTTGGTACGGCAGGTCTCCGCGGCGTGATCGGTGCCGGAACAAACCGTATGAATGTCTATACAGTCCGCAAGGCAACACAGGGACTTGCAAATTATATCAACAATGTGCATGCGCAGGAGAAAGGGGTAGCAATTGCATATGATTCCAGACATATGTCACCGGAATTTGCAGATGTTGCTGCTTTATGTCTTGCTGCAAACGGAATTAAGGCGTATGTATTCGAATCACTTCGTCCAACACCGGAACTTTCCTATGCAGTCCGCAAGTTAGGTTGTACCGCAGGAATCAATATCACAGCCAGCCATAACCCACCGGAATACAATGGATA
>ERZ773107.2945-NODE-2945-length-11730-cov-3.488051_pt1 | contig 11730 bp, 7 predicted proteins | sample MGYA00580571_ERZ773107 | MGnify/ENA primary metagenome ERZ773107 (study PRJEB29015, sample SAMEA2737843) | human gut metagenome | biome: human gut; feature: human-associated habitat; material: faeces | place: China | collected 2012 ... | reverse complement strand
ATGTTCTTTTTTCTCTTGCAGTCAATCTGCTGATGTGGTATATTGTTTTTATCGAACATATGTTTTGCATGCTACAGGAAAGGTCTGATGATCACGATGAACATTCAACAAAATATCTCCCTGATGGAGAAGCTTGCCATTCTCTCCGATGCCGCCAAGTACGATGTTGCCTGCACTTCAAGCGGTGTCGACCGGGGTGGGGACGGCATGGGACTCGGCAATTCAATTGCTGCCGGAATCTGCCACAGCTTTTCCGCCGATGGCAGATGTATCTCCCTGCTTAAAATACTATTTACCAACGAGTGTATTTTCAACTGTTCCTACTGCCAGAATAATTGTAATTCTGACGTAAAGCGAGCCGCATTCACGCCGGATGAAGTCTGCGAACTTACCATGGAGTTCTACCGCAGGAATTATATCGAAGGGCTGTTCCTAAGCTCCGGCATTATAGTGAGCCCCAATTATACGATGGAACTTCTATACCAGACACTTTATAAACTTCGAACCGTGCATCACTTCAACGGCTATATCCATATCAAGGCGATCCCCGGTGCCGACCCGCTTCTCATCGAAAAGACCGGCTTTCTGGCAGACCGCATGAGCATTAACTTAGAGCTTCCGACCGCCGACAGCTTAAAGAAGCTTGCCCCGTGCAAGTCGCGAAATACGATTTTGCGCCCTATGCGTATGGTTCAAAACGGAATTACAGAGAATAAGAATGAAGTGGCACTCTACCGCCATGCACCAAAGTTCGTCCCTGCCGGTCAGAGTACCCAGATGATTATCGGTGCCACACCGGAACATGACTACCAGATTGTGAGTATCGCGGAGAATCTTTACAACAAGTTTGACTTAAAGCGTGTCTTCTACTCCGCTTTTGTCAACGTCACCCACAGCTCGAATCTGCCATCCCTTCCGGGCGGTCCGCCACTACTCCGGGAGCACCGGCTCTACCAGGCAGACTGGCTGTTACGCTATTATCATTTTAAGGCCGATGAACTGCTAAGCCCGGAACGTCCGGACTTTAATATTTTTCTCGACCCGAAGTGTGATTGGGCAATCCGGCATCTCGAATGTTTTCCGGTGGAGATTAACCGCGCCGACTACAACACGCTTTTACGCGTGCCCGGCATCGGCTACAAATCTGCCTCCCGCATCGTCAAGGCACGCCGCGGCGGTTCACTTGACTTTTCTGACCTTAAGAAGATCGGCGTTGTCTTAAAGCGCGCCCTGTATTTTATTACCTGCTCCGGACGCATGATGTACCGCACAAAGCTTGACGAGGACTATATCTGCCGCAATCTCCTCGGCGACATTACCCAGATCCCACGGGATATCCGCGAGGGGTCTTACCGACAGATTTCGCTGTTTGATACGGGGCTTTCTTCGGAGGTTTCCTAATTAAATCTAAGTTTATATAGATGTCTGCACTGCCGGACTTTAGTGCATATGAGCCGAGGATCGGCGGGGCTTCCTCCAGATTTCCATTGGGCTAAGAACTCCGATGAGCCTCAAAGCAGCCAATTCTCTCAGCAATGGCTTCGAGAATTGACTTGAGTCTCCTCTCCGTAGCCCAGAGGATAATCTTCCGGAAGCCCCACCGATCCCCGACATTCGTTACGTTATAGACGGCAGCTTAATCTTTCTTTCGACCTCGTCTAAGTAAAGCAAGCCAGTCAGCCCGCCTTGGTACAAAAACCTTCCGATGCCGCCCTGCAAAACGGTAAACTACAATGCCGGAAGTGTGGTGTGCTCCCTGCAAAATCCAGTTACGCTAGGCGTTCCGATGAGCCTCAGGACAGCAGATTCTCTCAGCAACGGCTTCGAGAATCCGCTTGAGTCTCATCTACACAGCGTAGATGGATTTTGCAGGGAGCACACCACACTTTCGGCTCACAGCTCTATTGGCAGGGCGGCTTCATAACCTACGACCAAGGTGGGACGGCTCGCCATTTCCCCGGAAAGATTCGCTCCCCTATAAAGAAGAACTCCGTCCGCAACCGAAAACAGCGTAATAGTTGGTGGCGCAACTCCCGGGAACCAGCTATGATGGTCATACAAAAAGAAAGAAGGCATACCATGCATGTTTTTACCTGTGAAGACACCCCAAATGGAATACTGACCGGCGTCTACGACGCCTGGGAGATGAAGATTGTGCTGCACTGTGCGCATAACGACCTCCAGCTGCTGTGTAATCCTTCGGACAATTATGCCCTGTTCTGCGAGTACCATACGGTTGCTCCATCGGAGGAGAAGGCCAGAAAAGTTGCCTCCACGCTGCAGCGAAAACTCGGACAGGACTTCTATGAGACGATTCTGACCGCAATTCTTGCAATTGACCTGTCCCAGAAAAAAAAACTGGATAAGGCAGATGCTGTCTATCACACGATCGTTGCGGCTCTTGGCTCTCCCAAAGGAGCTCGCATCTTAGAACATCTAAGCAATCCTTATATTTACCGGATCTTCGAGCTGTCCCGTGCGACAGCTTCAGAGGCGCATCACCTCAAGGGGTTCCTGCGCTTTTCGGAACTGCAGAACGGTGTTCTTTTCTCCACGATCCATCCAAAAAATAATGCCCTGCCAATCTTAGCAGAGCATTTTACCGACAGGTTTCCACAGGAGAACTTTCTGATTTATGACGCAAATCATCAGCTCGCCGCCGTACACCGCGCCAGGATGCCATATGCAATTGTAGATGCTTCCGATCTCAATGCTGATCTTCTCCAGCGATATTCCGTAAATGAAGAGAAGTTCCGGAAACTCTGGCTTACTTTCTTCGAAAGTATCGCCATCGAAGCACGCACGAACCCGGAGCTGCAGGCACAGAATATCCCGAAGCGCTTTTGGGACGATACGCCAGAATTAAAGCCCCTGCTGTAGTTACCGCACTTTTGTAAACAGCCGCCTCGCATTCGCCTCAGTCACCCGCTCCACTTCCTCTGCGGTGATCCCTTTCAGCTCCGCGATCTTCGCCACCACATACGGAATGTTCGATGAATCATTCCGCGTTCCGCGATGTGGTTCCGGCGCCATGTATGGGCAGTCTGTTTCTAACAGGATTCGCTCTAATGGAATGGCTTCCACAGTCTCCTTTAGCTTTTTGGCATTTTTGAAGGTGACAACTCCGCCGACACCGATATAATAGCCCATTTTGATAAACTCCTGCGCCATCTCTTTTGAATAAGAATAACAGTGGATAACACCCGGGATTTCCTCCGCATGGACGGATTTCATCGTCTCTATGGTATCTGCTGCCGCATCCCTTGAATGGATAATGACCGGAAGCTGTGCTTCTCTTGCAAGCTCTAACTGTCGTCTGAACCAGTAGCGCTGTGCCTTCTGTACCTCCGGCTCCTTGTCCCAGTAATAGTCCAGACCGATCTCCCCGACTGCAACTGTCTTCGAAAGCGCAGTCTGTTCCTTAAGCCATGCAAATGTCTCTTCATTCAACCCACTGATATCACTTGGATGAACGCCGACTGCTGCATAGACGAAATCATACTTTGCTGCAAGCTCTAAGGTTGTCTTCGTTGTCTCTATAGATGCCCCGACATTGATAATCCTGCCAATCCCGCGCTCCGGCATGGAACAAATGAGTTCTTCCCTGTCTGTGTCAAAGCTCTCATCGTCATAATGTGCATGTGTTTCAAATATCATCGTTATCCTCTCCTCTGCCTTTCGCCTTTTCCATCTATGGCATTTTCTCCGTAAACTATATCATTCTATTTTTTTCAATTTATTTCTTACCAGTTCTCTGCTTGCCCGCGTTATCCACGACAAAAACAAACCCGGTAATCTACCGGGTTCTGTCTTTATTCTGTCTTATCCTCAGCTGCTTTTTCCACCATTTCTGCTTTCTTCTTTGCAGCCTTCTTCGCCTTGCGTTTTCGGCGTCTCTTTCCAACCAGAATCACAAGCAGGAGAACCACTGCCACTCCGCCGCCAATATAGTAAACCGTGTAGTCCGCATCCTTATGTACCAGTGCAAACGATGCACCGTATGGAAGTTCAGCCACGAGATAGCTTCCGCTCTCTGTCGTCTCTGCCTCCGTCCATGCTGTACTTCCATCCTCCCTATACCAGATACTGTTCTTTCCGGTTGTGTCGGTCAGATAGAAGTGACCGGTAACGGTCTTGTATTCTTTGTCATGTGTATGCTCAAGCTGCCAGCTGTAAGCATATACGGCACCCTCATCCAGTCCGTCTGTGTCGGATTCCTCCATCTTCATCGTGGTATCCTCATAGAACTTACCGGCGATTAAGAATAACGGCTTGTTGTTTTTTGCACGCTTCTCCCCGGCGATACTCTCTGTCCACTTGGTATACTCTGCTTCCACCGTTTTATTCTCCGTGACCGCTTCCGTGGTGATATTCTCCGGCCAGGATCCATAATAGCCATCTTTTTCCGGAATCTCCGGAAGTTCATCCGCTGAAATACTTCCATTGTAAGCTACCGATCTGTGGGTGATCTCCTCATCACCTGCCTTAAAGGTCACCGTCACAGTATGGAAGCCTTCCGGAATGCTTTCCAGCGTCATAATATCCTCATAGCTTACCTCATCAGCCACACCGGAATAGTTAATGTTATCGATTCCATCCAGTTCCTCATTGACAAACCGGTTTGCCTTCACTTCGCCCTCATCGGACACGGTTCCGGCAATACTTCCATGCGCTTCTCCGTCTCCAGTGATCGTGGAAGCAGCCACACAGTTGCGGATCGTATAACCGCTTCCGGCAATTCCTCCAGCATAGTCTTTTCCTTCCACATTACAAAGACTGTAGCTGTCCGACACGGCGCTGGCACTGTTTCCAACAATGCCTCCCGCATAGCTTCCGGCATCAGAAAGAACGGAGCCATATCCCTCACTGCCATAGATCAGACCAAGCTCCTGTAATCCTGTGATTCCTCCGGCACAGTTTTTCTTGACATTTGCATCTCCATAATTGATACAGCTGATCACAACACAGTTCACGGTGGATCGGAGTGCAATGTTTGTTGTCTTCGTGAGATCCATATCAAATTCCGGATCCACATCGTATTCGATGTTCATCGTGCCCACGATACCACCTACGTTTAGGTCTCCCTTCACTGCGCCACGGTTCGTACTGTCGGAAATCACACCATCCGTATCCCTTGCCGTGCTGACGGAAGAGATATCCTCAATATAATCCTCTGATCCAGTAACCACGGACATCGTATCGCTGACATTGCTCTGGATATTGCTGATCTGCTTCGTGATATTATTCACACTGTTGCTCACAGACTGGATTCCATTATCTACTGTCTCTATCAGTTTATCAATATCTCCGTTTGTATCTTTTGCTTTCAGCTGGTCAGAGATATCATTGACAAAATCATCCGCCGACTCGCTGGAATTGGACATTGTTCCCCTTATATTAGTAAGGCTATTATTGATAATATCCCATTGCTCCGAAAGCTGGTCATTTTTATCCTTGTCCCAGGCGTTACTGTTCTTCTCAATCTCATCCATCTTGTTCAAGGCATCGTTGATATGATCCAGATACTCCTGTGCCTCCGGATTATTATCACCAATCGAATTGGACAGATCATCCAGAGCTCCAGCCAGATCGTCCGTCGAAGTCTTATACTCCTCCGAAATGCTGGTCATATAATTTTTCGACTCTGATGCGGTGGAACTAAGCGTTGTGGATATGCTGCTCAGCGAATTGTTAATCGCCTTCACCGAGTTCTGCACAGAATCAACTCTGTCCTCGAGATATTCAGACTCGATATACGGTTCTGCCTGACCGACGATTCCTCCGACATCTTTTCGTCCGTAGACTGCTCCCTCATTCGTACAATTGAGAATCTTGCCACTCTGGCGCCCTGCGATTCCTCCGACATTGTAACCTGTATGGTCAAAACCGATCATTCCCTGGTTCACGCAGTCGGTGATAATACCGGAAGATGCCCCGGCAATTCCCCCCATATCATTACGGTCTACCACACGTTTTGTGATATTCAATGTTCCAATGTCCACACCACCGAGATCCATAGTCGTGTTAAGTTCTTCTGTATTCACACTGCTCTCCGACGTACAGCCAGAGACAAGTCCCTGGTTATTTCCAACAATACCGCCTGTCTCATCTGTTGCGGTGATCGTCACAGCACTGGTGCAGTTTACGATCTTGCCTGAGTTCTCATTGACACCGGCAATTCCGCCCACTGCTGATTTTCCATCAATCGTTCCGGTAAAAGAGCATCCATTTACTGTTCCATAATTTACGCCAACCACACCACCGATTTTCTCACAGCTTCCATCTGCATGCACCTTACCGGAAAGCTTTAAGTTATTGACAACCGCATTTTTCCCAAGATAACGGAAAAAACCGTAATCCGATCCGGTCGCGCTCACATTCACATGGCTGATCACATGTCCGTCCCCTTCAAAGGTACCGGAAAAATAGGCGATCCCTGTAAAATCCAGACTGGAAATATCAATATCTGCCACAAGCCTTACGGTCTTCCCGACGCTCCAGCTGTCATACTGGCAATTCTTCAAAAGCTCCTGGAAGCCCTGCACATCCTTAATCTCGATTTTCTCTGTCTGGCTTTCCGCGCTCTCTGTATCTGCGGTCTGTTCTTCCTTCGTCTCCCCGGACGCTGCCGCTGCCACGAGGAGTGGCTGATTCACCGTTGCAGAAAGCATCAGTGCCATGGAAAAGCCAATCGCCGCGATTATTTTTCTGTATTTTTTCATGACTCCTTATCCTCCCGCTCTTTTCTGAATTTTTTCTTTTTCTTCTTCTCTTTCTTCTCATCGGATGTTTCTGGCTTCTGTGTCTCGCTGCTCTCCGCATCGATCACATCCGTTTCGTTTGACGGCGTATCCACACCCGGAAGCAGAGGTTTTCCCGTCTCATCATGCACGATCTCACCCTGGCGTCCCGGGATCACGGAATCCACAGACACCTTCATCTGCCCCTGGAACACACCCTGGATGTCCGCATCAATCTCACCCTGCACATATCCACGCACATGCCCGGTCACTCGCACTTTTCCAGCAACTTCTTTCTGTGGTCTTGATAAGTTCATGGTCAAAGCAGTCTTTTCAATAATAAAATCACCAAGCAGCAGAATCTGCGGCAATACCAGCAGAACGAGCATAATGGAAATTAAGGTACCACGTCCCAAAGCCACACCAATGGATGCAACCGTCGCATCGGATGCAATTTCACCGATTAAGAATCCGGCACAGGTTAAGATGGATCCAGATGTAAAAATAGTCGGGAACGCCTGATTTAAGGATTCTACCATGGCATCCTTGATCGGCAGCTGCTGCTTCAGCTGCATATAACGGCTCGAAATAACGATCGCGTAGTCAATCGTAGCCCCCATCTGGATCGCCGATACGATCAGGTAAGCGATGAAGAATACTGTTTGTCCCTGTAATACCGGAACTGTGAAGTTGATCCAGATACTTCCCTGAATCGTGAGTACAAGGAGGATTGGCAATCCCGCTGACTGGAACGTGAAAAACAGAATGACGACAACAAATAACGCGGTCAGCACGCTGATAATAATATTGTCCGAAGCAAAGGAAGATTCCAGATCATGATCACTCGTGGAGTTACCGACCAACACCACTTTATTCTTATCATAATACTTTGTCGCGATTCCACGAATCTCTTCAAGTGCATCGTATGTTTCCTGTCCTTCCACCGGAAGGGATAAGTCTAATACAAAGCGGGAATACTCATCTCCCTGTAACTGAAGCTGTGCATCGTGTAAAGTGTCATACAGTGTGGTCAGCTTCTCATCGAGATCTTTGTCTAACGTCACGTACCCTTCCTTATACTGATCATACAGGAACAGGAACATATCAATGATTGGAACTTCATAATCGTCAATTCCGGTGAACACCGGTCCGTACTGCTCTTCATTATAGGCGTATGCAGTATACAGAACCTGTACAATCTCCACATCGAGATCCGTCAGCTCCGCAAACTGCCGCGGATTCAGCTTATCCGTCAATATGTAGTCATCATTAATTGATACGTTGGCAAGTCCTAATACCGAGTTGACATAATCCAGGTTTTCGAGCTTCTTTAAAACCTTCGCCTCAGACTCATAATTTCCCTTTGGAACCATCACAACAAGCTGGTTGCTTGCCCCGAAGGTATCCTCAATTTTCTCTGACGCTATCTTTGACTCACTCTTCTTCGCGCTCACGATCGAGCTTGTATCATAGATATACTGACAGTGGTTCGATTCCCATGCTGCAAAAATAAGGAATATAATAAAAAGCGGCGGGATAATATATTTCGTCTTATTGGCAAACTTACCGATAAACGTGATCTTCGGCACATAGCATTTATGGTGGGTCTTATCAATTCCCTTTGCAAAAATCAGAAGAACTCCCGGCATTAGAAAGAAAACGGAAATCAAGCTGATGATGATCGCTTTTACAAGGATAATACCCATATCGTATCCGAGACGGAACTGCATGAACATCATGGCAACCATACCGGATACCGTTGTCAGTGAGGAGGAACTAATCTCCGGAATTGCCTTTGACAACGCTACCTTGACTGCTTCCTCCGCATCCATCGTCTCGTGTTCCTCCATAAAGCGGTCACACAGGATGATCGCATAGTCGATCGCCAACGCCAGCTGTAAGACAATGGCAATGGAGTTGGTGATAGAAGAAATCGTCCCAAACCAAAAGTTCGTTCCCTTATTTAAAATTGCCGCCACACCGAATGTGATCAGAAGCACCGGGATTTGCAGATATGCTTTTGTCGACAAAAGTAATACCGTCACAATAATGACAACTGCCAGCACCAGAATCAGGTTCATATCCTTTGCCAGAGCCGCAGAGTCACGTTCCTCCTGTCCGACCTCCGATGAAATATAAACATCATAGTCTGTAAGCACATCTTGCGCATCTTCTAATGCATCCTTGCTGACCTGCTCATCCTCGGTTCCTTCGAACGTGACGTCAAACAGTGCCTCCGTTCCGGTGAAATGGTCGGAGGAATCGTCGAATTCGACCTGCTTGATTCCCTCTACGTCCTCTAACCTGTCCACTAGCACCTCTGCCTGGTCATAGGTAATATTCGATACCATAATCTTGGCAGAACCGTAGGTTGTAAACTGTTCCTCCATCAGGGAAAGTCCCCTTCTTGTCTCGCTGTCCGCCGGTAAATAAGACGTGATATCCTGATTTACCTGCACCTTATTTGCAGACAATACGCTGTAAATAATGGCAAGGACGAAAAGAATCTCGATCGCTTTCCGCTTGTTGACGATAAACGTTGCAACGGTCAGCCAGAAATTCCCTTTTTCCTTCTTTTCTTTCTCTTCCATGCTCGTTCCTCTCTTATATTTTTTCTATTTCCATATGCAATGCTTTCACAATGTACTATTATAAAGGTGTCTGTCCAGTTGTTCAATAGACATCTGCTGGCATTTGTATTTTTAGATTTTCTTAAGTTCTGCCGTCGGACAGACTGCCTTGCAAAAATGAAATCTAATCAGGCACAGTTATATGAGAAAGGTTTCAAAGCGGGATTGCTTTACTCTGAGCTTGAAAATGCCCTGCACATTGTAACATTCGCAGAGTATGTCCATCCCTTATATGATTCCGCCGCAGCAATGTCCGCAGAAGAAAAAGCTTCTGTGATTGCAGAGATTCATCCAAATCTCTGAATCGAAAGAAACAAAATTCACAGTATGACGGAAAGCTTCTCAGATATAGCCAGAATCCCTGGCAATTGAACGCATAAACATACCCTGTTTTTGTATATATTTACTGAAATTTTGTATTTTTCATCAAAAGGCAAAACTTTTTGTTTCCTTTTCACCTAAAATCAGATATACTAAGCAGAGGACAACATGCTCCGGGGCACTGCTCCGGAGCTTTTCAAATGCGAATTGGATTTCGTTTCGCAAAACAAGGAGGAATTATGAATTTTGTAGGAACCGTATGGGCGCTTCTGCCGCCGGTCATTGCGATCGCGCTTGCGCTCATTACAAAAGAAGTGTACATGTCATTATTTATCGGCGTCGTGACCGGGGCTCTGTTATATACGAACTTCAGTCCGGTCGGTACGATCGAAGCTATTTTTGAAGTCATGATGGAGAAGCTGGGAGATCCATGGAATATCGGTATTTTAATTTTCCTCGTCTTCTTAGGTATCATCGTTGCACTCATGACAAGAGCCGGTGGGTCTGCCGCTTACGGAAAATGGGCAAACGAAAAAATTAAGACAAAAAACGGTGCCCTGCTCTCGACATTCGCACTCGGAGTTGTCATCTTCGTGGACGATTATTTTAACTGCCTGACCGTTGGAAACGTCATGCGTCCGGTCACAGACCGCCAGAAGATTTCCCGCGCCAAGCTCGCGTATATCATCGACGCGACCGCTGCCCCGATCTGTATCATCGCACCGATTTCAAGCTGGGCTGCCGCTGTCACCGGGTATACAGATGGAGACGGATTTACTCTGTTTTTGAAAACAATCCCGTTCAACCTATATGCATGGCTCACCATTCTGATGGTACTGTTTCTCGGACTTACCGGGCTCGATTACGGTCCGATGAAGAAGTTCGAGGAAAACGCAGCCAACGGCGACCTGTTCTCCGGAAAGAATGATTATGAAAATGTAAAAGAAAGTATTATTTCCGCCAAAGGAAAGGTCATCGACCTGGTTCTCCCAGTTATTTTTCTGATTGGAAGCTGTATTATCTGCATGATTTACACCGGCGGTTTCTTTGACGGTGTCAGCTTTATCGAAGCGTTTGCTAACTGCGATGCCTCCATGGGACTGGTGATGGGATCTTTTATTACCCTGCTTTTTGTATTCCTGCTTTACCTTCCAAGAAGAGTCATCTCTTTTAGCGAATTTGCAGAATGTATCCCGCAGGGCTTTAAGATGATGGTTTCCGCAATCCTGATTCTTGTACTTGCCTGGACGCTCGGCGGCTTCTGCAGTAGCAAGCTTGCGGCTGGCGCCTTCGTAAAAAGTGTCCTCTCCGGAAACATGACTGCAACAGCGATTTTTCCTGCTGTTTTATTCCTTGTCGGGACAGGACTTGCCTTCGCCACCGGAACCTCCTGGGGAACGTTCGGTATCTTAATCCCGATCGTCACCGCCATGTTCCCGGATAGTGACCCGCTCTTAGTTGTCTGCATCGCAGCCTCCCTCGCCGGATCTGTATGTGGCGACCATATGTCCCCGATCTCCGACACGACGATCATGGCATCCGCCGGTGCGCAGTGTCACCACGTTGACCATGTATCCACACAGCTCCCATATGCCCTCACTGTCGGCGGCTGCTGTGTCATTGCTTACCTCGTAGCCGGATTCACACAGAATGTAGTTCTTACGATGGCAGTCGGTGTGATCCTGCTGCTTGCGGTACTGTCGGTTATCCGATATCGACAGACTCGTAAATAACTTCTGAAAAAATAGGTTTTTTATTTCTCTGATATCTTTTATAATGGGAATAGCTTTATTTTTCAAAAATTTGAACTCAGGAGAAATGTATTATGAGTAAAGGTGTATTAGGAAAAAATAACTGGGCATTAGTCCTTCTGATTCTCGTTGGCGTCGTTCTCGGCGGACTGATTGGCAGATTCTGCTCCGGCATCCCGGCGCTTAGCTGGCTTGGATATGGACAGAGCTTCGGATTTGTGGATCCGATTGTGTTAGATCTCGGGATTCTCGTACTGACGTTCGGCCTTACGGTGGATATCACAGTGG
>ERZ773107.2934-NODE-2934-length-11770-cov-2.931370_pt1 | contig 11770 bp, 8 predicted proteins | sample MGYA00580571_ERZ773107 | MGnify/ENA primary metagenome ERZ773107 (study PRJEB29015, sample SAMEA2737843) | human gut metagenome | biome: human gut; feature: human-associated habitat; material: faeces | place: China | collected 2012 ... | reverse complement strand
TTGCTGACTCCGTGGATCATATCAAACGGGATTCCAGACACCCACCATGCAACTGCAGTATGGATTCCCCCGATAAACAGATAGGGAATCGAGCACATCGCTCCGAATCCAAGACCGAACGCTTTCTTCCTTTCTATTCATCAAACATCATATATTCCATATAAAATTCCTGAAATTTCGCACTCGTTCCAAGATTGATGGTCTTTGCCCGCTCTGCCAGCGCTGTTGCTTCTTTTTCCATCCTGCGGTCATGCAGAATCCTTACCGCACCCGCCAGTGCCGCGTTTCCGCAGATTTTAATACGGGACAGGTCAATTTTGGGAAAAAGTCCGATTCTTTCTGCGCTTTTGGCCGACATATAGGAGCCAAAGCCACCTGCCACATACAGGCCTTCCAGCCCGGCAGCATCTATTTTTTCCTCCGCCAAAAGTGTCTCCATTCCTGCCCGGATCGCTCCCTTGGCAAGCTGAACCTCACGAATATCCTCTGCAGTCAGACCGACATTTCCGGCAAAGCATACATCCTCTTCCAGATAACCGGTATCCTCCAGCAATCCGCTTTCCAGCAATCCCGCCACACCGTCGATCACGCCGCTGCCGCAGATGCCCTCTGCCGCGGATGCATCTCTGTCGCCAATCACATGCACTTTCCAGCTGCCGTTTTCCCAGTTCACATGGTCAATGGCACCTGCCACACCTCGCATGCCGCAGGAAAGCCCGGCGCCCTCAAAAGCCGGTCCCGCCGCTGTCGCACAGCAGATCAGGCGTTCCTTATGAAACAGGACAATCTCTCCGTTCGTCCCCACATCCACCATCAGCCGGGATCTGCCGCTGCGCGCGGCTGAGACGCCATCCATTTCTCCGCAGCTGACATTCGTGTCAATTGCTGCCGCAGCTTCTTTGCGGCTGCCGTCCGCTCCGGGTATGCGGTCCGTTTCTGTAAGACCCGATCCAAGAATCGCTGTCGTAATATCCGCACCGACAAACGCAGACATGCAGCGCGGAAGATATACGTCTGCTTTCCGGCAGCTCAAATCCAGTGCTTCTCCTATCGTCCACCAGCCAAACAGCTCGTCCGCTTCAAACGGCGCTCTTGACAGGCATCTGGGATCCTTCTGCGTCAGGAAATACAGCATCGACGTATTTCCGGTAATGATAACTGTCTCAATGGCCTCTGCACTTTCTCCTGCGTGTTCTGCCAGCTCTGTAAGCAGGCGCGACACTGCCTCCCGGACGATTGCCGCAAGTTTATCCGCTTTTCCCTCCAGGGAAGCTTCCATCCGGCTGATGACATCCGCTCCGAACACGGACTGCGGATTCCATGCGCCCATCGTTCCGACAGCCCTGCCTTCCCGATAGAGGACGGCTGCAATTGTCGTTGTACCGATATCCACCGCCGCTCCGAGGTGACGGTAGAGCCGCGCGCCGGGCACAGCTTCTGCAGACGGCGCAGCGCTGGTGCGCTCTGACGGCTGCGCTGCGACGGCGCGCTCTGACGTCGGAGCAGGCGACATGCTGACGGCGCTGGAAACTGACGGCGCAGACGGCGTGCTTACACAAATGGTCTCATCCCCGTCTGCTTCCTGCCGCAGCGCATCGATTTTCCCGTCCGGCACTGCTTCCAGAAAGCAGGCAAGCCGAATTCCCTGCGCAAGACGCTCGACTCCAAGAAGTTTTTGTTCGGTCTCGGACGGTGCTGCAAAACTTCCCTCCGCATACACCATACACTTCCCGCAGGCATGTCGTCCGCCGCAGGGCATCTCCACACCATGTGATTTTTTCAGCAAACTGCTGACTGTTGTTCCGGGCTCTGTGAAAAGAGCTTCTCCATTGATCCAAAAACGGATTTTTTCTCTGTTGTCTGTCATTTTTTATTCTGTCCTGTCAAACAGGCTCCGAACCGTCTGTTTTCTGCCTGCCAGCCAACAATCCGGTCTCCTATTTGTCCTTTGCTTCATATGATGTCGGGGTCAAAAGCCCCCGACCTTGATGCCTGCGGATTGTTCCGTGCTGCGCACTCCCACAATCCGGAGGTCTTCCTTATTGACTGCATTTCCAAAATGATATCCCATCGCACCGATGGATGCAAGCGGATTTGTCATCTCAGTCGCAGTGTTGCCGCAGAATAAAATCAGGGCGTGCAAAAAATGATTTCTCATCCTTCACACGCCCTGATTATTTCCGATAATCCTTTATTTTCCCGCGAAACACGCAGATATTTTTCATTCGCCCTTTAACAGACTGCTGTCCTCGAAGTAATTGATCTTCATCGCTGCCTTGACATCCTTTAAGGTTTCCGCAGCCTTTGCTTCTGCAACCTCACTGCCCTTTTTCAGAATGTCGTAAACATCCGTCAGATGCTCTTCCCAGTATTTTCTTCTCTCACGGATCGGCGCAAGCTCAGACTGCATAACGTTGTTTAAGAACTTCTTCACTTTGACGTCGCCCAGACCGCCCCGCTGATAATGTGCTTTCAATTCGTCCAGATTCTGGTAATCCGGTAAAAACTCTGCAAAATGCTCCGGTCTGCAGAACGCATCCAGATAGATAAATACAGGGTTTCCGTCTACGTTGCCGGGATCCTCCACACGCAAATGGTTCGGATCTGTGAACATGCTCATAACCTTTTTCTTCACATCTGCCTCCGGGTCGGACAGATAGATACAGTTGCCAAGGGATTTGCTCATCTTCGCCTTGCCGTCGATGCCGGGCAGTCTTAAGCATGCCTTATTGGAGGGCAGGATGATCTCGGGCTCTGTCAGGGTGTCCCCGTAAACGCTGTTGAACTTATGTACGATTTCCTTACACTGTTCCAGCATCGGCAGCTGGTCTTCGCCAACCGGAACAGCAGTTGCACGGAATGCAGTGATATCCGCAGCCTGGCTGATGGGATAGCAGAAAAATCCAACCGGAATGCTTGCTTCGAAATTACGCATCTGGATCTCTGCTTTCACGGTAGGGTTTCTCTGTACTCTGGAAACCGTTACCAGATTCATATAGTAAAAGGTCAGCTCTGTCAGCTCCGGAACCATGGACTGAATGAAAATCGTTGCCTTTTCCGGATCAAGGCCGCATGCCAGATAATCCAGCGCTACCTGTAAAATGTTCTGACGTACCTTTTCCGGATGCTCTGCATTGTCTGTCAACGCCTGTGCATCCGCAATCATAATATAAATCTCGTCAAACTGACCGGAATTCTGCAGTCTTACACGCTCCTTCAAAGAGCCTACATAATGGCCCACATGAAGACGTCCTGTGGGGCGATCCCCCGTTAAAATAATCTTTTTGCTCATATGCCTGTCCCTCTCGCTTCTCCTGGGATACCGCAGCACTGTCTGCAGCCTGCCGCATCCTGATAAACCTGCAGTCTGTTGGTTTCAACAGCTGCAGCTCTTTCCAATTATATCCCGTAAAAAGCACAGAGTCAACAGTTGCGTAGATTCGCATCTGTTGACTCTAAACAGGTTACAGTTCTGTGGTTCAACCTGCGCCGATCAGTCCTCGTGTTTCGCACTGCGCCGCTGGATCCACTTTACAAGCTCCACGATGGGAACTACCAGCACACTCAAAAGTAGTGCAACGAGATACTCTGCAGGCTCCACACTCGTAAAGCCGAATGCCCCTGCAAGCAGCGGGATCTCACACACTGCAGTGGTTGCCAGCAGGGAAACCACTGCCGCTCCAAGCAGAAGCCGGTTTTTCGAGCCAAGACGGAAAATACTTCCTCTCTGGGAACGCATATTCATGCTGTGGAAAATTTCCGCCATTGACATTGTAACAAAGGCCATCGTAGTGCCATGGGCGCTGTTTGTGATGGTCCACTCTCCGGTTTCCATGAAATGTCCGATAAAATAGGAAACCATGACAAGTGCGGTTACCAAAAGTCCCTGATAAGCAATATCAAAGCCCATTCCATCCGCAAAAATACCGGCCTTCGCATCCCTGGGTCTGCGCTTCATAATGTCCGGCTCTGCCTTTTCCGTACCCAGCGCCAGCGCCGGGAAGCAGTCCGTTACAAGATTGATCCACAGAAGATGCACCGGCTGCAGAATCGTAAAGCCCAGGAGTGTCGCAAAGAAAATACTCAGCACTTCACTCATATTGGAGCCTAACAGAAACTGGATTGCCTTCCGGATGTTGTCATAGATTCTGCGGCCCTCTTCCACCGCGCCGACAATCGTTGCAAAATTATCGTCCGCCAGCACCATATCTGCCACATTTTTGGTAACGTCCGTTCCTGTGATACCCATTCCGATGCCGATGTCCGCAGCCTTGATGGAGGGCGCGTCGTTAACGCCGTCACCGGTCATTGCCGTCACATAGCCGGCATTTCTCCAGGCGTTTACGATACGGGTCTTGTGCTCTGGCTGTACGCGGGCATAAACGCTGATGTTCCGGAACTTCTCTGCAAATTCTGCATCATCCATTTTTTCCAGCTCTGCTCCCGTCACTGCCAGGCTGCCATCCTGTAAAATACCAAGCTCTCTTGCAATCGCTGCTGCCGTATCCACATGGTCGCCCGTGATCATAACCGGTCGGATCCCTGCTTCCCGACATTCGTCAATTGCTGCCTTTACCTCCGGGCGCACCGGATCGATCATGCCGCACAGTCCCAAAAAGCAAAGCTCCTGCTCCAGCAGATCCGCATCCTCGCTTTCCGGCTTTTTCGTCCAGACTCTCTGTCCGCATGCCAGCACACGCAGTGCACGGTCTGCCATGGACTTATTTGCCTGCAGAACCTTTTTCCGATATTCTTCTGTCATGGGCAGAAGCTGTCCATCCTCCAGATAAAACCCACAACGGGTGAGAACCACATCCGGTGCCCCTTTTGTAAACTGAATATAATCGTCCTTGCGTTTATGGATCGTGGACATCATTTTCCGTCCGGAATCAAAGGGAGCCTCCAGCACACGGGGCATACTCTGTTTTAAAAGATTCTTATCCTGCCCAGGCAACCAGGGCAGCCTCCGTCGGTTCTCCTGTCACATTGCCCTCTGCATCCAGCTCTGCGTCACTGCACAGTGCCATTGCTGCCGAAAGCTCCTGCTCCTTTACTCCGAAGGAATCTACAACTGTCATCTGGTTCTGGGTCAGCGTTCCGGTCTTATCCGAACAGATCACCTGGGCACAGCCAAGGGTTTCCACTGCTGTCAGCCGGCGGATGATCGCGTTTCGTTTTGACATGTTCGTTACCACTGTCACAACTGCCGCAAGTCCTTCCGGGATCGCCGCCACTGCAAGGGAAACCGCGATCATAAAGGAGTTCAGTGCGACCTCAAAATTCAGGCTGCCTGCCCGGATCATCTGAATCGCAAAAACCAGCACGCAGATTCCGATCACCAGCTTTGTCAACACCTTCGAAAGCTGCGTCAGTTTTCTCTGCAGCGGTGTCTGTCCTTCCTGTGCCTGAGACAGTGCATCCGCAATTTTTCCCATTTCCGTATCCATACCGGTGGCCGTTACGACTGCCACAGCACGTCCATATACGATCGTGCTTCCCATATACACCATATTTTTACGGTCGCCCAGGGGCACATCCTGTTCCCCGTCTGTTAAAAAAAGCTGATCGATCAGCTTCGTGACCGGCACGGATTCTCCTGTCAATGCAGCTTCCTCTGCTTTCAGGCTTGCGCTTTCCAGAATTCTTGCATCCGCAGGAACCGCATCCCCTGCTTCCAGACAGATGATATCTCCCACCACAAGGTCTTTGCTCAAAATCGAGGACATTTTCCCGTCCCGCACAACCTTCGAGGTGGCTGCTGCCATGTCCTGCAGCGCTTCGATGGCCTTTTCCGCCTTGCTTTCCTGATACACACCCAGCACGGCATTGATCAGCACCACTGCCAGAATAATAATGACATCCGCAAAGCTGTCATTTTCCAGAACTGCAAGTACACCGCTGATGGCCGCTGCCGCCAGCAGGATCACAATCATCGGATCTGCCACCTGTTCTGCAAACCGGCGCAGCAGGGACTTTCCCTTCGCCGCCTTTAACTCGTTCGCCCCGTTCTGCAAAAGCCGCTCTGCCGCTTCTTTTTCTGTCAGGCCGCTTTTTTGGCTGTTAAGCTCCTGCAGTACCTGTTGTGAGTCTTCACAATAATACTTCATTCTTTTTCCTCCCGATGGTGTTTTTCGTACAATAGATCTCTCACTTCGTGATCGCTCTATTGTCTTATACACTAGATCTCTCACTTCGTGATCACTCTATTGTCTTAAATCACAAAAGACCCAAATACTGCTTTTAAAAAAACAGTATCTGAGTCTCGCAATTTAAAACAAGCCAGATCGGCACGGGATCGGGGTTGTTGACTTGTTACGCTGATGCAAAGGTGATCCGCCGGCTCTGTTCCATTCCGGCAGCTGCACTTGCCGCGCTCGCTACTCCCTCACAGGGAATTTTGTTTAGCAGTAAGGTTATCATATGCAAAGTCTTCTGTCAATATACCTGCCGATAAAGTTTTGGTGAAATTTTTGTCCGCTTTGGCAACTGTCTGACCGGAACGTCTGCGCTTACAGCCGTTCCACCAATACGCCGCCTGCCCGCAGCACCCCATTCTCATAACCTCTTGCAAACAGCACGCTGCCCTCTGTCTCTGCATCGGTCTCTTTTCCGGATGCGTTTAACACAACCCGGAGCCTGCTGCCATCTGCCCCGGTTTTGACATATTCCACCACCCGGTCAGAGCTGTTATTATTTTCAAATGTGATTTCCATGCTGCGGGCCGCAGGCTCTTTTCGAAGGGCTATCAGCTGCTTTACCTGCTCCGTAATCTCTGCATAGTTTCCCTGTGCAATCTGATCCCAGGGCATACAGCGTCTGCAATCCGGATCAGCACCGCCCTCTATCGCGATTTCTGTTCCATAATAGATACAGGGACTTCCGGGCATTGTAAAGAGCATTGCAAGCTGCTGGAAAAACAGATCCTGATTTCCGCCTGTCTGATGGATCAGCCGATCCGTATCGTGGGAATCCAGAAGGTTAAACAAAACCTCTGTCGTCTGGCGCATATAACGCACCAGATTTTCATGGATCGCCTCTTCCAGATCAGATTTTGTCTTTTCCGGCCGATACCAAAACTCCCGGATGGCTGCAGCAAAGGGATAGTTCATAACGGCATCGAATTCGTCCCCGCCAAGCCACGGCATTGCGTCATGCCAAATTTCCCCCAGCAAATAAAAATCCGGTTTTAGCTGCTTTGTCATCTGCCGCAGCTCACGGCAAAACAGATGGGAAATTTCGTTTGCAACATCTAACCGAAGTCCGTCAATGTCAAAGGTCTCGATCCAATAACGAACCGTATCCAAAAAATAGTCCCGCACCTTTTTTTCACTCGTATTGAGCTTTGGCATCCGCTCCGCAAAGGCAAAGGAATAATAGCGTCCATCCCGGGTGCTGCCCTCCTGCTCCCGACAGGGCCAGCGATTGATCATAAACCAGTCGTAATAGGGGGACTTGGGCCCCTTTTCCATCACATCCCGCCACGGTAAAAAGTTACTGCCGCAATGGTTGAATACACCATCCAACATCACTCGGATGCCTCTGTCATGGGCCTCCTTAACGAGCAGCTTCATAGTCTCCTCATCTCCGAAGCTCGGATCGATTTTCCGGTAATCTGTCGTATCATATTTATGACTTGAGGGAGATTCAAACACCGGCGTCAGGTACAATCCGGTAATACCAAGCTCTTGTAAATAAGGAAGCTTTTGACGGATCCCATCCAGATCGCCGCCGTAAAAATCGAGATTATTTACAGTATGATATCCCCAGGGCTTTACCCAGTCCGGATCATTTTCTTTGTTGCCGTTGCAAAAGCGCTCCGGAAAAATTTGATACCAGACCGTCTCCCGCACCCACTTGGGTGTCACGTTGATATCCGCCGAATTCATCCACGGGAACGTAAAGCACTGTCCCAGCTGTCCGTTTTTCACATCCTCCGGCGAATGAAAGCCATCCTCAAAATAAAAGACCCGTTCTGCTCCTGCCTGCAGCTCGAAGAAATACCGGCACCGTTTATAGGGAGGCTGCACGGGAATTTCCCACCAGAGGTGCTTGGGCAGACGCATTTTTGTCACTATCTCCTCCCGGCTGCCTTCCCAGGCCTCATTTCCGCCCAGAATACCGGTAGAAAACGGGTCGCCGTAATGAATCCAAACCTGTTCCACTTCTTCTCCGGTCTGCAGACCTACCATCAAAATTTCCTCATCCAATGCATAGCAAAACTGCTGTGACGCTCTATGATAAACCGCTTCTAAATGAATCATGCTCAGACCTCCTTTTTCCAGGCCGCATCCTTTTACACTGCAGCCGATCTCATTTCAATGCATTTCCAGTCCATACTTTTCCTGCAGCTGCAGTAAAGTGATATCGTGTTGAATATGCTCCAACAAAATTTTCACCATCAACCCATTGTTGCTGACCGTACCGCTCCAGTTGGCAAATGCACCGCAGTCCGCTGTCAGCGTCATCTGCCTGTCTGTCACAAGCATCAGACGGGAGGGCTGATGTGCTGTCAGCATTCCTCCGTGGGTATAAAACTCCACATCCTCTCGGTTCAGTCCAAGATCATCAAAGGAAAACGCAACGATCCGCACGCCTTTTTTCTTCAGCCGATGGAAGATCTCTGCAAAACAGGAAAGATCAAAATCCGCATTCAGATAAACCTCCTCCCGGGCATCCTCCAGAAGCTTCCCTGCCCTTGCGATGGCTGTTTCAAAGCCCCGGAATACGAAATGCACCTCCGGCTGCTTCGCCGTCTCATATTCTTCCAGCTGTTGCCTGGCGAGAGAAAGGTTCGCTGTCATTTCCGCCTGCATCCGCCCCAAAAGCACCTCCGGCTCCTGGGCGGTATACAGTGCTGTCTGATCCGGAACCAGCTCCACCATCCCCTTATCCAGCATGTGCTCCAGCGCATTGTAAATAGAAGGGCGTGCAATTGCGATTTTTTTTGCCAGCTGATAGGCAGACATGGGCTCAGAACCGATCAATGCCATATAAATCTGTGCTTCCAGCCTTGAAAAATTCAGATGTTCCAGGGTTTCCTGCAGCTTCATCGTTCGCTTTCCTTTCGTTGTATATTTTATGCAACTATATATAGCATAAACTTTTGCCCTATGCAAGTATTTTTTTGATTTCCTTGAAAAGGAAGAACATCCGGTGCAGATTTTTCAATGAACGGACAAAAAAGGAGCGGTCGGCAGTTCCCGATCGCTCCTTCTTTCGTATTTTATTAGTTACAGTTCACTCGTACCTTTTTGTAAGCAGATTTCATGCTCGCATGAAAATCTGCTTACAAAAAGGTACGGAGGGAGCGCCACTTTATGAGCAAAAATGAGCTGCGAAGCAGCGGAGAGCGTCGAAGACGCGATTCATGACAATAGAATGTTCGCAGAGCGAGCATTCTATTGTATTGCGAATGGCGCGTGTGAACTGTAATTTTTATTGCATGGGCCGTATTTTTACAGGTATCTCATCTTTCTCACCGTCTGCACAAACTCTATATTGGTTTTCGTCTTTGCAAACAGATCCAGCACCTTATCCACAGCTTCTTCGGATTTCATACCATTCAGCGCGCGGCGCACCACGTTGATTGCTTCCATCTCCTCTGCACTCAGCAGCAGATCTTCTCTTCTCGTGCTGGTTTTGGGGATGTCGATGGCAGGGAAAATTCTGCGTTCAGACAGCTTTCGATCCAGCACAAGCTCCATATTACCGGTTCCTTTAAATTCCTCGTAAATGACATCGTCCATCCTGGATCCGGTGTCCACCAGTGCAGTGGCCAGAATCGTCAGGCTTCCGCCCTCGCGCATATTGCGGGCTGCACCAAAAAAGCGCTTCGGCATGTGTAATGCCGCCGGGTCAATACCACCGGACAGGGTACGTCCGCTGGGCGGAACCACCAGGTTGTAGGCACGGGTCAGGCGGGTAATACTGTCTAACAGGATCATAACGTCTTGTTTATGCTCGACCAGGCGCTTTGCACGCTCAATAACCATTTCGGAAACTCGTTTATGATGTTCCGGTAATTCGTCAAACGTGGAATAGATCACTTCAACGTTCGGCCCTGCCACCGTCTCCTTCATGTCCGTTACCTCCTCCGGACGTTCATCGATCAGGAGAATGATCAGATGCAAGTTCGGATAATTTTTCTTTACCGACATGGCCACTTCTTTTAATAAGGTTGTCTTACCAGCCTTCGGCGGGGACACGATCATGCCTCTCTGTCCTTTTCCAATGGGGCTTAACAAATCCATGACCCGCATCGCCACCGGGCAGCCGAAGCGTTCCATTTTCAGTCTGCTGTTCGGAAAGATCGGCGTCATATCTTCAAAGTTGCTTCGTCTGGATGCTTCCTCTGTGGTATAACCATTGATCGTCTTGACATAAAGCAGGGCGGAGAATTTTTCATTCTGTGTCCGCACTCTGGTATTTCCCTCTAAAATATCGCCTGTCCGCAAATTGAACCGACGTATCTGGCTGGGTGCCACGTAAATATCATTATCTCCCGGCATATAATTATCCGAGCGGATAAAGCCATAGCCCTCAGCCATGACCTCCAGGATACCCTTTACCGTAATGCCGCTGTCCAGCTCTGTCGGGAACTTGTCGTCCTCTGGACTCTGGATCGGTGCAGTTCCACGATTATACGGACTGTTGTAGCGCTCATTATAACGAGGTGCAGGCGCGCTCACACGGTTCTGTGCCTCTTCTGCCACAGGTGCAGCAGTACGGGGCGCTGCAGCTGCAGTATTTTCCCGCACACCATTGTTGTCACGGCTTCCTGTCCGTCCATTATGATAAGAACCATTGCTGATGAAGCGCTTTCCTGTTCTCTGCTGCCGCCTTTCCTCCCGGTCCCCTGCTCTGCTCTCCGGTTCCGTCCCACTGTCATGAGTATCCTGCTTTTCCACTGCGCCCTTCTCCGGGATATCCTTGCGCTCTGCCGCATCCCTCTTTGGAGCATCCTCCCGCTCTGCCGCGCCCTTCTCCGGGGCATCCTTGCGCTCTGCCGCGTCCCTCTTCGGAGCATCCTTGCGCTCTGCCGCGTCCTTCTCCGGGGCATCCTTGCGCTCTGCCGGGCGGTTCTCCGGGACGCTGCGTTCTGTTTTGATTTCTGCAGTCTCCTGGGCATCCAACCTCAGCATCGCATCAATGACTTCCGCCTTTTTCATTGTAGAAAGTCCTTTTATCCCCCTTGCTTTTGCAATCTCCTTCAGATCATGCACTGCCAGAGATTCATATTTTTCTCTTGTCATAATCCAACCCTTTCATGAAATATAAGAAATATAAACAAATCGGTTTCTTCAATTTTTTCTAAATGCTCCGGGAATCACTGTCTGAATTGACATAAAATTGATGAATTCACTAAACATGTGTACTTATTATACATTTCGTTCATGCCCTTGTCAAGACGGGGGGAGAAGTGCTATGATAATAGCATATGTGCAAAACGATAATTACAAGCGAGGTAATCAAAATGTCAAATAGCGAAAAAGCACTTCAGATGCATGAACAATGGAACGGGAAACTGGAAACAACAGCAAAAGCCCACGTCAATTCCCGCGAGGATCTTACGATCGCTTACACTCCGGGAGTAGCGGAACCGTGTAAAGTTATCGCAAAAGATCCGGAAGCCGCATACAAATATACAATCAAATCCAACACTGTAGCAGTCGTTTCCGACGGAAGCGCCGTACTTGGCCTCGGAAACATCGGCGCTCTTGCCGCAATGCCTGTTATGGAAGGAAAGGCCGTACTTTTCAAAGAATTCGGC
>ERZ773107.2930-NODE-2930-length-11783-cov-24.863404_pt1 | contig 11783 bp, 9 predicted proteins | sample MGYA00580571_ERZ773107 | MGnify/ENA primary metagenome ERZ773107 (study PRJEB29015, sample SAMEA2737843) | human gut metagenome | biome: human gut; feature: human-associated habitat; material: faeces | place: China | collected 2012 ... | reverse complement strand
CGTAGGCCTTGTAGCCGTTGTACTTGGCCGGGTTGTGGGAGGCGGTGACCATGATACCGGCGTTACAGTTGTAGTAACGGGTAGCAAAGCTCAGGGCAGGCACAGGCATCAGAGCATCATAGATGCGCACCTTGATGCCGTTGGCTGCCAGAACGCCTGCGGCGGTCTTGGCAAAGACATCGCTCTTCAGGCGGCTGTCGTAGCTGATCGCCACGGTCTGGGTACCGCCCTGGGTCAGCACCCAGTTTGCCAGACCCTGCGTTGCCTGACGGACAACGTAGATGTTCATGCGGTTGGTACCGGCACCCAGCACGCCGCGCAGACCTGCGGTACCAAACTTCAGCGCCACAGCAAAGCGATCCTTGATCTCATCGTCATTGCCTTCGACCTTTGCCAGCTCCGGCTTCAGGTCTGCATCTTCCAGATCCGCTGCCAGCCAGCGCTTATATTCATCCAGATACATCTTGTACACCTTACCTTTGTTTAAAATCTTTTTCCCCGGATCGAAATGGTTTGTATAAACCTACTTATACTATAAACTCTTGCTCCGCTTATGTCAATTGCGTAAAATGGCCGAAGTTTGTGCCCTTAAAACCGACAAATGCCACAAAAAACCGGTTCTTCTGCTATATTTATTGCGTTTTTCGAAGTATCCAGCAGCTGGTAGGGCTGGTGTACATCCTCCAGCACCTCCAGCCACTGCTCCGGCCCCACGCCGTTTTCACACAGGTAGCGCAGCAGCCGCATCACCCGGCCAAAGCTGTCCGCCGGGGCAAGCACCGTGCTGCTGCGCACCTTGCCGCCCTGCTCCCGGCGCAGCTGTGCCAGCACCCCCTGCGGGGTGGATGCGGCGCAGTACACCAGCGTACAGGCGTGTTGCAAGCCCTCCAGTTCTGAATAGGTACGGATATAGCGGCAACATTCCCCATTTGTCATGTTCTCTCGTTCTCCTTTCTGCTGCATTGACAACTTTCCTGTGCTTTACTATAATGATTTTAAACAGAAAAAACTGTCGAAGTATGGCAAATATATCCATTATTTTCCACTTTTGGCATTTTTGACAAATCATGCGCCATGCAGGGAGGGACACCATGTATTCTGTGACCAACAGCTTTGGCCTGAACGGGCTGCGCGGCTTTGCCGTTGCGGTGGAAGCCGATGTTTCCGGCGGGCTGCCCGCGTTTTCCATCGTCGGCCTGCCGGACTCTGCCGTGCGGGAAAGCGCCGACCGGGTGCGCGCCGCCATCAAAAACCTTGGCTTCCGCTTCCCGGACCGGCGCATCACCATCAACCTTGCCCCCGCCGATGTGCGCAAAACCGGCCCGGTATACGACCTGCCGCTGCTTCTGGCGCTGCTGACCGCCAGCGGACAGTTAGAAGAAGTACCTGCCGATGCTGCCTTTCTGGGCGAGCTTGCACTGGACGGCAGTCTGCGCCCGGTGTCCGGCGTGCTGCCCATGGCGCTTGCCGCTGCCGAGCACGGCATCCGGGCGCTGTACGTCCCGACAGAGAACGCCGCCGAGGCAGCCGAGGCCTGTGCCGACACCATGACCGTCTATCCCGCCCACACCGCCCGGGAGGTGGTGGAGGCACTGAAGGGCATCCGCCCCCTCTCCCCTGCCGCCGCCATCTCCTTTGACCCGGAGGACGCATGGCAGCAGGTGCCGGATTTTGCGGACGTGATGGGGCAATCGCTGGCGCGGCGCGCCATGGTCATAGCGGCCGCAGGCGGGCACAACGTGCTTTTGACCGGCGCACCCGGCACCGGCAAATCCATGCTGGCAAAGCGCCTGCCGGGCATCCTGCCACCTCTGACCCGGGAGGAAGCGGTGGAGACGACCAAGATCTACTCCATTGCCGGGCAGCTGCCGCAGGGACGCGGGCTGATCTCTGCCCGCCCCTTCCGCAGCCCGCACCACTCGGCCAGCGCTGCCGCCCTTGCCGGCGGCGGAGCGCAGTTTCGTCCGGGCGAGTGCAGTCTTGCCAACTGCGGCGTGCTGTTTTTGGACGAGCTGCCGGAGTTTTCCCGCGAGAGCTTAGAGGTGCTGCGCCAGCCGCTGGAGGACGGCCAGATCACCGTGAGCCGCGCCGCCGGAAGCGCCACCTACCCCAGCCACTTCCAGCTGGTAGCCGCCATGAACCCCTGCAAATGCGGCTACTACGGCCACCCCACCCGCGCCTGCACCTGCTCGCCCAGTGCGGTGCGGCAGTACCGCAGCCGGGTGTCCGGCCCGCTTTTGGACCGCATCGACCTGTGCGTGGAGATGGACCCCATCGCCTTTGACGAGCTGCACACCGCCGCCCCCTCCGAGAGCAGCGCAGAGCTGCGCAAGCAGGTGCTGGCTGCCCGCGCCATTCAGGCCAAGCGCTACGCTGCGCCGGGCTTTAAGGGAGTGCACTGCAACGCCCAGCTGAACGCCGGACAGGTGCGGCGCATCTGCCGCATGACCCCCGGTGCCGAGCAGCTGCTGCGCAGTTCCTACGATGCACTGGGACTTTCTGCCCGGGCGCATGACCGCATTTTGCGGGTAGCCCGCACTGTGGCCGACCTTGCGGGTAAGACCCTGCTGGACGAGGATTCTCTGCTGGAGGCGCTGCAATACCGGGCGCAGGAGAAATTAGACGGATAAGGCAGTCTGCACTCTAAAAATACAACAGAAAGAGGACGGAACACATGAAGCGCGCATACACAAACGGTATTCTTCTGGACGGTACCGAGCAGATGGAACCGGTACAGGGCAAGGTGCTGCTGACCGAAAACGATAAGATCACCGCCATTGCAGATGCGAGTGTAAGCCTTGACGGCTACAAGGTCATCGACCTGCACGGTGGGTATCTGTGCCCGGGGCTCATCAACCTGCACGTCCATCTGGCGGGCAACGGCAAACCCAGCGCAAAGCCCCGGGACAACGCAGCGCTGGTGCGCAAGATCCTGAGCAATGGACTGACCCGCGCCATCGCATACCGGCTGGTATGCAACTATGCCAAGCTGGAACTGCTGGGCGGCGTGACCACCGTGCGCACCGTGGGCGGCATTGCGGACTTTGACACCCGCTGCCGGGACGACAGCGCCGCCGGAAAGGTGCTGGCACCCCGCATTCTGGCCGCCAACGAGGGCATCTCGGTGCCGGGCGGGCACATGGCAGGCTCGGTAGCAGTAGCGGCACACAACAACGCCGAGGCGCTGGCGCAGCTGGAAAAGGCCAGCGCACAGAAGGTAGACCTTGTCAAGCTGATGATCACCGGCGGCGTGCTGGACGCCACCGAAAAGGGCACCCCCGGCGAGATGAAGATGCCGCCGGAGATGATCAAAGCCGTCTGCGATGCAGCCCACGCGCTGGGCTATACCGTAGCCGCCCATACCGAATCCCCTGCGGGCGTGAAGGCTGCGCTGGAAAACGGCGTGGACTCCATTGAGCACGGCGCAAAAATGGACGAGGAGACGGTGCGTCTGTACAAGGAGCGGGGCGCATTTCTGTGCACGACCATCTCCCCGGCGCTGCCCTATGCGCTGTTTGACACTGCCGTTTCGGGCGCATCAGAAAAAGACCAGTACAACGGCAAGATCGTCTTTGACGGCGTAGTCGAGAGCGCCAAGACCGCACTGGCAAACGGCATCCCGGTGGGCTTGGGCAACGATGTAGGCTGCCCCTACATTACCCAGTACGATTTCTGGCGGGAGTTGTGCTACTTCCACAAATACTGCTGTGTGAGCAACCGTTTTGCCCTCTACACGGCCACCCTGCGCAACGCGCAGCTGGCGGGCATCGGCGATGTGACCGGCTCTATCGCACCCGGCAAGAGCGCAGATTTTATCGTGACCCGTAAAAACCCGCTGGAGGACCTGCGGGCTTTGCAGCATCTGGAGTTGGTGGTCTGCCGTGGCCGCGCCGTGAAAAAGCCCTCCCCTAAGCGCAAAAAAGAAGTGGACGCTCTGCTGGACCCATATCTCGTGTAAGCAGCCTGTCCAACATATAAAACCGCGAGTGGCCAGAACGGTCGCTCGCGTTTTTGTTTGCTATCTGTGGTTGCATTTTCTCTTTTCCAGTGCCGCCCGGTGTGGTATACTGGAAACGTAGAGGCAAAAATGGAAAGGAGCAAAGTACAAATGAACATTCGTAAAGCCGAAGAAAAAGACATTCCCAGACTGCTTGCGCTGCTGGGGCAGGTGCTGCAAATTCATGCAGAGATACGCCCGGATATTTTTATTCCCGGCACCACAAAATACACTGTCTGCGAGTTAGCAGAGCTTTTGAAGCAGGAGGACAAGCCCATCTACGTTGCCGTGAACGAGGAGGATGTGTGCATGGGCTATGCCTTCTGTCAGCTGAAGAAGCAGCCTTTTTCCACCAATATGGTGCCCTTCAAGTCACTGTTCATTGATGACCTTTGCGTTGATAAGCAGGCGCGCGGACAGCACATCGGGGAAAGCCTGTTTGAATATGTAAAGCAGCAGGCAAAAGCGCTGGGTTGCTACGAGGTGACCCTGAACGTCTGGGCGGGGAACACTTCGGCAGAGCACTTTTATGAAAATATGGGCATGAAAACCAAGGAACGGCAGATGGAGTATATTCTGTAACTCGGCTTCTTGGTTTCAGGACAAATAATGTATTCTATATCCCCCGGCGGGCAGCTACAAAACAGCTGTCCGCTTTTTATCGCAATATAAAATAGCCGCCATTCATTTAATCGATTTCTTTGAGTTTTCTTTGTATAAATCATCTAAAAGCTCTTTTTGTGTTTGCTCTACTGCTTTGCTATAATGTTCTCTAGCTTCCTCTCCTTGTAACGTTTTATACCCGCCATTTCCGTCTGGAATATCAACACGAACAACATTTTGCTCATCTAATTCGGATGCTGCATTAAGTGCATCTTCAATTTCTTTACTGCCCATAATTTGTGGAGCATCAGTCGTTATTGGCCTGCCCAATATTATAATTAGTAGCACCGCTATTACCGCAAACATTAACACAATTTTTCCGACTCTCATCCGAAACGCTCTTTTTAGATTTATTTCTCATTGCGGGGCTTTTTAATTTTGCAATTCACAATCCGACTTGCAAGATAAATTATCCAAAAAGTAAGGATATAATTGTTAGTTATAAACTTTGTAAAGGTCGCTTGTTCCCCTAATCTTATTTCAACAAAGAAAAATATCAAATACTGCACAACTAGCATACTACCAACGTCTACTACCAGTTTTTTCACTATCTTCGGCTCCTCTCTATAAACCCTTTTATCCAGATAACGCAGCAAATCACTGGTTTGTTGCAAGATTTTCTGTTTTTATCTATCTTAACAAAAAATCGCCCAAGTGTTTGTGCTTTCCGCCCCAATTGGCGTGAAACGGCGGCTCGATCCAGCAGCCTGCGCCGCTCTCTGCAAGCATTTCTTTCAAAAGCTGCGCCCGTTTTGCGTATTCGGAAGGGCGGGTGTGGTTATAATCATACAGCCGCTCCATGCAAAATTCCTGCTCCGCCATGATGGATTCATCCGTTGGGTCGTAGACTTGTTGGCTGTGGATCGCATTTTTTATCGGCATGGTTCTACTCCCCTTATTTACAAGGAATCCCATTTTTCAGTAGATTCTTCCAGATTCTTTCGGTACTGTGCCGGACTGACACCATACTCTTTCTTGAATACCCGGCTAAAATAGAGTGGGTTATCATACCCTACGATCTCTGCAATTTCTCCAATATTGTATTCGGTGTTCTCCAATAAGCTTTGTGCATTTACCATCCGAAGGGACAGGATGTATTGTGCAGGGCTTATTTTCATGTACAGCTTAAAATTACGGATAAACCAGTTCGTACTGATATGCAGCGATTCTGCGTAATCGTCCACACTGACCTTTGTATTATAATTCTCGTTAAAGTAGGCAACGGCGGCTTCGATTTCTTCGGGGATGCTCGTAGTAGTTTTCTCGCTTTCCTGCTGTTGCCTGCTTACTAAAAGCAGAATGATGTTGAAGAGAGAAGCAATATAGTCTTCATAGCCATATTCACATTGTTGCAGTTCCCGGATGATCTTTCGGAACAGCATTTTGTAATCCGGCAGTGTGCCGCTGTAAAAAACGTGCTTGTCCAATGGTATTCCGTGATAGTTCAGGATGTTTTTGACATCGTATCCTGTAAAGTGAATCCAGAACACCTCCGGGTGATCTTCTACATAATAAACATACTTCTGGACTTCTTTCGGCTGATAAAGCACCATGTGTCCAGAAGTCACCACTTCCTCAACACCATCGAACCAGAAGTGTGCTTTACCGGATGCCACATAGAGGATTTGATAGTCTCTGCGGCCCTTTGCCCAAAAAGTAGGCAGCTGAGGGCGTTTTTTCAAGCGATAAGTGCCGCAGCTGCCTACGACCAGCGGCTTTGAGTAGTCTTTGAAATCCAAACGGGAGTTGTTCAAATATCCTGAGTTGAAATACATCCCTGCGTCCTCCTCATCTTCAGAGATTTTACAGTGATTTGAGAAATGTTCTATCAAAAAATTACAAACTCTTTGATTTTGTGCATATTTTGTTCCATCTTGTCTATATCTTTTCGTTCCATTAGATTCTATAATATTTTCAGACGAAACGCAAGAGATTTGGGTAACTTGCGTAATGAGAATTCCAGTCTGAAGTGCGCAGCAGATTGGTCACGCCCACACAAAACAAGCAAGATGGGAGAAAGCACAATGACTGAGAAACGTTATCTAAAGTGGTATAATAAAGTCGGCTATGGTTCAGGCGATATTGCAGGCAACGTGGTGTATGCATTCCTGTCCTCCTTCGTCATGATCTATCTGACCAACACCGTTGGCCTGAACCCCGGTATTGTCGGCACTCTGATTGCAGTTTCCAAACTGCTGGACGGTGTGACGGACATTTTCTTTGGTTCTTTGATTGACAAAACGCATTCTAAGATGGGCAAAGCCCGTCCTTGGATGCTGTACGGCTACATTGGCTGTGCCATTACGCTGGTGGCAATTTTCGCCATCCCGACCAATCTGGGACAGTTTGCACAGTACGCATGGTTCCTGATCGCATATACTCTGCTGAACGCTGTATTCTACACTGCCAACAACATTGCTTACTCTGCACTGACAGCTCTCATCACGAAGAACAGTGCCGAACAGGTCGAGATGGGTTCTTGGCGTTTCATGTTCGCCTTTGCCACCAGCCTGCTCATCCAGTCCATCACGCTGGGTGCTGTTACGGCATTGGGCGGTGGTGCTGCCGGTTGGCGCACTGTTGCAATCATCTACGCCATCATCGGTCTGCTTGTCAACACCCTCTCCGTTTTCTCCGTGAAGGAACTGCCGGAAGGCGAATTGGTGGATACCACCGACAAAAAGGAAATCGAGCAGGACGAAAAGTACAATCTGGTTCAGGCCGCAAAGCTGCTTGCTGGTAACAAATATTATATGATGATTTGCGTCACCTACATTTTGCAGCAGATCTACGGTGCCATGATCAGCATGGGCACCTACTATGCAACCTACATCCTTGGCAACCAGAATCTGTTCGGTGTATTCTCTTGGGCAATCAACATTCCTCTGATCATCGCACTGGTGTTCACCCCGACCTTGGTTGCAAAGTGGAATGGAATGTATAAGCTGAATGTAATGAGCTATACTCTGGCAACGATTTCTCGTGCACTGGTTGCTGTAGCCGGTTACATGGGCAGCGGCAATGTGACCTTGATGCTGCTCTTTACTGCAATCGCAGCTCTTGGTCAGGGTCCTTGGCAGGGCGATATGAACGCTGCGATTGCTGCTTGCTCTGAATATACTTGGCTGACGAAGCATAAGCGCGTGGATGGCACGATGTACTCCTGCACTTCTCTCGGTGTGAAGCTGGGCGGCGGCCTAGGTACTGCCATCACCGGCTGGCTGCTGGCAGCAAGCCATTTCGATAGTGCGCTGGCTGTCCAGCCCGAATCCTGCATCTCGATGCTGAAGATCATGTATCTGGTGATTCCGTTTGCTCTGGATGCCATCATCACCTTCATTCTCTCTCGTATGAAGGTCGAAGAAGCAAATGAAAAACTGCGTGCAGCAGTCTGATAACAAGCCATTATCATTTCTCCTTCATCTGCTGTTCCCCGGAGGCTGGAGAAACATTATAAAATTATAAAAGGTAAATGAGGAAATACTATGGCTGCATTTGATTTTGCAAAAGTAAAAGACCCCACCTTTTTCAAGGAAAACGTGCTGAATGCTCATGCAAGTTTCCATACTTACGCTTCCCGCGAAGAATATCTGGCAGGAGAATCTTCGCTTGCGCTGAAGCTGGACGGTATCTGGAAATTCGCCTACGCAAAGAACTACACCAGTGCCATCCCCGGCTTTGAAAAGACAGATTACGATTGCAGCGGCTGGGATGACATTCATGTTCCGGCACACATCCAGATGGAGGGCTACGACATTCCCCAGTATGCGAATGTTCAGTATCCGTGGGATGGCCGTGAAGAAGTACAGCCGGGTGAGATCCCGCAGCGGTTCAATCCGGTGGCAAGCTATGTAAAATACTTCGAGCTGCCGGAATCCATGCAGGGCAAGCCCGTCCACATCGAGTTCGAGGGTGTGGAAAGCGGCATGGCTCTTTGGCTGAACGGCTCTTATGTGGGTTACACCGAGGACAGCTTCTCCGCACACGCATTCGATCTGACTCCCTATCTCCAGCCGGGCGTGAACAAACTTGCTTTGCAGGTGTTCAAGTGGACTTCCTCCAGCTGGTGCGAAGATCAGGACTTCTTCCGCTTCTCCGGCATCTTCCGCAGCGTGTGGCTGTACGCCATCCCCACCGTGCATCTGGAAGATCTATCCGTCAAAACGCTGTTTGCCGGGGATGATTTTACTCATTCCACGCTGGAAGTTGCATTGCAGGTGGAGGGTAAGGGCGCAGCCCGTCTGACCCTGCGCCGCAGTGAGCTGGAAGTGTTCTCCGAAAAAATCGCACTGAACGGCGGCTCTGCTCTGTTCAGCCATGCGGTGGAGAACCCCTACCTGTGGAGTGCAGAGGACCCGGCTCTGTATGAACTGGAAATCGAGCTGCTGGACGACGCAGGCCATCTGGTAGAGGTGACCGGGCAGAAAGTCGGTTTCCGCAAGTTCGAACTGAAGAACAATCGGATGCTGCTCAACGGCAAGCGCATCGTGTTCAAGGGTGCCAACCGTCATGAGTTCAGCTCCATTACGGGTCGTGCTGTGGGCGTACACACCCATGAGGAACTGCTTCGGGACATCATCACCATGAAGCAGAACAACATCAATGCCATCCGTACCAGCCATTACCAGAATCAGGATGCACTGTACGACCTGTGCGACGAGTATGGTCTGTATCTGATCGCAGAGAACAATCTGGAATCCCATGGCACATGGGACATCCATCAGGCGGGCATTCGCGGCATCGAGGGCGTTTTGCCCAATGATAAGCCGGAGTGGAAAGCTGTCTTGTTTGACCGCATGAATTCCACTTACCAGCGTGACAAAAACCATCCTGCTGTTCTGATCTGGTCTCTGGGCAACGAATCGTTTGGCGGCGAGACTCTGCTCCAGATGGCCGAGATGGTCCGCCGCTTTGATGACACCCGTCTGGTGCATTACGAAGGTGTGGTCAATGATCCCCGCTTCCTCGAAACCACCGATATTGAGAGCCACATGTACAGCACGGTCAAGGATATTAAAGAGTATCTGGCACAGGGCGATAAGCGGCCTTATATCGAGTGCGAATACTCTCATGCTATGGGCAACTCCAACGGTGCTTTGCACAAGTACACGGAACTTGCCGACCAGAAGGACTGCGGCTATCAGGGCGGCTTCATCTGGGATTACATCGACCAGTCCATCTGGAAAAAAGACCGCTACGGCAAGTGGTTCCAAGCCTATGGCGGCGACTTCGGTGAGCGGCCTACCGACTATAATTTCAGCGGAAACGGCATTGCCTACGGTGGTGATCGTGCTCCTTCTCCCAAGATGCAGGAGGTCAAGTTCTGCTATCAGAATATCGCCGTTTCCATCGACAACTCTGGATTTGAAGTCTGGAATAAGAACCTGTTCACCTCTACGGGTGCTTTCGACTGCGTTGCTCTGCTGCACCGTGATGGAAAGCTGTATCAGCAGCAGGAACTGACCAATATTGATGTTGCTCCCGAAGAGCGTTCCAGCTTCCCGCTGCCGTTTATGGTCCCTGCGCTCCCCGGTGAATATGCAGTGACCATCAGCTTCCGTTTGAAGGAGGACACCAGCTGGGCAAAGAAAGGTCATGAAGTCGCCTTTGGACAGGGTGTGGTCGCTGTGGTTCGTTCCATTCCCAGCAAGAAGGTCACGCCGTTTACCGTTACGCACGGTACACACAACATCGGTGTCCGGGGTGAGAATTTCGATGTTTTGTTCTCCGATCTGAAAGAAGGCGGTCTGACTTCCTACCGCTATGCCGGCAAGGAGATGATTCAGGAGATTCCCCGTCCCAACTTCTGGCGCGCTCCCACCGACAACGACTGCGGCAACAACATGGGCGGCGTTCGCGGTCAGTGGAAGCTGGCAAGCCTGTACGCTACCGCCAAGGGCATCGGCAAGGAGATTCCGTCTGTTCACGGCGGCACCATCCTCCAGAACCCCACCTGCGAGGTGGAAGCCGACAGCGTGGTCGTGACCTATCTCTATAACCTCCAGACCAGCCCCGCAGCAGAGTGCAGCCTGCAGTACCGTGTGTTCGGTGATGGCCGCATCCAGACCACCCTGCACTATGACCCGGTGGAAGGACTTGCAGCAATGCCGGAGTTCGGCGTACTGTTCAAGATCGACGCTGACTACGACACGGTGGAGTGGTACGGAAACGGCCCTGCGGAGACCTACTGGGATCGTCAGCATGGTGCAAAGCTGGGCATTTACCAGAACAAGGTCGCAGACAACATGGCACAGTACCTTGTGCCGCAGGAGTGCGGTGCAAAGACCGCTGTGCGCTGGGCAAAGGTAGTGGACCGCAAGGGTCGCGGGCTGCTGTTTACCGCAGATGCCGCAAAGCCCATGTTCTTCTCTGCGCTGCCCTACACTCCCCATGAAATGGAGAGTGCCAAGCATCCCTACGAACTGCCCCCGGTCCATTACACGGTGATTCGTGCTATGGGCGAGCAGATGGGCGTTGGCGGTGATGACAGCTGGGGTGCCAATGTCCACCCGGAGTATATTCCTGATGTGACCAAGCCTGTGGAGTTCACCTTTACGTTCCGTGGCATCTGACCCTCGTTATTAAGACACCTTCGCGTTGAGATATGGACATCCCTGCATGAGATTCCTATCAAAAGCGAGGGTGTCTTTTTTGGTATCACAAAATCTCAATTCCTGACGCCACTATTTATAAGTAGTGCTTCACTCTATATAAGCAGCGTTGCTAGGCCAAAATAACTGTATTCCGCTTTTGTTTGGAGCATTTCTTTGAATGGTCTTCCAAACTTTCTTTAATGTATTGAAGTATACAAATTTTATCATATTCCACCGGTGGATACTTAAATTTTTTCAGTAAGTGTTTCACCATCTTACGCATACTCGCACGGGCAGTTTCTTTTTTCTGCAGGTCTATTACGCTCGCATTACTGAATTTCTGCGTTTCCAGCCATCTCCATTGCAGCGTTCGATTGACACAGGTTGAGTTATCGGCAAATACAGCAAACACAACGGGCAGCTCTGGTAACAGAGCTGCCCGTTGTGTTCGTTTATGAAAAGGAGAACTTAGATCTCATACCACTTGATCTCGTTGGCATCCAGATGCAGAGCAAAGCTGCTGCCGTCTG
>ERZ773107.2929-NODE-2929-length-11790-cov-3.489135_pt1 | contig 11790 bp, 6 predicted proteins | sample MGYA00580571_ERZ773107 | MGnify/ENA primary metagenome ERZ773107 (study PRJEB29015, sample SAMEA2737843) | human gut metagenome | biome: human gut; feature: human-associated habitat; material: faeces | place: China | collected 2012 ... | reverse complement strand
CGTTCCTTTTTCCCCGCCAAGGTCAACCAGCCGCCGGATCTCTTCCTCCGTGACGCTGCGTTCTACGGATTCCGTTTTAAAATGAAGCAGCTTTAAGATCAGCTTTGCAGACTTCGACAACAGCCATACCGCCGGATGCAGTACCACCGTCAGCACACCGACTACACTGCAGGTCATTCTTTCTGCAGCTTCAGGCCGCTGCATCGCGATCCGCCGAGGCACCAGCTCGCCAAACAGCAGCGCAAAATAGGAAAGCACGACGGTCACCAGCACAACTGCCAGCACATGACAGACAGAAAGACTTATGCCGCTGGTTCCCAACCGTTCATACAACCATGCCATCAATCCGCCTGCAAATCCGTCCGCTGCAGCTGCACTGGCCAGAAATCCTGCCAGTGTAATCCCGACCTGGATCGTAGACAGAAAAATATTCGGCTCCTCTGCAAACTTCAGCAGACGCTGTGCTTTCCGATCGCCGTCCTCTGCCAGCTCCCGCAGCCTGTTTTTATTCAGCGATACAACGGAAACCTCGGACGCCGCCAAAAAGGCATTGACCAGAATCAGAATGATCAGTAACAAAAGTAGTTTTACCATGAATTTAAAATCTCTCCTTTTTCTACGACAAAGAGACATAACCCATCGGGAACTCCCAACAGGCTATGCCTCCTATAGCTTCCTCCAACAGAGCACAGACTCTGTCCATTTTGTATTGTGATTGGAATTCAGAAAATTCGTTTCCCCGTCAGGGTCCGCGTTATCCATGAAATTCGGTTCCTTCCCTGTCTGAAATAAATCCTGTGCGAAGTGATCTTTACACAAAGCCCTTTTCTCTGCTTTATTTCAGGCAATCCGCTTTTGACATGTTTACTTTACCCATTATACAGAATCAGGAAAGGAGCTGTCAAGATTTTATTCAATCCCCTTCACTTCGTAGCCGGCATCTACGATTGCTGCAGTCAACGCTTCATCAGTTGCTGTGCCTTCTACAACTGCCTGCTTATCCTCCAGGCTTACGGTTACAGCGGTCACGCCCGCTACGCCCTCCAGTGCCTTTGTTGCTGCCTTTACGCAGTGCTGACACATCATGCCTTCGATTTTGATTGTTTTTTTCATGGTAGTCTCTCCTTTTGATTCATCATTTTGGGCTATTCTATCCGCAATTTCCGCGGCTGCCGTGCTTTGCTCCATCATACCGCCATTTTCGGTTGTCTGCAAATCTGCAGTACCGCTCTCATGCTTCCACTTCGGCGTAAAGAACCGGAGGCGGAGCGCATTCGATACGACGGATACAGAAGAGAAGCTCATCGCCGCCGCACCGATCATCGGGTTTAATAAAATATGGAACGCCGGATACAGCACGCCTGCTGCCACCGGAATGCCGATCGCATTGTAGAAAAATGCCCAGAACAGGTTCTGCTTGATGTTGCGCATCACCGCACGGCTTAAGCTTACCGCAGATGCTGCGTCCATCAGATCGCTCTTCATCAGTACGATATCCGCTGATTCGATCGCCACATCTGTTCCCGCGCCGATGGCAATTCCGACATCCGCTCTCGCCAGTGCCGGCGCGTCGTTGATACCGTCTCCCACCATCGCAACCTTGTGTCCCTGCTCCTGCAACCGACGAACCTTTTCCTCTTTATCCTGCGGAAGCACGTCCGCAATAACCGTCTTGATGCCAACCTGTTTTTTGATTGCCTCTGCCGTTCTTGCATTGTCGCCGGTCAGCATAATGACGTCCATTCCCATCTCCTGCAGTCTGGCAATTGCCTCCCTGCTGGTGGGTTTTACAACGTCCGCAGCAGCAATCACGCCGAGGAACTTTCCTCCCTGTGCAAAATACAACGGTGTCTTGCCTTCATCCGCCAGTTTTTCCTGCAATCCTGCCGCTACGGAAATGTCGATCCGGTTGGTTTCCATCAGTTTTCGGTTTCCCGCAAGGCATCGTACCTTATCGATCGTTCCCGCAATGCCCTGTCCCGGGATCATCTCATAATCCGAAACCTCCCGGAACGCTGCTGAGCATGCTTCCGCTTTTTTGACAATCGCCTCTGCAAGCGGATGGCTGGACATTTTTTCCAGAGAAAAGGCCAGCTGCAAAAGCTCTGTATACGCCTGCGTGTTTTCACCTGCTGTTTTTCCGTCTGCTTCCAGCGCGATCACGTCCGTCACAACCGGCTTGCCCTGGGTTACCGTGCCGGTTTTATCCAGAACAACTGTATCGATGCTATGTGTAATCTCCAACGCTTCCGCAGATTTGATCAAAATACCCTTCGCCGCACCCCGTCCGGTTCCCACCATGATCGCCGTAGGCGTTGCCAGTCCGAGGGCACACGGACAGGAAATTACCAGCACAGAAATCGCAACAGAAAGTGCAAACTCAAAGCTCTGACCGGCAAGCAGCCAGAGGATTGCCGCCAACAGCGCTATTGTAATGACAACCGGAACAAACACACTGCTGACCCTGTCCGCCAGCTTTGCAATCGGCGCTTTGGAGGATGTCGCATCATCTACCAGCTGAATAATCTTTGACAGTGTCGTATGTTCTCCAACCGCAGTTGCTTCCATCTGAAAATATCCGGTTCGGTTGATCGTACCTCCGGTCACAGGATCTCCGGTCTGCTTGTCCACCGGAAGGCTTTCGCCGGTAATCGCAGATTCATCCACAGAAGCAAAGCCTTCTGTAATTTTTCCATCCACCGGAACTGTATCACCATCCCGGACAACCAGAATATCTCCATTCTGTACATCGTCTACGGAAATTTCTTCTTCCTGTCCATTCCTTAATACCTTCGCGGTCTTCGGTGCCAGATTCATCAGCTTCGTGATCGCCTCGGACGTCTTGGATTTTGCCCGGGCCTCCATGAATTTTCCCAGAGTGATCAGTGTCAGGATCATCGCTGAGGATTCAAAATACAAATTCATGCCAAAGGTCTCGACCATATTCATATCTTCGATGGAAAAGCCCCAGGCGATTTTGTAAATCGCATAGATGCCATACACAAACGCCGCGCCGGAGCCCAATGCGATCAACGAATCCATATTCGGAGAGCGATGCCACAGATTTTTCAATCCGTTTTTAAAATAATGTCCGCCTGCAATCAAAACCGGCAGCACCAGCAAAAACTGGGTAAATGCAAAAATCATATGATTTCTTGCTCCCAGCAGCCACGACGGCAGCGGCCAGCCAGCCATATGTCCCATCGAAATGTAAAACAGCGGGATCGTAAAGACTAGCGAAACGATCAGTCTCTGCTTCATCTGCTTTGCTGCCGCCGCAGCCGCATCTGTTGCACCGTTTTTTCCTCTGCCTGATGCTCCTGTCGTTTTGCTGCCCTGTGTCTGGTGAAGCGAAGCGCCATAGCCGATGTCTTCTACCTGATGAATAATTTTCCCGGAATCCAGTTCGGCTTCATCATAGGAAACCGTCATGCTGTTTTTCAGCAGATTGACGCTGCATTGCTGCATGCCCTCCATTCCGGAAATTCCTTTTTCAATTCGCGCTGAGCATGCCGCGCATGACATGCCGGTAATATCATAGGTTTCTTTTTTCATATATCTCCATTCTGCAGCCGTCCTGTATAGTCTTTCCTGCTTTACAGCTTTTAAAGGCTGCCCTTAAAGAACTCATCTTGTCTTTTTTTCTATCCTCTGCTACCATTATAACAATTAGGATAGAAAAATAAAGAATGCACTATTTTGTAATATACTACCCAAAAGGATAGTGTTCACCTCACAACAATAGAATGCACGCTCTGCGAGCACTCTATTATCATGAATAAGAATGGAGAAATCGCTATGGCTTCAAAAGAAAATCCCTCGGTCAATAAAAATTGCCCCGTTTCCGCTACAATCCGCTTAATCGGCGGCAAATATAAAGCGCTGCTGCTCTGGCACCTGACCGGTCAGACGCTGCGCTTCAACCAGCTGCACCGTCTCGTACCCGAAGCGACGCCTAAAATGCTGACCCAGCAGCTCCGCGAACTGGAAGAAGACGGTCTGATTTCCCGCACAGTTTATCCTGTCGTTCCGCCCCGCGTCGATTACTCGCTGACGGCGCTCGGTGAAAGCCTTTTCCCGATTCTCGAAGCGATGTATCGTTGGGGCAGCGCCCTGATGCAGGACGAAGGGCTTACGCCGGCATGTACGATGACCGACAGCTACAGTACGACAAAAAAAGAACAGGAGGATTGCCCCTCCTGTTCCTGTCACGCACGTTCAAAATCCTGAGCTACACTTCTGCATGCCGGACAATTCCAATCCCGATGGGATACGGTCCGGTATGCACTCCAATTGTCGCACCGATCTGATAAATTCCGATTTCTTCAATTCCAAGCCGTTCCCGGATCAGGTCCTTCAACATCTCCCGGAAGCCGACCGCCTCTTCATAGTCATAGCCATAGCCGATACAAAAGCTGTACTCTCCCGGCTTTGCCTGTACCTCATCCAGGTATTTTTCCGTCATCTCCACAACCTTCTGCATCGATTTCTGACGGCTTCTGGTAATGCCGGAATTGAAAATTTCTCCCTCCTTCAGTGTGATGATAGGTTTGATTTTCAACGCACTGGCCGCAATTCCTGCAAGCTTTCCAATGCGTCCGCCATGCTTTAAGTAATCGATGCTGCCGATGGTAAAAAAGATCCTGCCGCTCTCCCGGATGGAAAGCAGAGCTTCTGTAATCTGCTCATATTCCAGTCCGAGATCCCGCAGTCTGCACGCTTCCAGCACAAACAGTCCCTGCAGCACCGTATCAAATGTCGAATCAATGACCGCAATCTTTGCCTCCGGATACTCTTCCAGGATCATATCCTTTGCTGTAGTTGCCGACTGCAAAGAGCCACTGAACTTCGCCGTGATGCAAATACAGATCACAGGAATATTTTCTTTTACAGATTTTTCAAACACCTCATAAAAATCCTGTACAGACGGCATGGATGTCTTCGGAAACACATCCGGATGATCCACCATCTGCTGATAAAAATCGCGTACTGTGATCTCTTCTATTTCTTTATAATAGTGCTCCCCGTCAAACGAAACATAAAAGGGAACAACCTCAATATCCTTTTCTTTGGATAACTCCGACGATAAATCCTGAGAACCGTCACTGATGATCTGTACCTTTTTCTGCATAAGCCCCTCACACAACACATGGTTTTAAAAACTACTTTTTGTAACTGTATGATTATATCACAACTTTCAGGAAAGATACAAGTCATTTTCCGTACTCTTCTCAGCCTTCACCAATCTTATTGACCTGTTCCAGAAGCTCTTCCAGCTGTTTTCTGCTGTAGCGTCCCTCTGTAAAGGTTACAAGGGTTTTCAACGGGAAGTCGCAGATCACACGGAATGCGAAATCCTCCGCATTTTCTCCCATCTCGAAATCAATACCGGACTCCCGTTTAAAATAATCCATCCTTTCCTCTGCGATCGGTCTGGTCGGCAAATATGCATACAACTCACCGAAGGTTGTATTGGCATGGAAATGCTTGTGAATTTTCGCTGTCGAAGTCACTATAACGGTCTTTTTCAGGCGGATGTCCCGACTCGATGCACCGACCAAAACTTCAAACTGCCCGCTCTGTACCAGAAAATCCTTTTGCTCCACATCGTAGTAGGCGAAGCTTCGCTTATCCAGCACAAATTCTGCAGTTTTGGTTTCCCCCGGCTCCAGAGAAAGCTTTACAAAGCCTTTCAGCTCCTTTTCCGGACGGATGATTTCATTCTGGCAGTCGTGAACATAAAGCTGTACGGTCTCTTTCCCGGCACGTTTCCCGCTATTGGTCACCCGCACCTTAACGTGCAGCTGGTCGGTATCCAAGATGCTCTCCTGATCCGTTTCGATGCTGTCATAGGAAAAGGTCGTGTAGCTTAAGCCCTCGCCAAATGCAAACTGCGGACGGATTTTTTTCGAATCATAATGGCGGTATCCGACAAAGACACCCTCCCGGTATTCCACCTGATAGCCCTCTCCCGGAAAATTCAGGTATGCAGGAGTGTCCTCCAGACGCATCGGAAAAGTCTCTGCCAGCTTACCGCTGGGATTTACCTCTCCGTAAAGAATCGACGCCATGGCACCGCTTCCCGCCTGTCCCAGCAGGTAGCCTTCTACGATCGCTTTTACATCGTCTTCAAACGGCATCACCACCGGAGCACCATTGTTCAATACAACGATCAGATTCGGATTATACTGCTTCAGCACACGGATCATTTCCAGCTGTGCACCAGGCAGATTCAGATGCTTACGGTCAAGTCCCTCTGTCTCATAGCTTTCCGGAAGTCCCATGCATAAAACAATCTTGTCTGCTGCCTTTGCCGCCACGATTGCCCGTTCCAGTTCAGCCCTATCCAGACTTTCCGCATCCACAGAAAATCCTTTTTCATATAAAACAGCATCGCCGCCGCGCTTTTGCATTTCCTCCAGCAGCGTATCCAAAAACGTCGGGTTGATATGGGAGCTTCCTCCACCCTGAATCCTGCTCTTTACCGCAAACTCACCGATCAGTGCAATTTTTTCCGTTTTGGCAAGCGGCAGCACCTGTTCTTCATTTTTCAGCAACACAATACATTCCGATGCGATCTTCTGTGCCAGTTCATGATGCTTTTTCGGTATAAAAGGCTCTACCGGCAGCTTTTCATCTGCCTTTGCGATCAGCTCAAGCAGACGGCGCACTGAAACATCCACCTGCGCTTCAGAAATCTTTCCTTCCTGCACAGCCTCCAATACAGCACTGTCATTTACACCTCCCGAAGACGGCATTTCCAGATCCTGACCGGCCTCCAGTCCCTTGACGCGATCGTTCGTCGCGCCCCAATCTGTAACGACCAGACCTTCATAGCCCCATTCGTCCCGCAAAATATCATTCAATACTTTTTTGTTTTCCGAACCGAACTCACCGTTTAACCGGTTATAGGCACACATGACCGTCCAGGGCTTTCCTTCTTTAATCGCAGTTTCAAAGCTTGCCAGATAAATTTCCCGAAGTGTCCGTTCATCCACCTTTGCATTGATCGTCAGGCGCCTCGTCTCCTGATTATTCGCAGCAAAATGCTTGATCGAAGCGCCGACTCCCTTGCTCTGCAGCCCTGTGATATGTGCCTTTGCAAGTCGGGAAGCCAGATACGGATCTTCGGAAAAGTATTCAAAGTTCCGTCCGCACAGAGGCGAACGTTTGATATTCGCCCCCGGTCCCAATAAGACATCTACATTTTCCGCCCGGCACTCGATTCCAAGCGCTTCTCCCATCTCATAGATCAGCTCTTCATTCCAGGAAGCTGCCAACGCTGCTGCCGGCGGAAAACAGGTTGCCGGAACGCTTTTATTCAAGCCCAGATGATCCGCATTCTCTACCTGCTTACGCAGACCGTGCGGTCCGTCCGTCAGCATCAGCCTGCGGATGCCAAGATCCTCGACCGCCTGTGTATACCAGAACGCCGAGCCTGACAGCAGGCTGCACTTTTCTTCCAAAGTTAGCTGTCCAAGTAATTCTTCTATCGCCATTGCTACTTTCCTCCTGCCTATACGCCCGGCTGTAGTGCACGTCATCACACCACCGACTGCCGAGTCTTTTCTCCTTCGCGTCCCCTGCAATAGCTGGAGCCGCGAAGCACCCGAACTGCTTTATTCCTCCCAGGTTTTATAATACCAGCCGTAGCCATTGCCGGGCAGGATGATATTGTGCAGAACACATTCTCCTTTTCCGAGCAGATCCTGAAACGGCATTTCTCCCATGTCGATCCATGCCGTCTGGGGCTCATCCGAGAAGTTGAACACACCGACTACCATCTCGTTTTTCAGCTGTCTGCAGATGCACAGCACATGGCTGTTATAGGTATCATAGGTCCATACAGCAGCCTTTCCGGAAAACGGACCACATGCAAAGCGGGTTTTTTCCATCTTCTGCATGCCCTCAAAAATACGGTTCTGGACAGTGCCCTTTTCTGCTCTTTTCTTTTCCAGCTCCCAACGGAAATGTCCTCTGTGTACATAACGGGAATCCGCCGCACGGTCTGCATCCGGATCATCCTTATAGGAATAATCATTGAGCTGACCAATCTCATCTCCGCTGTAGATAACCGGAATGCCGGACTGAATAAACAGATAGGCGTTGAGCATCAGGATTTTCTGAATAGCACACTCAATTCTCGCCGAGTCCTTTGCCTGCAGCGAAGCCTCCAGACCGCACAGGGATGCCGTCGTTCCGCAAAGTCTCGCATCCTGCAATACAGGATCATCATTATACAGCTCTCCCCGCGCATCGCTGCCTGCTGCCATGCCCCGGAAATATTCATTCAGATATTTCTTATGCGGAATCTCCGAAATACCGGAGGGTTTTAAGAAATCATAGTCCAATCCCCAGCCGATATCGTCGTGACAGCGCAGATAATTCAGGAAAACATATTCCTTCGGCAAGCTGTTTACCACGTCCATCTGCTGTTTTAACAGCGCAACCCCTTTTGTCGCAACGGTATGCCAGGTTGATGCCATCGTTGTTACGTTATACAGCATATGGCATTCCGGTTTTTCGAGTGTTCCAAAATAAGGGACAACCTTGGCAGGCTCCATAACAACCTCACCCAGCAGCACAACGCCGGGGCAAACGATTTCCGTGATCATACGGATCATGCGCACAATGGTGTGTACCTGCGGCAGATTTCTGCAGTCTGTGCCCAGCTGCTTCCAGATATAGGGAACCGCATCGATCCTGACGATATCAATTCCCTGATTTACCAGATACAGCATATTATAGACCATCTCGTTAAAAACCACCGGGTTGGAATAGTTTAAGTCCCACTGATAGGGATAAAAGGACGTCATAACATATTTTTGGCACTCCTCCCGCCAGGTAAAATTACCGGGCGCCGTTGTGGGAAATACCTGGGGCACGGTTTTCTCAAACTCCTGCGGAATGTCTGGTGTATCATAGAAGAAATACCGATCCTGATATTCCTTTTCCCCTGCCAGTGCGCGCTTTGCCCACTCATGGTCTTCCGATGTGTGATTCATTACAAAGTCCATGCATACGCTCATCTTTTTCTCATGGCAGGCGCTGCACAGAGAAGCCAACTCCTCCATCGTACCCAGGGTCGGCTGCACCTTCCGATAATCTGCTACCGCATAGCCTCCATCACTTTTTCCCTTCGGGGTATCCAGAAACGGCATCAGATGCAGGTAGTTTACGTTACATGCTTCCAGGTAAGGCAGCTTTTTCTTCACACCCTTCAAATTGCCAGCAAAAGCATCGATATACAGCATCATACCAAGCATATCCTGGCGGCTGTACCATGCAGGCTCCTGTTCCCGCTCCCGGTCCAGCTTCTTTTCTGATTCCGGGCGATCCTGATACCATGCTTCCATCTGCTCACATAATTGAGCAAACATATCCTCTCTTCCCGGATATAATTCGCAGTACAGCCATTTAAGCTCATCCAAATGGCGCTGTAGTCTTTTCTGATATTCCTGCGTTGTTTTCATGTTCTTTCCTCTCCTTTTGCCGCGCGGCAGGCACAGCAGATTTTATTTCCATTTCGAACACGGATGCCGCAGCGCCCCGCCAGCGTTGTGCTGTGATTTTTATTCCACTTCAACTACCGCATTCTGTCCCTTTAGTTCAAGCAAATACAGGCAATCCTTTTTCTCCACCTGTGCTGTTACATCCTCTCCGTTGCAGAGCACGCGCTTTACAGGCTCTTTGGATAAAAATCCGACGGTCTTTCCGCCACAGATTTCGCCCATTAGCCTGCCGCCCATCTCATGCATCCACAGTACCGCATCAAAGCTGATGTATTTATCCACAAGTCCCACAAAGGTTTTCCCCTTTGTGTCTTCCACAAATAAAAACCAGGTGAAATCTCCCGCTGCAAGGCGGTATTCCCTGTCTTCTTCCGCACTGCAGGCTGCAGCAGCCTGATTGCGGCAGTCATAGATCCAGCAGTTTTTCCCGGAAAGCTCCGGAATATCCGATGCACCGATCCGATAGGTCTGTTCCTGATGGGTCAGATTATAAACGGCAATCACTCCGCCGATCTTACCATTTGCATAGGCTCCGGCATTTGTCAGCTTCAGCACGCCATCTTTTCTGGGATCGCGAAACATACAATCCTGTGTCGGCCTTGCCGCCCGTAAAAGCTGCGGCAGCCTTCCGTCCGCATAGCAGAGAGGTGCTGCAACCTCCGGGGCTGTTTCTCCTATCCGATCGCTGAAATACACCGGTCCTCCGCTGATCGCACGCAGCAGGCTGTGGCGCAGACCATCCTCATGGCTTGTCCAGAACATATCCCAGTCGCATACATACAGCTCGCCCTGGTAGGGTGTATTGTATGCATTCTGGAGCAGATGCTCTGCAAAGCCATCCTCCCGTTTTGGTAGAAAATCATCGCTGTTTCGTGCAACCGCTGTCTGCGGACGGGAAAACATGTTCTCTGCCGCCATTCCCATACAGTTGATCACTGCACCGTCAAAGTACGCTGCCGCGCCCTCCAGCGCTCCGTGCATTCCCCGCGTCGCTGTCATCAGTGGAAGATCATTTTCAAAATAATTATGTACGGCGCTCTGTCCGTCCACTTTGGAAAAGCTGATGCCCTCCCGCTTCAGATATTCATACCAATCCCGGTAAAAGCCGTAGCCCTTGGCTGCATCCGGCCACGGGATCAACTTTCCAGGTGCATTTTGATATAAATGCTCCTGCTCTTTTGCTGCAAGATCGCTTCCCGGCTCGATTCCGCCCCAGTAGCCGCCAAGCGCATGCCAGACACCAAACCAGTCCACCTGTGTATCCCGCTTTATATCACGGATCATCTGAGCAAATCCGTTGGGGAACTTTTCTCTTTCGGGCGCAAGGTCATAGAGTGCGTCTCCATGCACCGACAGCCAGCCGTCATCCATCAGCATCCAGCGCACCGGTACATTTTTTTCCGCAAATTCTCTGCCCTTTGCGCGAACCTTTTCTTCACTGATCTCCGTATAAAATGCATCCCAGCTGCACCAGCCAAGATATTTCAGCATCTCCGGCATATTCCGTTCCTCTTTCAAACGGATTCCGTGATACTCTGCCGCCCAGGCCATACACGCATGAACCGCTTCCTGCAGACTGTCCGCCTCCGCATATGCATAAACAGGCTCGTCCAGTTTGCTGATTCCGCCCTTGCAGGCGCTCATTCCGAAAATAAGCGTATTCTCTCTTCCGGGCTTCACCTGGGTCTTAAACTGTTTTCCCGGCATTGGAAGCAGGAAAAAGTATCCGTTTCTCAGCTTTCCGTAAATCGCCTGTGTCAGCTCCGGGATTTCCGAAAAGTCATTGATAAATGCCGGTCTTGTCCACCAGTCGTTTAAAAGATACATTGCGGTCATCGCCTCCGGCCGGATATCCGTTTCCACTTCCAAAATAACCGGAAGCTCTTCCTCCAGATTATCGCTTCTCCTGCAGCCGTCCTGCTCAATTTCCAGCTTCAGCCAGCCGGATCTGACCTTTTTTTCTGTTCTATAGATAAATTCCGCTGTCACATTGTCCTGCTTTTCCAGAATAACCCGCAAAGCTTCTCCATTATCTTCCAGGACAAGGGGCAAAAGCACCTGCTCCGGTTTTCTCTGTCTGTGCAGCCGCAGGACGATATTATTTCTTCTCTGCATAAGTTCCTCACTTTCTGCCGTTGTACCGGCTCCTTCTGTTATGCTTCTTCTGCGATCAGAACCTCATACGGGCGCAGACGCACCGTATTACCTGTAAAAGCAGCTTCCTTATAGTTGTCTGCGAGCACCTGTCTGTACGCAGCAGATAGCTTCAGCTCACGCT
>ERZ773107.2927-NODE-2927-length-11794-cov-40.840361_pt1 | contig 11794 bp, 8 predicted proteins | sample MGYA00580571_ERZ773107 | MGnify/ENA primary metagenome ERZ773107 (study PRJEB29015, sample SAMEA2737843) | human gut metagenome | biome: human gut; feature: human-associated habitat; material: faeces | place: China | collected 2012 ... | reverse complement strand
TGCCGCACCTCGCTCGCCGTATCGGCACTTAGAATTATGCGGTATTGCCATAAATCAACTGCCCGTACACGGTATGATAAGCCGTTGTGCGGGCAGTTTTTTCGATAAGGGGTTTTGAAAAAATATAGCGGCCACATAGTATCCCAGCGCCGCAGCGTCAAGCACAACAGGGCAGGGACACAGAAAAACAGGAGGCAACAAGTATGAAGTGCATGGATAAACATGAATTTGAGCAGCAGAATGTTTTTGGCACCGGTGCCGCAAACACCGCTTATGCCAAGTTTTTCATTGGCCAGTCGTTCCTGAACCCGCTGACCGACCCCAAAACCGGCCTGTTTTTGGCCAACGTTACCTTTGAGCCCGGCTGCCGCAACAACTGGCATATCCACCACGCGGCCAAGGGCGGCGGCCAGCTGCTGGTTTGCACCGCAGGCGAAGGCTGGTACCAGGAAGAGGGCAAACCTGCCGTCAGCCTGACCCCCGGCACCGTGATCACCATCCCGGCCAACGTCAAGCACTGGCACGGTGCCAAGGCCGACAGCTGGTTCAGCCACATTGCTGTGGAAGTTCCCGGCGAAGATTGCAGCAACGAATGGTGCGAGCCCGTTACCGACGAAGAGTACGCCAAACTGAACGGATGAGCAGCCGCTAATAAAGGCAACACCGCACAATTCCCGCCTTGCGGCTTAAGCACCGCTCCGGCGGCTGCGGCACGGCATCTGCGTTGCCAAAATGCTCGATAAGACATCCAGTATTATCTGCGCTTTTGGCTTAGCAGCTGCCGCACCTCGCTCGCCGTATCGGTACTTAGAATTATGCGGTATTGCCTAAAAAATAAAATCCAACCGGCACGACCCGACAAAGAGCAGTGGGTAGTGCCGGGTTTACTTTTGGATGCTTTTTTGTCTACAGGTTCTTGCGCCGGGGCGGGCAATCTGCTACACTGAAAAAAATGTTATGTACAGGAGGCTGCAATCATGTATTATCTGGGTGTGGACCTTGGGGGAACCAATATCAAAGCTGCGCTTGTGGATGCAGACGGTGCTATTATAAAGGAAGCGAGCACCCCCACCAAACTGCCGCGCCCGGCCGAGGCCGTGTGCGATGATATTGCAGCCCTCTGCAATCAGCTGGCACAGGGCCAGCAGGTAGCGGGCATTGGCGTTGGTTGCCCCGGCACGGTGGATGGCGGCCTCGTGCGCTATTCCAACAATTTGGACTGGCATGATTTTGCCATGGGGGATTATCTGCGCGCCAAAACCGGCCTGCCGGTTGCTCTTGCCAACGATGCCAACGCCGCCGCTTTGGGCGAAGCACTGGCGGGCTGCGCCAAAGGAGCCGAAAGCGCGGTGATCATTACGCTGGGTACCGGCGTGGGCGGCGGTGTGGTGCTGGGCGGCAAACTGCTGACCGGTTACACCGGCGCAGCGGCGGAGCCGGGGCACATGGTCATTCTGGACACCCCGGATGCCCCGCGCTGCACCTGTGGCCGCCCCGGCTGCCTGGAAAGCCTGGCCAGTGCCACCGCCCTGATCCGCATGACCAAAGTAGCCATGGCAGCCCACCCCGAAAGCGCCCTGCATGGCATAGCCGCCCAAAGCGGCGGGGTAAATGGCCGCACCGCCTTTGATGCCGCCGCCCAGGGCGATGCCGCAGGCAAAGCCGTGGTGGAACAGTACATTCATTACCTTGCGGTGGGCGTTGCCAACATGATCAACATCTTCTTCCCGGAAGTGATCGGTCTGTCCGGCGGGGTGGCCAACCAGGGGGAAAACCTGCTGGCTCCCCTGCGCGCCGCGGTGGGACCAATGGTTTTTGGCAATGCTTACGCCCAAAAGCACACCCGCATTACCACCTGCACCCTCGGCTACCGCGCCGGGGTGATTGGAGCAGCGCTGCTGGCCAAAAACCAGGGATGATGCCTTTAGCGGGATAAAAAAGAGAAGATAAAACAAAAAACAGGAAGGAAACACCTTGAGTTTGAACCATACAAAACAAAAAAGCTGGCCCCAGCGCCTGCTGGCTTTGCTGGCGGCGGTGGTGCTGTGTGCCGCGCTGCCTGCCGCCGCGCTGGCAGAGGAAAATACGGCCAGCATCCAGACGCAGGTGAGCGAAACGGATGAGGATATCCCCTGGGCGGATCCGCCGCAGAGCACCCCCGAAACCGGCCGGCCTGACCCTGCCGTGCCAACTCCGCCGCCGCAGGATCCCGCCACCCCGGAAACCGCCCAGACCGGCGAGCATCTGGAAGGCTACAGCCTGAGCCTGGGGGAGGCAGTCACAATTTATTTTTACGTTACCCTGCCGGAAGATACCCCGCAGGATGCCGCCATGCAGTTTACCCTGCCGGATTCCACCGTAACACAGGTGGCAGTGGCAGATGCAAAGCAGGTGGAAGTAAACGGCAAAAGCTGCACCGCTTTCCCTTGCCAGGTGGCCGCCAAACAGCTGACGGATGATATTGAAGCCCGGATGGTGGTAAACGGTAAATATGGCCCGGTTTATACTTACACCGTAAAGGATTACCTGAACTACCTGCTGGAACACGATTATCCCCAACAGGCAAAGGAGCTGGCCGGCACCCTGCTGGTGTATGGCGGCAAAGCGCAGCTGTACTTTGGCTACCGGACCGATGCGTTAGCCGGCACCGCGGAGCCAAACTCCACGGCCAACTGGGGCAGCTACCAGTTTGAAAGCAGCGGCACCCAGACCGATGATTATTACGGCAGCAGCCTGCTGCTGGAGCCCGTTATCCAGATCCGCCACTATTTTATGGTGCCGGATGGCGCGGAATGCACTTTTACTTTTGCCTGGAACGCGGGTGAGCCCGAAACCGAATTGCAGCCCGTGGATACCAACACCCGCTTTGACGGCAAAAAGGTATATTATGTCGTTACACCGGCCATTGCGTTCCGCCGCGCGGATGCCATGCCGGTGGTTGCCATGCGGCAAAACGGGGCGGACCTGTGCATCCTGCGCTATGGGGTGTTCAGCTATGGCGATATGGTCCGCACGCTGGCAGCGGTGGATGAAAGCCAGCTGCCGCTGCTGAACCTGCTCTGCGCGCTGGATGACCTGACCACCGCCGCACAGCGTTACAGCGTGGCAGGCTGATGCCGCAACGCCCCCAAATATAAAAAGGAAAACAGCAATGAAGAAAAAAATAGTCCTGGCCGTTGTGGTGGCTGCCGTGGTGCTTGCCGCTGCCTTTGCACTGCACCGGCCGCAGGCAGGTACCCAGCCAACCCCGGAGCCGACCCGGCAGGCGGAAACGAATGATGCCGTCCCGGCAGAGCCCACGCCGCAGCCCACCGCGACGGCTGAACCGCAGCCCACGGCAACTACTGTCCCGCAGCAGACAACTGCTCCCAAGCCGACCCAGAAGCCCGCAACGAAAAAAACACCGGTGCTGAACGCCGCCGGTCAGCCCACCGCCAGTGCCGCGCCCGCAGAAAATGGTGACGGCGAACCGGCGGACAACACGAAGGAACCGACAGAAACCCCGCCCCCCAGCGCAACCCAAACCCCGCCTGTGGACGAGGAAAACATTGAATTGCCGTTTGTTCCGGCAGAATCATAGGCCATTTGGCTGCGGGCTGCAACCATACCGATGTAAAGTTACGGTGAATCTTTTGCAAAGTGCGGGCTTACCCTAGGGTGTCAGATACACTTAGTTTTTTCAGCGTGCCGTCCGGCAGCAGGGCAACGGTATCGCCCTCCTGGATGTTCTGGGCAGTCAGGGCTTCATCGGGGTAGGGAAGCACCCGCTGGGTACCGGCGGCATCGGCCAGCAGAACATCACACAGCACCGGCTGCCCGGCAGGCAGCTCCTCACAGCCATACAGCTGTTCATCAATGCGCAGAACGCGGTAGGTCATAATACAATACACTCCTTTGCCTACAGGGGCGGTCATCCGTTACACTTTAAGGATACCGCTCCCGCACACGCCTGTCAAACCCCGCTTGCAATTTGGACGGGGGTATGGGATAATAGCTTACAGCAAAGGGCCGTGCCGTTTGCGCCCGGCCGGATTGACCGGCGGAACGGGGCACAGGAACGCCCCCCGATTTTTCCCCGAAAGGTGGATGTTTTTTATGTTGATACGCACCGCAGTCCCCACCGATGCCGCCGCGCTGGCGGAGGTGGAGGCCCTCTGCTTCCCCGCAGCGGAAGCCGCGCCGGAACAGCAGTTCAGGGACCGTCTGCAGGCTTATGCCGGACACTTTTGGTTGATGTTTGACGGTGAAACGCTGATTTCTTTTGTGGATGGCATGGTGACAGACCAGCCCGATCTGACCGATGATCTATACGAAAATGCCGCTCTGCACAGCGAAACCGGCGCATGGCAGATGATTTTTGGCGTGGTGACCCGGCCAGAGTACCGCAAACACGGTCTGGCAGCCCAGCTGCTGAACCGCGCCATTGCCGATGCCCGCCAGCAGGGCCGCAAGGGTCTGGTACTGACCTGTAAGGACAAACTAGTACACTATTACGCAAAATTTGGCTTTGTGAACGAGGGTGTTTCCCAATCCACCCACGGCAATGTGGCGTGGAACCAGATGCGGCTGACATTTTAACAGGGATATAGAATGAAGCAAGCCCCCGGCAGGCAGCGGAGCACTGTTCATACGCTGTAAACTTGCCGGGGGCTTGTTTATTCTTTGGGCAACACCGCACAATTCCCGCCTGACGGCTTAAGCACCGCTCCGGCGGCTGCGGCACGGCATCTGCGTTGCCAAAATGCTCGATAATGTCGGGTTGCGGTACCCGCATCGTGCTTCGGGGGCAAAAGCCCCTCGCACTCTGCGACCGCTGCCCCTGCTTCGGTTCGCTGTTTCCGCCACTGGCGGCGCTCACCTTTGCAGCATCCAGTATTATCTGCGCTTTTGGCTTAGCATCTGCCGCACCTCGCTCGCCGTATCGGCACTTAGAATTATGCGGTATTGCCTTTGCATTATGCTGTCATGCAAAGAGATTCATCAAAGGATCGACATGAACCACTCAACGGTTTTGTGGTCATAGTGGGAGAAGAAACGGCTTTCGCTCTGGTCCGGTGCCTCAATCGGTGTGGCAATAATCATGGAGATACTGCCCCACCGCCAATGCCGGCAAGGCCAGGGTCCCAGCCAACACCAGAAGAATCCGGCGGGGCAGGGAAGAATGCTTCATCAGCGGCCCTTTTTTCTTACATATATAATAGCGGCAGCACCACAGAGTGCCGCCGAACGGCCTATTCGCACTGTTTCGGCGGCTGTGACCGGCCTGCTGAAACGGCGCTCAATCCACAACCGGAACATCCAGCCCGAACTCCTGCGGGCGGAACCGCGGGCAGACATTTTCGGCAGTGCAGATGACCGAAGCCGCCAACCGGCTGCCAATGCCGCAGGCTTCCGCCATCGTTTTGCCATAAGCGCGGCCAATGACCGTACCGGCAAAGAACGCATCGCCTGCGCCGGTGGTATCGATCACGTTTACCTTTTTGGCGGGTACAATGCCACTTTCGCCATCCGCGCAGGCATACACCGCGCCTTTGTCCCCCATGGTAACAACCATGCAGGGGATGCGGGCGCTGCCTACATTAGCGGCCAGCGTGCGGCACATTTCCTCCGGCCCCATATGGTCGTATTCGTCAGAAAAGAGGATCCCCGCTTCCTGCTGGTTGCAGACAAAACAGTCGATTTGCTGCAAAAAGTCACGCCGCTCCATGGCAATGCTCATGTTGGAAACCGCGGCATATACCTTTTTGTGGTATTTCTGTGCAAAATACAGGACCTGCTTTACAGTGTCTTTTTCCAGATCAAATTCAATGGCAATGCCATCGCAGTCCTTAAAAATTTCATCGCCTTTTTCGGCCAGCAGGTCGGTCAGGGGATTGGTGTCCGGCCGCTTGGAGATGGCGGCCACCACATCGCCCTCATTATTGAACACAGCCAGCCAGGTGCCCATGCCGTCCGGTACGCGCTGGATATAGCGGGTGTTCACCTTGTGGCGCGCCAGTTTATCAATAACATCCTGCCCTGTGCCAGTGTCATCCACCAGGCTTACAAAGGTGGGGCGCAGCTCCACGTTGGCGATATCCTCCGCCACATTGCGGCACACACCGCCGTGTACCTGTTCTACCCGCCCGGCGTTGCGCCCGCCCGGAATATAGGTGGCAAGGGGGTACCCCTTGATATCAACAAAAACTGCGCCGATGACAACGATCCCCATGCAAAACGCCCTTCCTTACCCAGGGTGCAGCGGAAAACAAGGAAACCGACTGAATGTTCGTTTTTTCAGCTGCACCGTATAACTGTAAACTTATGATGAACAGTTTACATGATTGGGGCCGAAAAAGCAAGGCTGGCGGCGATTTTTGCCGCTTTTACGGCAAACTGTACCGCACGGACGGAATCTTTATCTCCTCTTTACAATGATTTTCCGCGGTGCTATAATAACAGCGAAAAACCGACCGACCGGTCGGTCAAGTACGCTGAAAAAGCTCCGTTTCCCCCTAAAAAGGGGTGCCACACGGCGGCTGCGCTGCGCTTCGGCGCTCCTTCCTTTTGGGGCAGCCTGAACCCGGCCGGTCGGTCACATCCGCCAACATAGGCCCGCCCAAAGTGCGGGCAAAGGGAACAAACAAATGCCAAAATACAGTGTTAAAAAGCCATTTACCGTACTTGTGGCGGTCATATTGGTGGTGGTGCTGGGATTTGTAAGCCTGACCGGCATGCAGACAGACCTGCTGCCCAATATGAACCTGCCCTACCTGCTGGTCATTACCACCTACCCCGGCGCCAGCCCGGAACAGGTGGAAAGCGATGTGACTCAGCCGCTGGAAAACAGCCTTTCCACCCTGAATGGTGTAAAGAACGTGACCAGCCAGAGCAACGAAAACTACAGCCTTGTCATTCTGGAATACCAGGACGACACCGACATGGACAGCGCCATGGTCAAGGCCAGCACCGCCGTGAACCAGCTTTCGGACAGTCTGCCCGATATGGCCAGCACCCCCACGCTGATGGAGATGAGCCCCGATATGATGGCCACCCAGTATGTTGCGGTGGACTATGAGGGGATGGACATCTACGAACTTTCCGACTATGTGGAGGATACGATCGTACCCCAGCTGGAGCGCGTGGACGGCGTGGCCAGCGTTTCCACCACCGGCCTTGTCAAAAAATCAGTGCAGATCACGCTGGACCAGGACAAAATTGACGAGGTGAATGACAAACTGCTGGTCAAGGTGAGCGACCGCCTGGCCGAAGCCAAAAAGCAGCTGGACGAAAACGAGGCCAAAATCAAGGACGGCCTGGCGGAGCTGGACAGTGCCCAGAGCCAGCTGGATTCCGGCAAAGCCCAGCTGAATACCCAAAAGCAGAGCCTGACCCAGCAGCTGCGGGATGCCATCGACCAGCTGAACGAGGAGATCCCCAAGCTGGAAGAGCAGATTGCGGGGCTGAAAACCCAGCTGGACACCGCCCAGAGCAAGCTGAACCAGCTGAAAGTGGACCCCAGCAGGCTGCCGGAAGTGACGCTGCCGATCGATGATGCACTGTTTGCTTCCTGCAAAGAGATTCTGGCAAAATATGACCCCCAGTACGATGCAAATGCCATGCCCGCTAATTTGGAGGAAGCCAAGAGCGACCTGACCAAGATGGCCGCGATGCTGGCTTCCATCGAGCGCGCCCAGCAGGCCATTGAGACCGAAGCTGCCGCCCTGACAGGCGGGCAGAGCGTCAGCGATGCCTGCGCCGCGCTGGACGCCCAGATCCTGACGCTGACCGTGCAGGTGCAGCAGAAGGATAACGAGATCGTTCAGCTGGAACAGCAGCTGGATACCGCCGCCCCGGAAGAGCAGGATGCCATCCGCGCGGAAATCGAAAGCAAAAAAGCTGAACAGGCGGCTTTACAGACCCAGCTGGACACTGCCACCAGCCAGCGCGCAGCCCTGGATGGTTACAAGAGTGATGAAAGCACCCTTTCCACCACCCAGACGGCCTTGCGGAACGCAACGGTGCTGCTGAAAGCCCGGCAGGAAGCCGAAGCCAGCCTGAACGAGAGCACCGAGGAACTGCGCCAAACCCTACAGCAGACGATTACCACCCTGAACACCCAGATCGACAAAGCCGAAGCCATGCTGGCCAATTTAAACGATCAGCGCGGCAAGCTGCAATCGATGCTGGAAAGCCTTTCTGCCAACCCGACAGACCCCCAACTGGCCGATATGGCCGTGCAGCTGCTGCTCAGCGGCACCGAAGCCCAGCTCAGTTTGGGCGAGTTCCAGATCAGCAGTGGCCGCACCCAGCTGGAAGCGGGCCAGACCCAGTTGGACTCCGCCCGCGAAGAGTATGAATCGGCCCGCGAGGAAGCACTGAAAAGCGCCAATCTGGACCAGCTGCTGAACATGAACACCTTAAAGCAGCTGATCGCCGCGCAGAACTTCTCTATGCCCGCCGGTTACATTGACGGCGGGGAAGGGGACGATAACCAGTACATCTTAAAAGTCGGCGATGCGTTTGACAATGTGGATGAGCTGAAAAGTATGGTCCTGTGCAGCATTGACGGCATCGGCGATGTGCGGCTTTCCGATGTGGCGGACATTGAGCTGACCGATAACGCGGACGACAGCTACGCCAAGGTGGGCAAAAACCGCGCCGTGCTGCTTTCAATCTATAAAAGCTCCACGGCTTCCACCTCGTCTGTCTCCAACGCAAGCACCGCTGCTATGAAAGAACTGATGGCAGAAAACGACGGCCTGCACCTGACCACCATCATGGATCAGGGCGATTACATCAAGCTGATTGTGAACAGCGTCATGTCCAACCTGATCGAAGGCGCTGCGCTGGCCATCATCGTGCTGGCTCTGTTCTTAAAGGATATCCGCCCCACGCTGGTGGTGGCCATCAGCATGCCGCTCAGTGTGCTGTTTGCCATTGTCATGATGTATTTCAGTGGCATTACCCTGAACATTCTCAGCCTGTCCGGCTTGGGGTTGGGCGTTGGCATGCTGGTGGATAACTCGGTCGTTGTCATCGAAAATATTTACCGCCTGCGCGGGCGCGGCATTCCGGCCCCGCGTGCTGCGGTGCAGGGCGCACGCCAGGTGGCGGGGGCCATCGTGTCCTCCACCCTGACCACGGTCTGCGTGTTCCTGCCCATGGTGTTTACCACCGGCATGGTGCTGGAGCTGCTTTCCGATATGGCATGGACCATCACGTTCAGCCTGCTGGCATCCCTCATTGTGGCCCTTACCGTGGTGCCCTGCGCCGGTTCCACCGTACTGCGCAAGCAAAAAGAGATCAAGCACCCCTGGTTCGACCGTTTCCTGAACGGGTACGAAAAGCTCTTGCGCTTCTGCTTAAAGCGCAAGGCCATCCCGCTCACACTGGCGATCGTGCTGCTGGCCGTATCGGTCTGGCGCATTGCCACCATGGGCGTGGTGCTCATCCCGGATATGGGCTCCAACCAGCTTTCGATTACGGTAACGGTGCCTGCGGATACCGAAAAAGAGGATGCCTTTGCCACCGCAGACGCCGTGATGGACGCCATTACCAACATTGACGGCGTGGAAACGGTGGGCGCCATGTCCGGCGGCAGCGACAGCACCAGCAGCATGCTGATGATGACCGGCACAGAGGGCACCACGGACAACACCAGCTTTACCTATTATGTTCTGCTGACTGACGAGGGCGCCAGCAACAGCAAGGCCATCCAGCAGCAGATCGCCGATGACACCGCTGACCTGAACTGCGAAGTGGATATCGGCGCCAGCAGCATGGATATGAGCGCATTGTCTGGCAGCGGCGTGGAGGTGGACATCTACGGCCAGAATCTGGACAGCCTGACCACCGCCAGCCAGCAGGTGATGGACCTGCTGAACAGCGTGGACGGCATCGAGAATGTCTCCAACGGGCAGGAAACCGGCGACGAGGAGGTGCATATCGTCATTGATAAGGATAAAGCCATGCGCCTTGGCCTGACGGTGGCGCAGGTGTACCAGCAGATCGCCGCAAAGCTCAGCACCGATACCACCGCAACCACCCTGAAAGTGGGCCGCGATACCTATGATGTGACGATCGTGGATAAGACCGATACCCCGAACCTGGACGATCTGTTCCAGATGGAGTTCAACACAACGACCACCGACGATGACGGCAACACCGTGAACGAGACCCATACCCTGGGCGAGTTTGCCTCCCGCACCAACGGCAACGCCTATGCGACCATTGCGCGCGAAAACGGCTCCCGCAAGATCAGCGTGACCAGCGATACCGCCGAAGGTTACAACACCACCCTGATCTCCCGTGATCTGAGCCCCCAGCTGGAAGCACTGGACCTGCCAGATGGCTGCACCGCTGAAATTGCCGGTGAAACCACCCAGGTGACCGAGATGATCCAGCAGATGGCCAAAATGATGGCCCTGGCACTGTTGTTTGTCTATTTTGTCATGGTGGCGCAGTTCCAAAGCCTGCTTTCCCCCTTCATTGTGCTGTTCACCATTCCGCTGGCCTTTACCGGCGGCATGATCGGCCTGATGATTGGCGGCGAACAGCTTTCGGTCATTTCGCTCATGGGCTTCCTTGTGCTGATGGGCGTGGTGGTCAACAACGGCATTGTGTTTGTGGATTACGCCAACCAGCTGCGCATTGGCGGGCTGGAGCGCACCGATGCCCTGGTGGCAACCGGCCGCACCCGTATGCGCCCCATCCTGATGACGACCCTGACCACCGTGCTTGCCATGGTAACGATGATCTTCAGCAAGGATGCCGGCAGCGAGATGGGCAAAGGCATGGCCATTGTTATTGTGGGCGGCCTTTCCTATGCAACGCTGATGACCCTGTTTATTGTGCCGGTGATGTATGACCTCTTCTACCGCAAGCCGCCGGTCAACATTGATGTGGGCGATGACGGCATGGATGACCTGCCCGATGATGCGGCCGAGTTTGCTGCAGAATTTGCCGCCCGCCGCGCAGCAGAGGGCAAGAACCAGCCGGAACCCGAAACACCGGATACCGCCGAGCACCGCCACTTAAAGCTGCCCGGTGAACCCGATACCGAAAACGGGGAGGGGACGCCACAATGACACCAGATATCCGCAAAGAACGCGAAACCGCCCTGTACGAAGCCGCCTTGCGCCTGATTGCCAAGGGGGTAAACCCCGCCGCCATGAAGGTGCAGCAGATCGCGGACGAAGCCGGAATCGGCAAGGGCACCGTGTATGAATACTTTGCCTCCAAGGATGAGATCCTGCAGGGAATGGCCCTGTACTGCTTTGATACCGAGATTGCCCGCATTGCCGTATTGATGGAGCCATGCACCACCCTGCAAGAGCTGGAGGACGCCGTGATGGCCTACCTGCAGGATCTTTCCGGCAACCGGATGGGAACCTATCAGGTGATCGCTTCCAGTATTGGCGCACGGGAGAACCTCCGCGGTATGGACGAGTGTGTGCAAGCCCTGCGTGGGGTGCTGCACAGAACCATGGCAGCCCTGCGGCAAAAAGGGGAGATCAACCCCGCCCTGCCGGATGATTACTGTGATCTGGCTCTGCTTTCCGCTGCGGCGGGTGGGCTGATAGGGCTGTGCTATGTTTCCAAGCACCCGGACGCGCTAACGCCCATACAAAACCTGCGCGTGTTGATCCACCGCGCATTGAACCCATAAACAAACAAAAAATAAAAGCAGCCAGCTGCCCTGCCTGTGGGAATGTTCCACGGTGGGGCGGCTGGCTGTTGTATCGGGGGAAAGTGGAGATAAGGCAACACCGCACAATTCCCGCCTGACGGCTTAAGCACCGCTCCGGCGGCT
>ERZ773107.2926-NODE-2926-length-11796-cov-3.646793_pt1 | contig 11796 bp, 11 predicted proteins | sample MGYA00580571_ERZ773107 | MGnify/ENA primary metagenome ERZ773107 (study PRJEB29015, sample SAMEA2737843) | human gut metagenome | biome: human gut; feature: human-associated habitat; material: faeces | place: China | collected 2012 ... | reverse complement strand
CATCCGCTCTACCAAAGAGGTCAACATAATATGCGGTGATTGTGGCAAGCAGTTTATCCGCGCTGACTAAACCAACAGGACAGAGATGCACGACCGAGTGAGAGTAGGTCAATCTTTTATAAGTTCACTTCTAAAGGGGTTAAAACCATGAATCATATAATTTCTTTTGAACAGTTCGTCCACGCCCTCAACCATACAAGTGGCACACTATCCGCCGTATTCCCGGATTATTCGTTCTGCTTTAGTTCGGATTCCTTCACCTGCTACAGTGATGACCACGCCATTACCATTGTCGATGACACATACAGCCGTTTTCCCTTGCCCAGCTTGTCTATCAATCTGGACACCATCAAGAACATTGAGCAAATGGCCTGCACCGATGGCGCTACCGAATACGAGATAACGCTTGTTACTGGCACTATCACGCTTGATGTCAAACAGGAGGCCCAGACAAACGATGTTAAAGGAAAAACTGCATGACTTGCGCATAAAGCACGGCATCACACAAGCCGACCTTGCCGCCGCTGTAGGCGTATCATCCCGCGCGGTCAAGTATTGGGAGCATGGAGAGCGCACCCCCAACCTTGCATCTCTGCTGGCCCTTGCCCGCTATTTTAACGTTTCAACAGAATATTTTTTGATGGAGGATTAAACGATGTTAGAGCAAAAAACTATCACGCTGCCGGAACTGGCAGATCTTTGCCACCGGTACAATTGGCTTTCTGTACATATGTACGATAAAAGCGGTAATAAAGGCGTGAGCGTTCGATTCAGCACGAAAACCGTTGTCAGCATTGTAAGGGGCGAGCGTATCCCTTGCTTTATGGTAACAGGCGGGCTTAACAGTTTTGTAATCGAGGGTGATTCCTTTACCATGACGATTAAGGAACAGCACAACGCGGATGCCTATAAGTTTATGAGTTTTACTCTACAATACGATGATTTTTGCTGTACTATGCACCTGATTGCCTGATGTCATTTTGTAAAGATTGGAGAACTAAACGATGTTTGATTTTGACAATATCGGCACCCGTTTGCGCAAAATCCGTGAGGATTGCCACCTGTCGCAGCGAGACTTTGCAGCCAGTATCAACTTTTCGGTACGAGCCTATCAAACATGGGAGAGGGGAGAAAACCTGCCATCCCTTTATGCCCTAGCCGAGATAGTCACCCACTATGGAGTGTCCGCCAATTATCTGCTTGGCCTGTCCGATGCCCCTGCAAAAATAGGGCACACTCTAACTTTACAGCCGATGAGCAGGCAGTTTCCGTAAAATTAAAGTCCGTTTTCCCATTCTTTTACAAACCGCAGGGCAAGTCTAAGACCCTATTTTTACAATCGAGGTGTACATAATGAATGTTGCCTATGTGCGGGTATCCACCGCCGAACAGAATGAGGCACGGCAGGTAGAAGCTCTGCGCTCTCACAATATCGACAAGTGGTTTACCGAAAAAATCAGCGGCAAGAATACGCATCGTCCACAGTTGCAGGCCATGCTTGACTTTGTGCGCGAGGGCGATACTGTCTACATCCATGATTTCAGCCGCCTGGCCCGAAGCACCAAAGACCTGCTGGAACTGGTAGAGCAGCTGCAAGCTAAGGGCGTTCACCTAATCAGCAACAAAGAACATCTGGACACCAGCACACCCACCGGCAAGCTCATGCTGACCATGATTGCCGCCATCAACGAATTCGAGCGGGCAAATACTCTGGAACGGCAGCGGGAGGGCATCGCCATTGCCAAGCGGAACGGTGTGTATAAAGGCCGCAAAAAGATAGCCGCACCGCCGGGGTTTGCGGAATTATATGCACAGTACCAGCGGCGCGAAATGAACAAGACCACATTAGCAGCTATGATTGGAGTTTCAAGGCCAACGCTGGAACGAATTATCAAAGAGGCAAGCGCATAGATTGGGCAATTTAAAGTAAACTGTTCAATTCGTTATCAATGTCCGAATTATGGTACTTGCTATCCTGTATAATGAAGTCATCAAAAGAAAAAAATTTCACATTTAATTTCAAAGAATAACGTTTGGAGGTAATTTTCATGTTAGGTGCAACTGCTTTTGTATTAGGTGTCGCTGGCCTGTTTGGCTCTGCCGCTATGATGGGCGCTGAGAACCGCAGCAGCTCCGCCGGAGGCTACGGCATTCCCAGCGAGACCGATAATGATGTTTCTGCTCAGGTTCGTGCTGTGCGTCGCAAATGGTCTGGCACTTACAACAACCAGCGCGGCGAGTGGTACAACCAGCTTGGCACCGAGGGCATGTGGCCGGAACAGCGCAAAAAGATCTGGTGGCAGCATGTCTACGAGGACGAAGGTGTTCCCGTATCGGAGGGATACCTCAACCATATCAGCGGCTGGGATTTCCGGTACTCCTGCGAGTATGGGAGACTGGCTGAGATGAAGAGACGGCGTCGGAGATAAGAAAACCGTAGGGTGTACATCCTCTTTTGCCGCAAAGTAACCTTATTAGTCCTGTTGAAGTCATACCCAGGCTTCCAGGGCTATTTTATTAAAAATCAACTTTGAAAGTCCAGACTATAGTACCCACCATATGATATAATGGAATCAAATCCAAGAACACAACAATGGAGGTGCAGCACTATGGCAGGTAAGCAGGATGATTACGGCTACTTTGGCAAAGGCATTGATGGGTATGTTCATTATAAACAAGCGTTTGATAGAAACTTTCCATGTAACAAGTCGATGCACAACAGTCTGAAGCAGAACCAGTCAAAGCCAGTACAGCCATCGTCCATTATACACTCAGCACCTAAAGATAGCCCTCAGAATCTCTTCGTCTCTGACTGCCACTCAAAGGAAGAGTTTGACAGGATACACAAAGATGCTGGAAAATCGCTGAACACAACTTCTTTTACAGACCCGTATGAACTATACGATCCTCTTGATGCTGATAGTAACAACGATATTGACAGCTACAATGATGTCAACAGTAATAAACTTGACGATTCAATGATGTATTCTGAGTGCTTTTATTACCCATCCGCACAGCAGCACTCGCGGAATAATCAGCCCAATAAAAACAAAAGCAATAAAGATAGTTCCTGCTCTTCGTTTTGCACGATTATTATGCTTATTCTAGTCTGGATAGGCGCAATGTCGCTGATTATGGGAATACCATATCTTTTAGGCTTTTTGCTTACCGGCTCTGCTGGTGGCGCAGATAGTTTTGGCGGTATTTTTATTCTGGTTGTCGGTGTAATCCTTATATTCCTTTTATAAAAGAAGCGGTATAAAATAATTGTATCTTCTCGCAAAAGGTAAAGCATCAATTCCATTGCAATAATTGCGGGCATTAATGGTATACCGCGCACTCGTTTCGAATTACCTATAACGCACCCCGGCGGACACCTTCCATGTAGGTCTGCCGGGCATTTCTTTGCCCATTTGTAAGTCAATTTTAACGTATTGTCGTTATTTTCGTGGTCGTTTTTGTCCGATAAGAACTTTATTAGCTGCATATCATAATCGGTATAGGCAGACCCCTTCTACCACGCCAAGCACAAATATATAACGTATTATCGTCCATTTTTAGTTCACTAACAAAATTACAGTGCCTGGCAGCATGACCGTATCACCAGCACCGCAAAGAATGACGTTCGGAAAATTATTACGTACCATCGTTTTAAATGGTTATATCTTTGTTTTTCATCCTCTTACAACTATCAACCGCTGCCCTTGTAGTCATTTTTGCCGTTTTACTATATAGGTACAAATCCGCAATTTCTGCTACATCTGCGTGTGGCATTTTTTAATCTGCTATATAGGGCGCACGGATTTTTGCCACATTCCTGCCCGTATTTTATCGCGTGAAAGTATGCATAATGCGCCCAAAATGCTGCTCTAAAGATACCGTTGTATGGACGAATATCCCATCATGCAAACTTTTTTGCAAGTCAAGATTGTGCGTAGTCATACAGTACTTTTAAAAATGCATTTACAATTTTTTTCGCGAAAGGATGTAAAATACTTGACATATGCACCGCCACATGGTATATTATATGTAGTGGTTTATGTGACAGATTTTCCACCCGGCATCCCTCTTTGACAACCGAATAATATGGACGAACATTGTTTTTGTAAGTTTATTTTCAAAGATTTATTATTAACATTTAAGACTCATTGATTTAGTTACGCGATTACATTTTTACAGGATTTTTTAGGAATTTTTTAAGGTAGCATGTTCCTCGAAATTTCAAGGGTAGAAGTGTATCGTTTAACAAAATCAATGGGTCTTTTGTTTTTCCATAGTCAAGGGAGCCATCACAATTACATATGCCCAAGCCGGTGGGGGCTGAGAGCCGCCGGGAATCCACACACCATATTATAAGGAGGCCATTATGAGCCACAACAAAATCACAAATGAACACCGTAACGTCATCATCATCTACTCGCCGCGCATGGCCGGGTACTTGATGCTGCGAGGCTTCTACCTAATCAGCGTACAGCCAAATCTCAAACATCCGGGCAAGAACTGTTTCTCGTTCTACGACTCTCCCATGCTAAAAGATGCCATGGAAGACTACCTCAACCGCAATATTGCTGCGTAAGGGGGTACTCGCACATGACAAACTTGCATGATATGATTGTCCCCGTTTGGGAAAAGCAGAACTTGACCATCGAGGAAGCTGCCGCCTACTCGAACATTGGCCAAAACAAGCTGCGCGAAATATCAGACAATGAGCGTTGCCCATTCGTGCTATGGGTAGGCAACAAGCGGCTTATCAAGCGCAGACAATTCGACCGCTACATTGATGACTGCTATTCTATTTAATGTATAAGACACAAATGCAGGTGGCAAGGGTAGGCCGAGTATGCTATAATCAATACGTCATATCTCAGGCTCTTTCTTGCTACAGAAAGGAGAGTTACTATGGCAAACCGTAAGGATTCAAAAGGCCGTGTCCTTAAAGCAGGGGAGAGCCAGCGCAAAGACGGTAGTTACATGTACCGGTATACCGATATATACGGCAATCGAAAAAGTACTTACGCAAAGGATTTAAAAGAACTCCGGCAAAAAGAAAAAGGTATCCAGCGTGATTTAGATGATGGTGTCGACTATTCTGCTGGTGAAATCACAGCTATAGACCTCATCAAGCGGTACTTACGCACCAAGGGCAATCTCAAAGAAACCAGCGAGATGCAGTATCAGGATATTATCCATGTCTTGGAACGGTATGCCCTTTTCCACAAAAAGATAGGTGCGATAAAGCCATTTGAAGCCAAAGAGTGGGTAGCGCAAATGCACGATGAGCGAAAAAGCAGTACTATCCGGGTGTACCTTGGACTCATCGGCCCAGCATTTGACCAAGCCTGTGATGATAACATTCTGCGCAAGAATCCCTTTAAGCTGAAATCATCCGAATACACAAAGGACGACCAAGCCAGCAAGGAAGCTCTAACACCAGACCAGCAAAAGGCATTTCTCGACTTTGTTCTGTCCGACAAAACAAGTAAACGCCACTACGATGATTACAACATCCTGTTAGGCACTGGGCTTAGAATCAGTGAATATCTTGGCCTTACGATACATGACATCGACCTTGTAAATCGTGTCATCCATGTTGACCACCAGCTGGTGCTGACAAGAGGCGAGTGCAAAATCACGTCCCTTAAATCAAAGAGCGGCAAAAGAGACCTTTACATAAGCGACAGCATTTACGAAAGCATCGTGCGAAAAATCCACACCAGCAGCAAACGGGACAATGGCGTTGAAATTGATGGATATACCGGCTTTCTGAACATTTCAAGCAATGGATATAACATCACCCGCCGGGGTTTGTTCAATGCCGCACTAAAGAAAGCCACCGAAAAGTATAATGCGCAGTTCCCGGATTCTCCGCTGCCACACATCACCCCTCATACCCTGCGCCATACATTCTGCACCAACATGGCAAGGGGAGGGCTTGATGTGAAATCCCTGCAATATGTTATGGGGCACTCCGATGTTAAGGTAACGCTTGCTGTTTACACACATGTAAATACAGCACACGCCATGGATGAGATGAAAAAGATTATCGAGTCGTCAAATTATGGCCTCAAAGCAATGTAAATTCCTGCACGATTTTTACACCAAATTTACACCAAATTTTGTGTAAATGCGGGAATTTATAAGAAGTTATGCCAGCCAACAATCTTTACGGCGCTATTTTTTCGTCGATACTACGAGCTTATAAGAGGTTGTAAGAACATATAAGAAAACTCGAAAATATGTTGTACAGAAAATCCGTTTTGTCTCTTTCACAAAACGGATTTTTTTCTTATAATGGTAGCATACAAAATAGGGGGACATCCACTTTAAGGGAGGCTGCATTTCTTTGGAAAACGAAAAGCCAAAAGGTAATGCGATGGAAAAGCTGGCGACGCTTATCGTCGATAAGCGTAACCTGATTTTCCTTTTATACATCTTTGCGTTGATTTTCTGTGTCATTGCTACGGGCTGGGTCAATGTGGAAAACGACATCACCACCTACCTGCCGGACTCCACCGAGACCCGCCAGGGCCTGACTGTGATGAACGACAACTTCACCACCTACGGCACGGCCCGCGTCATGGTGTCCAACATCACCTACGATAAGGCCGTTCAGCTGGAAGAACAGCTGGAGGACATCGACGGTGTGGACTCCATCGACTTCGACGAGACCTCAGACCACTACAAGGATTCCTCCGCGCTGTTCTCGGTCAGTTTTGACGGCGAGGTCGACGATCCCCGCGCCGAGGCCGCCATGGACGAGATCCGCGCCGAGTTGGCCGACTACGACACCTCGATCTACACCGAGGTCGGCTACGATTCTTCGGCGGACCTGCAATCCGAGATGAGCGTTATCATCGTCATCGCCGCCGTCATCATTGTACTGGTGCTGACGCTGACCTCCCGTTCTTACGCCGAGGTGCCTGTGCTCATCATGACTTTTGGTGCCGCCGCCTTGCTGAACATGGGCACCAACTTCCTGTGCGGCACCATCAGCTTCATCTCCAACTCGGTCACGGTCATTTTGCAGCTGGCGCTGGCCATCGACTACGCCATCATTCTGTGCCACCGCTTCAGCGACGAGCACGAGACGCTGGGCGTGCGGGAAGCCTGCATTGCCGCGCTTTCCAAGGCCATCCCGGAGATCTCTTCCTCCTCGCTGACCACCATCAGCGGCCTGGCCGCCCTGGCGTTCATGCACTTTGGCATTGGCCGCGACCTGGCTACTGTGCTGATCAAGGCCATCCTGTTCAGTATGCTGTCGGTCTTTACGTTGATGCCCGGCCTGCTGGTGCTGTTCAGCAAGCTGATCGACAAGACCCGCCACAAGAACCTGGTGCCCAGGATCACTGCCGTAGGCAAGTTCGACGTCAAGACCCGCTACATCGTGCCGCCCATCTTTGCGGTGGTCATCATCGCGGCAGCTGTTTTTGCGAACCTGTGCCCCTACTGCTACACCTACACCGACCTGGTCACCGCCAAGCAGAGTGAGCGTCAGGCCGCCTACCAGAAGATCAAGGGCGAGTTTGGCACCAGCAACATGGTGGCCATCATCGTACCGGCGGGCGATTACGAGTCCGAGGGCAAGATTTTGGCCGAGCTGGACAGCTGTCCCGAGGTCGATTCTACCCAAGGTCTGGCCAACATCGAAGCCATGGACGGCTACATGCTGACCGACGCTCTGACCCCGCGCCAGCTCTCCGAGCTGGCCAACCTGGACTACGAGATTGCCAAGGCTCTGTATGGTGCCTACGCCGTCGAGCACGACGAGTATGGCGAGATCATCAACGGCCTGAGCGACTACAAAGTTCCGCTGTACGATATGTTTATGTTCCTCAAACAGGAGATGGAGGACGGCAACATCACCCTGGGCGGCGATGTGCAGGACACGCTGGACGACCTGTTCGCCCAGTTGGACAAGGCTCAGGTCCAGCTGCAGAGTGACAAGTACAGCCGCCTGGTCGCCTACCTGAACGTGCCCGAGGAAAGCGACGAGACTTTCGCCTTTGTGGACAAGATCCATGACATCGTGGGCAAGTATTATGACAGTGACTACTACGTGGTAGGCAATACCACCAGCGCCATGGACCTGTCCAGCTCCTTCGGCCAGGACAACCTGCTCATCAGCGTGCTGTCTGCGTTGTTCGTTATTCTGGTTTTGCTGTTCACCTTCAAGTCTGCCGGTCTGCCGGTGCTGCTCATCATCGTCATTCAGGGCAGTATCTGGATCAACTTTGCGTTCCCGTATCTGCAGCACTCGCAGCTGTACTTCCTGGGTTACCTCATCGTCAACTCTATCCAGATGGGCGCGAACATCGACTACGCCATCGTTATCTCCAGCCACTACACCGACCTGAAGAAAGTCATGCACCACAAAGAGGCCATTGTAGCGGCTTTGAACGAATCCTTCCCGACCATCTTCACCTCCGGCTCCATCCTGGCATCCGCGGGTGTGCTGATCAGCGTGCTGACCACCAACCCCGTTATCGCCGCTATCGGCGAGTGTCTGGGCCGCGGCACCATCATTTCCATCATCCTGGTACTGTTTGTTCTGCCGCAGATCCTGGTACTGGGCGACTCCATCATCGAGCGCACCAGCTTTGAGATGAAGGGCATCGGCGTGACCACCCGCACCGCCAGCGGCACGATGCACGTCAACGGCCGCGTCCGCGGTTACATCAACGGCGTGGTAGATGCCGAGATCAAAGGCGTGCTGCATGGCCAGTTCAATGCCAGCATCTCCACCGGCACCGAAGTCACGGTGGATGAACCCGATATGTACCTGCCGGAAGGCGATGTGACCGCCACCGACGAATCCCCGAATGAACCTGCCGACACCACGAAAGGGGGCGACGCTGAATGAACACCGAGCTGAACTTCCCGCGCCGCCTGCTGGCCGGGTTGACTGCCCTGGCGCTGCTGCTGATGCTGGCCCTGCCCGTCTGGGCAGAAGGAGAGGAGACCGAGAAGCTGCCGGTCTCCATCAACAGTGTGGAAGACCTTTTGCAGCTGGTCGCCGATTGCCGTCTCGACTCCTGGAGTGAGGACCGCACGGTGGACCTGAACACCGACCTGGACCTGACCGGCGTTGACTTTGCCGGTATCCCCACCTTCAGCGGCACCTTTGACGGCAACAGCCACACCATCAGCGGCCTGAGCCTGGTGGACGACGGCTCGGTGACGGGCTTCTTCCGCTACATCCAGGACGCCGGCGTGGTACATGATCTGACCATCCGAGGCCGCTCGATGCCCTCCGGCAGCCGCACCACCGTAGGCGGCATCGTAGGCAGCAACGCCGGTACGCTCATCAACTGCCGGTTCGAGGGCGTTGCCTCCGGCGCATCCATTGTGGGCGGCATCGCCGGTACCAACCTGAGCAGCGGCACCATCAACAACTGCACCACCACCGGCAGCGTCTACGGTGCCCACTTCATCGGCGGCATCGTGGGTGAAAACCACGGCGTGGTCATCAACTGCGGCAACGACGCCAACGTCAACACCACCGTCGACCAGAACGAAGTCGACCTCTCGGAGCTGACGCTGAACGATCTGATTGGCACCGAGAATGCCGCTGACATCACAGACATTGGCGGTATTGCCGGTACTTCCTCCGGCGTGGTCCGCGCCTGCCTCAACCACGGCACCGTGGGCTACCTGCACATCGGTTATAACATCGGCGGCATCGTGGGCAGCCAGACCGGCTATGTCGAGGGCTGCGTCAACTACGGCCCCGTCTACGCCCGCAAAGAGGGCGGCGGCATCGTGGGCCAGATGGAGCCCAGCAGCACACTGCTTTACTCCCAGGACACACTACAGGAGTTGGGCGGTGAGCTGGAGACCCTGCAAACGCTGGTCAATCGCGCCTGCGATGACGCCAGCGCGGCAGGCAGCAGCCTGAGCAACCAGCTCAACGACCTGCAAAGCCGCATCACCGGTGCCCGCAACGCCGTGGACACCCTGCTGGACCAGACCAAAAACGGTGTTTCGCTAAGCACCCAGACCATCAAGACCGACCTGAGCGCCCTGATCAACGGCAGCCTTTCCGGCTCTGAAAACAATCAGGGCAATCAGCATTGGGACCTGGATGCCACGATCCCCACACCGACACCGACCCCACTGCCGGATGACGACACGCCGGTCGAGACCCCCACCCCCGAGGAACCGTCCCAGCCGGATACCCCCGCCACGCCGGCACCCGCACCCGAACCCGATCCGGTCGTCCCGGAGCCGGAAGTGCCCGCTGAAACACAGCCCGACACCAGCGCCAAGGCCGACTATTCTACTGACACCCAGGCCATGGACGAGACCGGGCGCGTCGTGCACGGCCAGCCTGATCTCTCCATCGACATCAATCACAACGGTTCCGGCAGTCTGGATGCCAGCGCCGTGGCTGGCGCGGATGGTTCGCTCTCGCTGACCATCCCCAGTATTGCGGTGGATTCCGACCGCATCACCGCCGCCAAGAATGACTTGAGCGGCAGCCTGACCAGCATCACCGATACGGTCAGCGGCCTGAGCAGCGACACCAACAACAACCTGCAGACCCTCATCAACGACATCCGCGCCATCACGGCCCAGATGAACAAGATCGGCCAGACGCTTTCCGGCGCCAGCCAGAACGTCACCACCGACACGGACGACCTCATCAACGATGTCTCGGACGAGGACACCGAGGAGGACGTGGAGGGAAAGGTCACCAACTGCATCAACGAGGGCAATGTCAACGCCGACATCAACGCCGGCGGCATCACTGGTGCCATGGCCCGCGAGAACGACCTGGACCCCGAGGATGACTTTACCATCGATGGCAGCCAATCGCTGAACTTTACCTTTAAATCCCGTGTGGTCGTGCGTGACTGCACCAACTACGGCACCGTGACCGCCAAGAAGGAAAACGCAGGCGGCATCGTGGGCAGCATGGAGATGGGCTCTGCCATCAGCTGCTACGGCTTTGGCGCCGTGGACGCCGAGGACGCCAAGTGTGTGGGCGGCGTGGCTGGTTCCAGCAAGTCGATCGTGCGCGAAAGCGGCGCCAAGTGCCGCCTTTCCGGCTCGAAACAGGTCGGCGGCATCGTAGGCAGCGGCAAGACCGTGGAAAACTGCCGCGCAATGGTCGTCATCGACACTGCCACCGAGCAGATGGGTGCCATCGCCGGCTATGTGGAGGACCCGCTGGGCGGCGATGTAACCGGCAACACCTTCGTGGACGAGGGTTCCTCCGGCATCGACGGCGTGAGTTACGCCGGCATCGCCGAGCCGATGAGCTATGATGACTTCCTGGCACAGGGCGATGTGCCGCTGGCCTTCTCGAACCTGACGCTGCGCTTTATGGACGGCGACACGCTGGTGGCCCAGTGTGACGTACCCTACGGCGGCAGCCTGGCCGACAAGGATGTCCCCGTTGTGCCCGCCAAAGAGGGCAGCTACGGCGAGTGGGACACCACCGATTTCAGCAACATCACCTTTGATATGACCATCAACGCCGAGTATTCGCAGCTGAACACCACCCGCGAGAGCAGCGCCGAGCGCGACGGCCGTGCCATCCTGCTGGTGGAAGGCACCTTTGCCACCACTGAGGCCCTGGACCTGACCGAGAGCAGCGACGCACCGGCAGCGGCGGGCAGCCATCTGGAGAGCTGGAGCTTCGACATTGACGGCGATACCAGCCATACGATGCGCTACCTGGCCCCGGACGGCCCGGACAATATGGAAGTGTACCTGCAGACCGCGGACGGTTGGCAGAAGGTTGACACCACCGTGGACGGCAGCTCCCTGAAGTTCCCCGCTCCCGCCGGTACC
>ERZ773107.2924-NODE-2924-length-11804-cov-27.696400_pt1 | contig 11804 bp, 10 predicted proteins | sample MGYA00580571_ERZ773107 | MGnify/ENA primary metagenome ERZ773107 (study PRJEB29015, sample SAMEA2737843) | human gut metagenome | biome: human gut; feature: human-associated habitat; material: faeces | place: China | collected 2012 ... | reverse complement strand
GGAACTTATGGGACTCATCCAGCAGGCCGAATCCATTCAGAAAGAAATTGATTCTACCTTCCGCATGGCTTATGCCGCACTGCAGATGGCAAACATCAAACTGGGCATCAGCCTTGTAGAAGAGATCTCCTACTCCGTACCGGTTGAGGATTCGATCCGCATCCGTACAAGAAGTATCATGGGTACGGAGATCCCTCTGGTAGAAGCTGATACCAGACCTGCTTTCCCGACTTACGCTTACTACAGTACAAACATTGCACTGGACCAGGCAAAAGCCTCATTTGAAAAAGTAAAGCAGCTTTCCATCAAGCTTTCCATGATCGAAAATTCAGCTTACCGGCTGGCAAACAATATCAAAAAAACCCAGAAGCGTGCCAACGCTCTGAAAAATATTACCATCCCACGTTATACCGTTCTTACAAAAGACATTCAGAATGCACTGGAAGAAAAAGAGCGTGAAGAATTCACCCGACTGAAAGTCATCAAAAGAATGCAGAGCAAGAAGGCTTAACAAGTGGATTTCCCGAACCTGGCGGACAATTTTTTGTCCCCTGGGTTCTGTCTTTTTTCTCCCACAGTTCTCTCATATTTCAGACGTAAAATCTTTATTCAGGCAGAACACACTTAAGACCCGGAATGTGATCCCGGTCAGATCTGCTGACATTTACCTGTCAGAATATGTGTTTTCTCTTGACTTTCTAAGCTAAATCCTGTAAAATTCTTATGTAATAATTTTGTAATATATTTAACATGATTTCAAAATCTTGATCTTCATGATTTTTAAAAGGAGCAATTTATGAAAAAGCAGATTATCGTTACCATGCTTTTAGCAGCAGCACTTGGCACAGTTAGTCCTTCTATGAAAGCGGAAGCAAAGTGGAAGGCAGATGCAAAAGGCCGCTGGTACACCATCAAGGCTGCACCGGGCTACGCTGTTGGCTGGAAGCAGATCGGTAAGTATACTTACTATTTTGAGAAAAACAAATACGCCGCAACCGGCTGGAAATTGATCGATAAAAAATGGTACTATTTTGATATAAAAGGCAGGCTGCTCGCCAATCGCTGGGTAGATGGATATTATCTTTCTGCTGACGGCTCCATGGCTGCAAGCACTGTCATTACCTCCGGGGATCAAAGTTACACGATTGATGCAAACGGAAACATTGTCCGGGATCCTTCTTCTGCAGACGGTTCTGACATCCTGATTCCCGGCGTGACGGAAAACAAAAATACCTGGGTAGAGAATGATGGTAAGTATTATTACTACAACTACAAAGGTAAACTTGCAAAAGGCTGGCTGCGTATCCGTGCCAAAATTAATATCGTCTGTTACACACAGATTCCTTGCAAAAAACTGGCTGCTGACGGAAGAATTATCTCCTGTCAGGGAGTATGGATTTTGTATATCCGCAGTCTTACCTGTTCCGCATCCGTTCATAAAAAGAGCTGCTATGCAGGAAATACATAGCAGTTTTATTTTTAAATGATGAGTTTTATTTGTACATTTCACGCCAGTCAAGGTCTCCTCTATCCAAAGATTTAATCAAAAGCTCCGCTGTGGCAAGATTGGTTGCAAGCGGGATATTGTGCTCATCACAAAGCCGCACAATGCTGTTGACATCCGGCTCATGTGACTTTGGTTTCAGAGGATCACGCAGAAAGATTACGAGATCAATTTCATTGTGCTCGATCTGTGCACCAAGCTGCTGGGAACCTCCCAGATGTCCTGCGAGATATTTATGTATCTGGAGGTTGGCAACCTCCTCGATCAGACGTCCGGTTGTTCCGGTTGCAAACAACTGGTTTTTTGCCAGAATTCCACGATATGCGATACAGAAATTCTGCATTAATTTCTTTTTTGAGTCATGTGCTACAAGTCCAATATTCATTAAACAATTCCCCCTAATATTTTTTCGGCTGTAATCCAACATTTAATACAAACCCCATTCCCAAATACAAAGAAAGCAAAGAAGTCAATCCGTAACTTACAAATGGAAGCGGAATTCCTGTATTCGGCATCAGACCGGTGGCAACAAAAATATTAAAAATACTCTGAAATCCAATCAGTGCAGCCATGCCGCAACAGATCAGTCTTCCTGCGAGATCCTTTGCCTTCCGTGCGATCAGAATACATTCTATCACAATAAACAGCAATAAAAGGACAATTACCATGGTACCTATAAAACCGAGTTCCTCACCGGCAACAGCGAAAATGAAATCTGTCTGTGGCTCAATGATATAATTCGCATTTTTCATGGATGTGGCCGCAGAATTGTTCAGGCCTTTCCCCCATAATTGGCCTGATCCAATTGCCATAATCGAATTTTGCTGCTGTGCTGCGATATCCGACCATCTGGGGTCCTGTGGATATAACCATGCCATAATTCGACCGAAACGGTAATCTCCCGAGGATTGTGCCATACGAAGTATAACGGTAATTCCTATCAATCCTGTCGGAATACAGATTCCCAAAACGGTTAATACTATTTTATAACTTAATCCGGCAATAAACAAGAGGCTAATAAAAATTAATGCAATTGCGATGGAAGTTGAAGTATCCGGCTGCTTTACAATCAAAAGCAGAGGAATTCCGATCAGGACAAAAGAAAGACCTATGGTTTTTACCGTGTTCAGGTTCTCTGCATATTTGGAAAAAAAGCGTGCGAAAAATAAAATCAGCACGATTTTTGCCAGCTCGGAAGGCTGAAAACGAAAACCTCCAAAATCAATCCAGCGCTGTGCTCCACCGGCACTGTCACCAATACCTGTCATAACCAGACCAAGCAGGACAATGATTCCGATATAATACAACCAGGTAAATCTCAGAATAAAGGAATAATCCATCAAGGATACAATGACCATCGCCACCATACCGATGATACATCCTAAGATCTGCATTTTCTGTACAGAATGTTTGGCACTTCCAATGATCAGGATACCGATGATATTTAAAACCAGTATGCTGATCACCAATTGAAAATGATAATTTCTAAGTTTGTATTGTTTTAACATCTTAAGCTCTTTTCCTGTTTTGTTTCAAAACAACTCTTATCTCATAGTCATCCGGAGAAAATTCAAAATACCTTGAAATAATATCTGAAATTTCCTTTTTCATTCGCCTTGCTGCAGCAGGTGAATGTTCAAACGGTGCGGATTCTGCCATTAATTTCAGACGTTCACGGGCAATTGGTCCGGAACCGTCCTGTCTGTGGGAAAAACGATTAACCTTCATACTCACATTCCTTTCCGCCCAGATATATTTTTCCCTGCCGGATGCAGGGATCTTCTTTATTCAGATCCACCGGAATCACACGTGGATTTGCGAATGCTCTTGCGGCGGTCATAAATGCACGAGTGGCCTTTGTGTGCATGGAAAGTACAGGTATTCCCTTATTCTGGCTTACGACAATTCTTTCATCGGCAGGAATTACACCGATTGCCGAAAGTCCTAAAATATCTTCTACATCTTTTTGCGAAAGCATATCGTGTTTTCGCACCATACGGGCATTGTAGGCATTGATCAGCAGATCAATCTGTGAAAGCCGCATACCGTCCAGCAGACAGATGACTCTTCCTGCATCCCGCACAGCAGAAATATGCGGAGATGTAACAACTACTGCACGATCTGCTGCAGATACGGCAAAGTGAAACCCGTCTTCGATTCCTGCCGGACAGTCAATCAGACAGAAATCAAATTCCTGTTTTAAATGGGAAATCAGCGTATACAGCTTACTCTCATAATCCATAATCTTTCTGCAGCGGAGAGCTGCGGGAATCATAAACAGATTCGGATAACGCTTGTCCCGGATCAATGCCTGTTTTAACCGGCATTTGTTTTCGAGAAGGTCGATCAGATTATACTGGATCTGATCTTCCATTCCCATTACAACATCCAAATTCCGAAGTCCCATGTCTGTATCAAGCATGATGACTTTTTTATCTAACCGTGAAAGTCCTGCGCCAATGTTGGCAATTGTTGTAGTCTTGCCAACACCGCCTTTTCCTGAAGTGAAAACAATTGCTTCACCCATGAAATAAACCTCCTGTTAGTTTAAATTGTAATCTATGTGACTAATCGGCAACAGAGTTTCTTATGTTACCGTTGGCACCGGCTGCTTTCATTTCCTTGATATCTTTCATCGATGTTTCTTTATAGTAATATGAAATTACATTTCTTGCCGCAGTTGCCGCATTATGCGAATTGTAACCGTTGGCAATTCGTACTGCGATGGTAATTTCCGGATCATCATATGGCGCATAACCAACAAACAGACCATGATTGGCATGTCCGTCCTGCTGTGCCGTACCGGTTTTTCCGGCAACCGGAATATCAAATCCCTGGAAGCGGTCCATGGTAGAAACCACTTCGCGCATGCCGGAATGAATGGCATCCCACTGGCTGCTTGTTAAGGTGTCCGAAATATCTTCATAGTCGGCCTTATATTTTTTGACCGTCTTTCCATCTGCATCCACGATTTTATTCATCAGCTGATAATTATATTTTTTGCCGGAGGCCACGGCTGTTACATAGCGGGACAATGCAACGGTGGTATAGTTGTTATCACTCTGTCCAATGGCAGCCATAACCGGATATTTTGTCGCAACAGATGATTTGCTTTCCGAAATCTCCAGTCCTGTTTTTTGATCCAGGCCATAGATATGTGCATATTTCTGAATCAGATCAATACCGTTGGCATCATTATAAGATCCTGTTTTTTTCTGTGCCAGCCGGTTGCCGACCGTATAGAAAAAGACGTTACAGGAATCCCGAATTGCCTCGAAAACATTGTCAAGTCCGTGACTGCCCGGATAAATCCAGCATTTTGGTTTGTTACTGATGTCATTATAAATTCCGGTACACCGGATCTGGTCGGATGTCGTAATCACGTTTTCTGCCAGACCGGCTGTTGCGGAAACCAGCTTAAAGGTGGAACCGGGTGCGGTCTTCTGCTGCGTCGCATAATTGAGCAGCGGAGAAGATTTATCATGCTGCAGAGATGCAAAATATTCCGAATCCACACCATTGGCAAGTTTGTTGCTGTCATATCCGGGATAACTTACCATGGCACGAATTTCCCCTGTTTTTTCATCCGTCACCACACAGGAACCGATACATGGTTCAAGTGCAAGCTGTGCAGGCGTAATCTCAATGTTGTAAATCTTTTTCATGAGAAAATCCCGTGGAGACAACGATCCGTTTTTCAATTTGTTTACGGTTGCATCATCATAATCCAATACTCCCTGATCGAACAGAATCAGACAGAGCTGACGCGGGGAGATTTCGCCACGTGTAATCATATACTGGTATATAATTTTGGAAAATTCCGTATCTGTCTTAATGTTCTTTAGAATATACTTGCATAATGCATCATATACTTCTGTTGAGTCCGCATATTTTTCATCGACATTCAGCTGACTGATATCAATCCAGTGCTGTGTGATACAGTAATTTAAATACTCTTTCGGGCTGATTTTCTGGTCTTTCCATTTCTGGTAAACAGAATCACTGGTATCAATCTCATTTTTTAAGAGTACCTGATCGTCTTTTAACATGGAAATGATGTAAGTAAATTCATCCAACACTTCATCCGACATTGTATTCAGTGCTTCCGGTGAACTGGTCAGTTCCTGTTTTATTTTGCCAAGCGTTGTCTTCTGCCGGGATTTAAAAACACTTAACACACTTTTTTCCGTGTCAGAGGCTTTCGATTTTGAAAAATGCTCTGTGTTGATGACACTGTTGCCAATCAGAGCCGTATACACATCGTTGATCGGAATCTCCCCTGATTTGATATTGGAATACACAATCGCCGCAATCTCATTCTGCAATGCCAGATAGGTAGCTTTCTGCAGATCTGCGTCGATACTCAGATACAGGTCATCTCCGGCTACGGAATCGGTGCTGCTGATAATTTCGGAAATTCTTCCTACATTATCAATATAAAATTTCTGCTCTCCGTTTTTCCCACGCAGATAGGTCTCGTAATACTGCTCCAGCCCGGCTTTTCCGACGGTGTCATTCTGGGTATAATCTTTATTCTTTTTGTGCAGTGCCGTATACTCCGACTCTGAAATCGGTCCGGTGTATCCGATGATTGATGAAAAATATTCACTGTAGTTATATTTCCGGATCATATCTTCGTTGACGGAAATGCCGCTTAGTGTGTCCATGTGCTCATTTACATAAGCAACGGTCTTGTCCGATACATCGGTTGCGATTTTTACTTCCTTGTATCTTGCAAAGCGGTTTCCAAGCATGGCATAACGAACAACAACGATACGGTATGCCAGATCCCCATCATATTTCGAACTGATGCCAAAGTTGTCTTTTCCCATCAGATATTCCATAATCTGTTCTGCGGTTGCATTTGCCTCATCGATTCCGGTCTCCTTGTCATATTCAAGATCATCGGCAGAGCCTTTTCCGAAAACATCCGCACGAAAACGGTTCAGCGAGGAACCGGATACATTAAAGCTGTATGTACCGTCTTTTTTCCGGTCAATTTTGAAATCATTATTCAGCGTTTCACCATTATTCTTTAAAACCGTAAGAATCTCTGCAAGTTCTGCATTGACAGCCTTGTTTTTTTCTTTTGTGCTTGAATAGGTTGTACTGTCATTGATGGAAATGGAATATGCAAGTTCATTGTAAGCCAGAAGCTTTCCGTTTTTGTCATATATATTTCCACGTGCCGCATTGATCGGCTGCTTCATCTGAATCTTTAAAGAAAAGTTTTCCTGATAAGACTTTCCGTTGACGACCTGAAGGGTAAAGATTCTTGCAAGGATAATTCCGAAAAATACGATAAATACCGCGGCAAGCACAAAAAGGCGCGAACTGAAAAATTTCTTCAGAAAATCTTTGATATCATAACTCAAATTTTATAGCTCTCCTTTTCTCGTGTTCCTCAAGTTTCTGATTAATCTTGAGAAGAATAAAATACAAAAAGATGGTTATCACCATGGTATAAACAAATTCCGGCAGTATGACGGATGTAAAATAATACCAGAAAGAAAACCGGCTGCGCATAAAAAACATAACGATATAGATCATCAGGTTATTTACGATATCACTCGAGCCGATCAGAATCATCGGAAGCTTAATATCATCCGGGTAAAATCTTTTTTTGAACAATCCGTTGATGTAACCGATGTACATATAAAGTAAAGCATATCCTCCGAGATAAAACCCAAAAAATATGTCGATAAGCAATCCACAAAAGAATCCAACCCACAGCCCTTCTTTTTTCCCACGCATGAGTCCAAAAGAAGACACCACAATAATCAGCAGATTCGGACCGATATTGGCAAATGTCAAAGCTCGAAAAACGGTTGTCTGTAAGAGAAAACAGATTGCTATAATAATAAAAAGCACAATTTTTCTACGCATTTCCTACTCCTGTGATTTTTGTGTTTCGGTATTGTCCTGTGTTTCTGTCTGAGTATCGGATGCCTTCTGGGAAGACAGTTCCTTTTCTCCGGTGTCTTTGAGTGTCGTAATGACAAGCACCTCCCGCAGATGCTGGAAATCAACGACCGGCGTAATGGTTCCCGATTTTGTCAGGTTATTTGCATTTTTTTCAATGGAGGCAATGTATCCAATCAGAATTCCTTCCTGATACTGATCCGACACATAAGAAGTCACGACCGGATCGCCGACCTTTACCTTATCATCTTCATCCCGGAGTTCTGTAAATGGTAACACTTTATCCTGATTCATGGACTTTAAGCTGCCACCGACATTGAAATTATCTTTTGTGGTCAGAACCATGGAACTTACATTACTAGAATCATCGATGATGCTTCGCACCTTGGCAAAATTCGGACCGACGTCTGTGACGATTCCGACCAGACCGCTTCCGGCAATGACGTTCATGCCTTTTTTGATGCCTTCTTTGGAACCTTTGTCAATCGTAAAACTTGAAAACCAGTTGGTTCCGTCCATGGCGATCACATTTGCTGCGACCTTCTGATATCCGGAATATTTATCATCCAGATCCAGAAGTTCCCGGTAATTATCCAGTTCGTATTGTTCGAGCTTTGTGACGTTTAACTGATTGGTCAGATCGTCTACCTGATTTTGAAGCTTTTTGTTTTCTTTTAAAACTTCTCCAAGTGTTTGAAAGTCATTTGCTTTTCCTGAAATCCAGGAACCGGCATTGTTGATTCCCTTCTGCATCGGAACAAATACATATCCGGCAACTGAATTTAAAGGACCTCCGGAAAGATTAAATACCAGACTCGTAAACAGAGCAACAATACACACGCCGGTAAGGATCAGCAAAATATATTTACTTGAAAGATGCTTTTTCTTATTGCGAAAACTGCGAAATTTTTTCATAAAATCCTCGAATCCTTGTTTCTTACTTTAACGTAGTATTTTTCATGCTGAATGGAATCCGTTTATATTTGGAGTCCGTAGCAATCTTTGAAAGACCGCGGACTGCGCTCTCTTCCGGATTCTCACAGGTATTTACTTTAATATTTGTAATCTGTGTAAACAACTGGTCAAGATCTTTGATTTTTGATCCGCCGCCTGTGATATAAATACCTGCATAGATAATATCCCTGGCAAGTTCCGGTGGTGTTTTCTCCAGAATCAGTTTGATAGACGAACAGATCGATTCAAGATTTGCTTTGATTGCTTCATAGACAACCTCTGCGGTAATTTCACGTTCTACCGGAAGACCGCTTACGACATCCAGACCAACAACGGTCATCGTTTCCTGTCTTCCCGGAAGTCCGCTTCCAAGCTCTTCTTTTAATGCTTTGGCGGTTTTCTTTCCGATCACAAGGTTAAATTCCCTGCGGATATAGCTGATGATAGACTCATCGAGACGATTGGACCCGAAATGCATCAGATCACTGAGTACAAGTCCTCCGAGAGAAATCACAGAAATTTCGATCGTGTCTGCTCCCATATCCACAACCATGACTCCGGTAGGCTGATTTACATCAATTCCAAGTCCAACGGCATCTGCAAGTGGTTTTTCACAGAGCATAACGTTTTTCGGACGAAATTTGCTTTTATAAAAAAGTTCAAAGAATGCACGTTTTTCTACATCGGTAATGTCTGTCGGTACTGCGACAAGAAATTCTGCATTCTTTACTCTTCCTTTTAATTTTTTCTCAATATAATCAAAAATCATGGTCTGCAGAAAATTGTAATCTGCGATCACTCCCGTAGAAACCGGAAACGTAACGTTGATGCTTTCCGGTGCTTTTTCATACATTGCATAGGCATCATCACCATACGCATAAATCTGCGTTTTGTTGATAATGGCAATGGTGTTTTTTTCAGATATCACTTTTCCACTGGATTTACTGAATACTTTAAAATTACATGTACCGAAGTCAATACCATAAATATTGTTACTCATTGTCTTCTCCCTTTTCTTGTGTTATAACAATTTATTTTCGCGAAAACTGAAATACTGCTGATCTCCGATTACGATATGATCAGCAAGGGTTAATCCCAACACCGAGGCGCCTGCCCGAATCTGTTCGGTAAGCTTTTTGTCTTCTGTGCTTGGAGTTGGGTCTCCACTCGGATGATTGTGCAGGATAACGATCATAACAGCATTTCGAAGCAGTGCTTTGCGAAACAGTTCCATGGGAGAAACATATGCATAACTGATGCTCCCGGTTGCGATCACACTGTCTCCTAAAAATTTGCATTTGGAATCAAAGAAAGCTGCCATAAAGGCCTCTTCCCTGCGGTGCCGGAGTTCTTCCATATAATAATCGGCGATGGAAGACGGACAGTTCATGGATAAATGATATCCGCGTCCGGTTCTGGCAATGCGCTTGGAAAGCTCCGCAATTGCTTTCAGCTGTGTTGCCTTGACCGGGCCAATGCCCCTGCGTTCTAAAAGCTGTTCATATCCGATTTCATACAGATTCAAAAGATTTCCCTGACACTCCGACAAAAGATCACGCGCAAGATCCAAAGCCGTATAATCCTTTGTTCCTGTCTTTAATATAATTGCAAGAAGCTCTGCATCCGACAGCGCCTCTGCTCCAAGAATCTGAAAACGTTCGTAAGGCCGTTCCGATTCCGGCAGGTTTTTCATTGAAATGTGACTCAAAACAGGTTCCTTTCTACTTTTCCGAAGCCACATGAAAACTCATATTATTTTAGCACAGTTCATCTATATTAACAAGGTTACGTTCATAAAGTTTCTGTAAAGACATGAGAATTCCAAGCTTCGCATGGTACCATGTCAGACCCCCCTGAAAATAAACGGCATATGGCGGTTTCACCGGGCCATCTGCGGAAAGTTCGATGGAAGAACCCTGTACGAATGCACCTGCTGCCATAATAACGTCACAGTCATAACCAGGCATTGCCCATGGCTCCGGAGTGACATAGCTGTCTACCGGTGCAGCAGCCTGAATTCCTTCACAGAAAGCAATCATGGCCTCCCGGTTTTGAAATTCCACAGCCTGAATAATGTCATGGCGGCTTTCTGTACTGTCCGGAACCACTTTATACCCCAGTTTTTCATAAATATCTGCCGCAAAAATGGCTCCCTTTAAGGCACCGCTTACAACGGTCGGTGCAAGAAAGAGGCCCTGATAAAAGGACTGGATCACACCAAGCGAAGCTCCTACTTCTTTTCCGAGTCCAGGGGAAGTCAGGCGATATGCCGCATTTTCCACACATTCCTTTTTACCGACAATGTATCCGCCAATCGGAGCAAGGCCGCCTCCCGGGTTTTTAATCAGAGAACCGACCATCATATCCGCTCCCACTGCAAGTGGCTCCCGGTCTTCCACAAACTCTCCGTAACAATTGTCAACCATACAGATGACATCCGGTTTGATATTTTTGATAAATGTGATCAGTTCCCCAATCCGCTCGACCGACAGCGTTGGACGTGTCTGGTATCCCTTAGAGCGCTGGATGGTTACCAGGCGGGTGTTTTCATGGATTACATTCCGGATTCCATCGTAATCAAATGAACCGTCCGGCAGCAGATCCACCTGGGAATAAGTGATTCCGTATTCGGCAAGGGAACCTTTGGATGGGCGGATGCCAATTACTTCTTCCAGAGTGTCGTACGGTTTTCCGACCGGAGAAAGAAGCTCATCGCCCGGACGCAGATTGGACATCAGAGCGAGCGCAAGTGCATGGGTTCCACAGGTGATCTGTGGACGGACCAGCGCATCTTCCCCGCCAAAACAGTCTGCATATACCCGCTCTAAAGTATCTCTTCCCATATCATTATATCCGTATCCGCTCGAAATATTAAAACATTCTGCACTCACACGGTTTTTCTGCATGGCTGCAATGACTTTCATCTGATTGTATTCCGCATTTGCATCAATCTTTTCAAAACGCTCTTTTAATTCCTGTTCGATTTTTTCGCCAAATGCATAAACTTTCTCGGAAATTCCAAGTTCTTTATATTTTTCTTCCAGTAACTGATTCATTGTATGATTCCTTTCTCGTGTAAAACATCCGTCATTTTCTGTAACATCTGATCTTCCCGGTCATTGAATTCGGATTTGTCCAGCCAGATGACATCCTTTTCCCGGCGAAACCAGGTAAGCTGCCGTTTCGCAAAATGTCTGGTTTCCCGTTTGATCACATACACCGCTTCCTCAAGGGAGCAGCTGCCGTCCAGATAATCTAAAATTTCTTTGTATCCCAGTCCCTGCATGGAAACCATATCTTTGCGGCATCCCATATCATACAGCGTTTTTACTTCTGTAAGAAGTCCCTGCTCCATCATTAAGTCCACGCGCTGATCAATGCGCCGGTATAATTTTTCCCGTTCGTCCGTCAGTACAAAATATGC
>ERZ773107.2923-NODE-2923-length-11806-cov-2.875330_pt1 | contig 11806 bp, 8 predicted proteins | sample MGYA00580571_ERZ773107 | MGnify/ENA primary metagenome ERZ773107 (study PRJEB29015, sample SAMEA2737843) | human gut metagenome | biome: human gut; feature: human-associated habitat; material: faeces | place: China | collected 2012 ... | reverse complement strand
CCGACGGGTAAGTTTATGCTGACCATCTTCGGCGCAGTGGCAGAGCTGGAGCGAGAATACATTCTTCAGCGCCAGCGGGAGGGGATTGCCATTGCCAAAAATCGGGGGGCTTACAAAGGGCGGAAACCCATCCATCATCCAGGATTTGAATCCGTTGTAAACAAGTGGAAAAGCGGGGAGCTGACGGCGGTGCAGGCGATGGAGCAGTTGGGCATGAGCAAATCTACGTTCTATCGAAAAGCAAACTATCTTGATGGAAATAGACAAAAGTAGCTGAGGTAGCTATAAAAACTAGGACTCCTAGACGCTAGAACAACCTTTTTGTGTCCTGATGGTAATGCCCCTGAATCAAAGAAAAATTAATTTGCTCAAGCCATCTTTGATCAAGGCCTCCTCCTAACGTCGATGCCTTGATCAAATTAATTTCCCTCTGCTCCAGGGGGGCTTTAGGTTCTCTTTTATAGGGAAGCCCCCCTGGAGACGTTCAACCTTCGCAACAATCCAGTTCTGGAATACACATTAGAGATCGCTTATATAAACTTGCCACGGCTTTGATCATCTCTTCATAAATTTTATCACAACACTGCTGTTGAATCGCTAATTCAACTTTGGACAAATGTTCCTGAAAATCTTCTGGATATGTTCTATATTCATCTAAACACCAGTCTATGGCTTCTTCAATATCCTTAACTTTTAAGTCGCTTCCAGGATAATAAATATTTTCATTGCCTTCAACATAGTTCGCGATTAGTTCATCTCGTCTGATGACATCTTCTAACCACCTTGCCATACTAATATACCAAGATTTTTCTGGCACGCTCATTCCAATTCCGTTTTTGCCGAGAAACGCTAGTTCTTTATATGTTTGAATATCCTCTTTTTTCAAGATGGACTTTATTTTCTTTAATACAGCCTTATCCTTCTTGCTTTGCTTCACCGTTTCGAGTGTAAATGCCAAAAATGCATACGGTGTAATTAGTGTTTTTGAAAACTGTGGTAATAGAGAAATATCCACCGTAAACATTTGTGTAACTGCATTTAAAAGCTCCTTCGTTGGATTATTAAGCCTGCGTGTTTTGCGATATTCATTTGGACTTACGACAGTAAAGTCAATGTCCGAAATAATGCTCTTACACCTCAAAAACAAGAAGTAACTTAGTTTCTCATCAGCTTCATTGACCGATGGATGTTGGAAAGTGACTTTTTGCCACCAACGCTCCATGGCTCGGTACAAAAACAGATGACTCTCCATATATTTCATTCCAGAGGAATCAATTGACTTCAAATTTTCTTCTAGCTTTAGTATTCCTTTTCGGAAGCGATACTTTTTCTTCAAAATACTGTTGGGCGTCTGCTTATTCACAAGCACATATAGTAAATAGTAGGGTGCTATCTTTTGAACACTAGGTTTCCCGAGTTCTTTTTGAAGAGATTTCAAAAGCTTATATACAGGATGCTTTTTATATCTTGTTAATTCGTCGTTTTCCTTCCTTTTCAAATTCCTTAGCGGCGAGTTGCGACCCAAAATCGGATACTCTTTAAGCCTATCCATCGCTATTGCTTGTTTTGAACGCAGTATCTTAAAAAGATCTGAAGCAAGAACAGGTTGATCCGTGAGTGAATCAAAATTCTGTATCTCCTTTGACGTCAAAGACGCTAAGTACTCACTCATTTTATCAAGGATCTGACACTTGCTATCTAAGTTGTCCTCTTGCGTTAGCAAGAGGTTCATCTCATTACAGAACTCTTCTAATTTAAGTAGGATGCTACATGATGCTTTTAAAGTTTCAAGGAACTCTTCTTCAGATGTGGTAATTCCCTGCTGCATTTTACAGTACTCTGCATAAAAATCAAACAGCTCAGTAATTTCTTCTGGAAAAAGCTCTAGCTCTTGGTTTTCTTTCGGTTCATTCGTCCAGCTTGCATACCACTTAGATGCCCGTTGAGAGTCTTCATTTAACGATAACCAAAGTGGCCTTAAGTATTCAACATCGCTGCAATAATACGGATACCCTCGTAAACTCATCTGTTCATATATTGCTGACGCAAGCATATTAATTTTATTAAATGTATCAATCGGTCTAAACTCTCCATCAACCTCATCCAACACATATAAATCTCCCATTCGAATGTGCGGCTGCTCTTGCAGTGAAACTGAGTTCTTAAAAATAAATCCATCTCCTGCTAACACGAAAAGGAGAATAGCGTTTAACTCATGGCGCAAAGAATCATCTTTATGCAACGACCTTTCTTTCTTGATCAGCTCTGTGAAAAACACAACTGCATTGTGTAGCGGAATCTTATGTCGTACACACCAACTATAAATTTCCCGAAACTCGTTTCCTTGTTCATCTATCTCCTCAGGAAAAATCGGTCGTCCGATTTCGTGCATTTTCGCACAAGGCGTATAGGCGATGTAATTTTGAATGTAGTATTGCTCGCGGCTCAGTAAAGCGCCGTTCTCTACTAGGTAGTTTGCCAACTGCTCAAGATTTCTTTTCATGTACGCCTCCAATTGATTGTCATTTGGGTTTCGCAAAAAAGCACTAAAATTGGGAAACTGGTTATCCGTATCCAAAGCCTCCAATATGCAGTAAACTGCAACTGCGAAAGCACAAAAAACTTAGTGTTAGGAGGAATTTGAAATGAAAAAGAAAACCACCCCCCGAAACAAGACCTTTCTTTTGAAGCTTAAGACTTTGGTTCGCACCGTGCGCATCCAGGTCTCTGGTTCTAAGAAGGCCTACCTGGAGCCTAATAGCTCTACTGGCACTGGTAGTATCGCGACAAGAGCCGTTACCCTGAGACAAAAGCTGCCGTGGACAAAGCGGCAACAGCGCAAGTTGCGCGAGTTATCGCAGCAGGACTGGCACACGATCTGTTACACTTTCCTCGATTTTCCCGAAATCCTCGAAGATAAGGCTGCTGGGGCGAAACTCTTCCTGCTGGTACTTCTGGCGCAAGTTGAAGACTTGCTTATGGTCTCTTCGACCGACGCTCCTACGATTTCAACCAATGCACCAATCATTCAGTTGGGGTCTGTTCCCGCATGTCCCGAAGTGTTGTATTCGCTTCTGAACACGGTGCAGGGCCCCACAACATGGCAAGGTGGCCACTGGTCCATAAAACGACCTTGGGTATTAGCCGCTCAAAAAACGTCTTCATTCACCAGCCCTTCTTGCTTCCCCATCGACTATATCGGTGGGTACTGGAAGAAAAAGGGCGGCAAAAATCGCAGATTCTGGGCTCCGTATGTTTCCTGTGCTTTCGTTATCTCCGCAAACGTCCCCGACAATGTGAGTAGAGAGATTATCAATCAGTCCAGCTTGTCGTATCCCATCCTCTGCGGTCAGTCCCCCAAGTTTGCTTCCCGCCCTGTGATATCCTTGGAGAAATGTGACTTTACTTCTGTAGATCGGGAACGGCTGAATCTCTTCCGGATAAGTGCAGATAATGAGTCCGCTTACTTGATGATGGTTTTATTCTTCCGTGCCTTCCGTAAGAAATTCAAAAAGGGCAAGGTTACGTTAAATGGTTCCAGATACATTCCGATGCACGCAAACGGACGCTACACGCGCCCGTCGAGCAGCCCCACAGAGCTCATCCTCGCATTGGGGATGGAACTTCTCGGCCATTTTCTGACATTTGCCGTGGATGAAGGCTGGCTGCTTGAGAGCGATTGTGACAGATACAAAGCCTATTATTGGTCCCTGGCCCTCCCGGCCTCCGCGCCCGAGAGCAGTAGCCGAACCCAGGAAGGTCAATGGAAGGATCCAGAAACCTTCTGGCGCTTTCTGTGTGACCATCTAGAGTATGTCAGTTTAACTGGCCCCGATGAGACTCGTACCCTGCAAACGGAAGCCGCTGTCTTTAAACTTTCCGGAAAAGAGTCCTATCTGGTTCTCCCTGGGGATGCTTGCCTGAATGCATATAGAATCTGGCTGGATACATCTGGTATTCCCTCTGGCGAAGTAAAGACGCTAGATGTTAGTGGTGCGCAGAAAGCACTCCAAGCTGGAATCCCATTCAAAAAGGAGAGCAATTCCGCATACTGGCGATATGGGTTCTATCCTAAAAATCTGGTTCCTGGTGGTCAAGATAATAAAATTCCATGTTTCGGTGTTCGCTTGCGTGACCTGCCTCCCGGTGTGCTGGATGTTCTCCGGAAACGGCTCGGCAACGCAGTTGAACAACTACTGTCTTCTCGAAATACAGCTGCTGGCATGCTCGGAAATGAGTTCGGAAGCACATCTTCCGGTGTTGTCTCCACAGACTCCTCCGAAAAAATTTCCGAAGTAAATTTCGACAAAAATGGAGGGGAATGACCTATTATGCGCAGAAAAAAGGGGAAAAAGGGGAAAAAGAACCGTAAAATCGGAGATCGGACGAAGATCCAAACTTCGGCTCCAAGTACGCAGCCATCTTTCCTTACCCTCCAACATCGTGCCGAGAATGATCCTATGCGACTGCGAGACCGTGTTGCCCAGCGTTTGAAACATTACTTCTCGACACGCGGGTTAACATATCCATCGGAGCAGCATCACATGCTCATGGATGCCGCAGACGCGATTCTAAGCGCAGCTCCCGGTACAGTAACTGCAGTCCCGCTCGTCCCCGGTGGGGGAAAGTCAACCTTGATTCGTGCTCTGCTGACCGTTTTCTCTGAGGAGTTCCGCAACGACACACCCATCGCCCAGTCTCTGGGCGGTGTGGTAGTCGTCGTGGAAAAATCATCTGAAGCTCACGAACTCGAAACGATCTGCAATTCCGAAGAAGGCCCTCCTATGGCGCTGGTCATTGAGTCCGCCAACGACTTTAATCTGGGGCAGGGGCAGTGCTTCAATGGTACGGCAACGCACTACGAAGATTGTCCGAAGCGAAAATGCCCTGACTATGAAGCCTGTCCTCTGATGTACCAAGCCAAGAGAACCATGGAAACCCCCATTCTCATTCTGCTCCACGCCAGATACCCCAAATTTATGGAAAATATGACGCCTCTCCTGACGTGGTACCCTAGTGAACAGGACGAACGCAAACGGACTCTGCTTTTGGTTGATGAGCTCCCAAGTCTTTTTGAGACCAACGTCCTGTGCCTTCGTGATGTAAATGACGCTGAATCGGAATTGGATGAACTTCGGCCGTTCCATCATCCAAGCGGATACATCCTAAAACGGGAGATTCTTCGCTCTTGGTGGAAAGTTGTCCGTTCTCCCTTCCTTGCACTGCGGAACTGTCTTTTGAGCAAGGACCGCCATTCTGGTGTTGTCATGACAGAGGATATGGCCAAAGCCGGTTTTTCAACTGACGCATTGCGCGGCCTGCTGATCAATGTGGACGAACTTGCTCCCTACTCAAAGGCCAACAAGGTCCTTCACATCTTACTGGATGCGGAGCAACTCTATGTTTCTCTTGAGAACCATACCAGGCTTGCGAGTCCAAGGCTCCGCCACTTGGCTGGAGACCATCAACCAGCCACATTTATATTTAGCGGAACGGCTACGTTTGCTCCGGAGCTATCCGTCAACCCGGATGTAACTATGTTGGACAACGCCTGGACGGAAAACTACAGCCGTCTGGAAATCCTGGTACAAAGAGGCGATGTATTCCATACAACAAAGTCAGCTATGGCCTCACAGCAGAACCGTATGGTGGCCGTACAGTGGCTTCTGGCCTATCTTCCCGAGCTTATCATTGTGCATCCTAAGATCCTGCTTGTGACCTATAAGAGTTATGCAGCGCAGCTTTGGGCCCAACTAGAGGAGTTTCACGACCATCTGATCCCACACATTGACAGCAGCGATCAACCTCAGGAATCGCTCCCTTATTTTGGTGGTATGAACGGCTCCAACCGATACCAGGAAGCCACCTGCGTGATCTGTTTGGGCCTCCATCGCTTCGAACCGACAGAATATTTATACCGAACGATTGCTCTAGATCACACCGGGGCAATCACAAAGGAGATGCAGGATGCTCTAGTTGGGGACATTGCTTTAATCCCAGAACGTCTGCCTGCAGTTATGGGAGTCCAGGATATCACATTGGCGAACGACCTGGCTCAGGCAATTTTCCGAAGCGCTCTACGGCGTCATGACCAATCAACCAAAATCCTGGTCTGGCTGTTCCAAACGCCGAACGGTGTTCTCGGTCATCTTCAGGATTTCTTTCCAGGGGTATCTATTCGGGAGGTTACAGAAGTTCCGGATACCTGCTATCAAGCGAAAACGATCAACCGAAATTATAATGGGGCATCTACCCATGCTTCGAAGCTTCTTCGGTGGTTGACGGAATGGATCACGACCTGGGACGGAACTCCGATCTCTGTAAAAGAAATCCAACAACGGGCCGGACTGAGCCAGGAGAACTACAAAGAGGCGCGGAAGCATAAAGAGGTGAAAGCATTCTTTGATAGGCACTTGGTTCTGTCTGGTTCTGGAAAACACGCAAAGTATTATAAGCGTGATACCAATCTTACACCCATAGGGTAACCTAATACTGTAACAATTTCAAGTATATTAAGCACCAACCGCCAGAAAGGAGCCCCATCATGAAACCTAAAACAAGTATCGCTCCTGCCCCCCTCGATCAGGTCCCTCTGGTTCTTCGCGTGGAAGTCGTCCCTGCCATCCTGAATAACAATCGGAAGGTAGCCTGGAATCTTCTTTGTTCGCACCAGATTGCTTCGATCTACACCCGAAAAACTACGTGCTCAACTATCTCCTTTGACAACAACCTGTAAAAACCCTACGCCATACTGCATTCCGGCATAGATCCAGAATCCGGAAAGACTGTCTGTTAAAAATGTGAGACTCCCCGGGACATCTTCAGTGTGGCATAAAGTATCCCACACCTAAATAAAGATAGAAAAAAGGAGGTGCGGATTATGCAATCTGCAAAAGGACATTCCATTGACCACCAGTCCATTCAGGAACAGCGGCGGTACTACCGTATCGTACGACAGTTTTCTACCCAGCGGCAATTCAAGGAGTTAATGTGTGACCTGCTTCGTGCCCATTGTGGCACATAACGTACATTCAAAAACGCAGACGAAAGGAGGGCTCGCCTCATGGCCCGGACAAAGCGAAACATACCAGCCTCACACCTGTCTCATACCGTTTGGCGTGCCGCTCTTTATACCCGCTTGTCCCGTGAGGACGGGGACAAGCCTGAGAGCGACAGCATTGCGAACCAGCGGATGCTCCTTGAGAACTTCGCCGCACAGCAGCCTGATCTGCAGGTGATCGGCCATTATAGCGACGACGGCTTCACTGGGACAAACTTTCAACGCCCGGATTTTCAGCGGATGATTTCCGATATCGAAGCCGGGAAAGTAAACTGCATCATCGTAAAAGACCTCTCTCGATTTGGGAGAGACTACATCAGCGTCGGGCAATACCTGGAGCGGTGGTTCCCGGCACATGGGCTTCGCTTCCTGGCGGTCAACGATCACATCGATAGCGAAAGAGGCCCCTATGATATGCTGTTGCCCCTCAAAAATGTGTTCAACGAACAGTATGCCCGGGACATTTCCCGCAAAGTCAGAGGTGCGATACAGTCAAAGCAACAGCAGGGACAGTTCATCGGGGCCTTTGCCTCCTACGGGTATCGAAAGGACCCGGAGAACCGCAACAAGCTGCAGATCGACCCCTGCGCCGGCGCCGTCGTTCAGCGCGTGTTTGACTTGTACGAACAGGGGAATGGCAAAATTAAAATTGCCAAGCTGTTGAACGCAGAGGGCATTCCCTGTCCCAGCGAGTACAAAAAACTGAACGGGGAGCACTACCACAACGGCCAAAAACTGGGGAAAACTACCTATTGGACCTATGCCACCATCCACCGAATGCTGAAAACCCAGATGTACATCGGGAATATGGAACAGGGCCGCGCACCCCGGCAGACAATGCACGGAAGGGCCAAACAGCTGGACCGCAGCCAGTGGACCGTGGTGGAGGGAACCCACGAGGCGATCATCTCCCGTCCGCAGTGGAACCGGGTCCAAGCGCTTTTGACAAAGGACACCCGTACCACTTCCTTTGAGAAGAATATCAGTCCCTTCGCTGGCTTCTTGCACTGCGGAGATTGTGGACGGGCCATGAGCAAAACCAACCACCCGGGCGGTGTGTACTACTGCTGTGGGTCATATAAGCGCTACGGCTCCAATATTTGCACCCGCCATGGAATTTCCCATCGGGAATTGGAGCAAATCGTTTTGGACGACCTGAACAAAATCATCCAAGTCGTAGGGGATTTGAAAACCTTGGTGGAGCAGGCCGTACCTAAAAAGAAGCTACGCAATCTGCAAGCGGAACGAGAACGCGTACAGAGCAGCTTAGACCGGGTGCATCGCCTGAAGAAGTGCGCTTATGAGGATTATCGTTCAGAGCTGCTTACTAAGGAAGAGTACCTTAGCTATCGGGAGGATTATGGCCGCCAGGAAACAGCCTTGTCAAGCCAGCTGACCCAACTGGAACAGGAGCACCCGGAGAATGTCTTGGAACGGCCCTGGATCACCGCATTGCTGAAGCATGGGAAACTCACCCAATTAGACCGGACAACGGTGGCCGAGACGGTGAAAGATATCTTGATATTCGAGGATGGGTATATTGAGATCACATACCTGTTTTCCGATGAACTTGGTATTCTAACCGCCCCGGACGGGTGATGTTAAGCTCGATTTCTCTTCGTGCTATTTTCATTTGATGTGAAAATTCGGTTGAATTTCGCACTAAAATCTGCTATGCTGGTTTCGTAATTTACACTGGGGGTGAGCCTATGGAGCGCAAGGTAACAAAATACCTTCTGGACTGGAAAGATAACCCTTACCGTAAGCCCTTGATCCTGCAAGGAGCAAGACAGGTAGGCAAGACCTATATTCTGCTGGAATTTGGCAAAAAACAGTATGAAAATGTGGCTTATTTCAATTTTGAGACAAATCCCAGCCTGATCCAAACCTTTGAAGAAAATATCGATCCCGCGTATCTCATTCCTCTGCTCTCCCGCATGGCCGGACAGACCATCATCCGCGAAAAGACACTGGTGATCTTTGACGAGGTACAGCTATGCGAGCGGGCGTTGACCTCCTTAAAATACTTCTGTGAACAGGCTCCGGAGTACCATGTGATTGCCTGTGGCAGTCTATTAGGTGTGGCAGTCAACCGCCAGCAGTTTTCCTTTCCTGTGGGCAAGGTGGACATCAAGACCCTCTACCCCATGGACATGGAGGAATTCTTGCTGGCTTGTGGGGAAGCAGATCTGGTAGAACAAATCAAAACATGCTTTGCCACCGATGCCCCCATGCCTGCTGCCCTCCACAGCGCAGCGATGGAGTACTATCGCCAGTATCAGGTGGTTGGTGGGATGCCCGATTGCGTCAGCAAATTTATAGAGACCCACGACTACATTTTGATCCGGCATATCCAGGAAACCATCCTGAGTGCCTATCTCAACGACATGAGCAAGTACAACAAGGAGAATGAGATCAAAAAGACGCGGCTGGTCTATGACAATATTACCGTGCAGCTCTCCAAAAAGAACACACGGTTTCAGTACAAACTGGTAAAAAAAGGCGGGCGGGCGTCTGAGTTTGAGAATGCAATCGAGTGGCTTATCCTCTCCGTCATTGTGACCCGGGTTTATCGGGTGGAACAGGCCAAGAAGCCACTAGAGAATTATCGGGATATTGACGCCTTTAAGACCTATGTGTCTGACGTGGGGTTGCTGTGTGCAAAGAAAGAAATCATCCCGGAGGATATCCTGTATCCCTCCCGCGATCTGGATGATTTCAAAGGTGGCATGACAGAGAATTACGTTTGCAATCAACTGGTAGCCAACGGACACAGATGCTATTACTGGGCTGGTGACCACAGCTATGAGGTGGATTTTCTGGCTCAGCTGAACGGGGCGGTTATCCCCATCGAAGTCAAGGCCGCAGAACATACCCAGGCAAAGAGTCTGAACGCGTTCCGAAAATCATATCAGCCCGATTATGCCATCAGGCTGTCGGGGAAAAATTTCGGTATGGAGGACAAGCTAAAGTCGGTTCCGTTGTATGCAGTATTCTGCATTTAAACCGATCCAGCGTTTCAATGCGCCTCCGGTCCTGGCCGTAGACAAACGGCGTGCCATCCAACGGGCTGCGGCATAAACCCCTTGTGCCCCAACGTCCGCAAAATAACATCACCCTGGGGGAATGAGGACACCCAGACCCTCATCGACATCTTTGACCGATACGATGTGAAGGTCACCTTTTTTGTGGTGGGGGAGTGGGCGGAGAAATACCCCGAATCGGTCAAGGCGCTGGCCGAGGCCGGCCATGAGGTGATGAGCCACTCCAACGACCACGCCCACTTCAACACCCTCTCCGCCGACGAGATTATCGCGGACATCAACGCCTGCAACGACAAGATCGAGGCCATCACAGGCGTGCGCCCCACCCTCTTTCGGCCCCCCTTCGGGGAGTATGACGACCACGTGATCACCACCGTCCGGGCCATGGGCATTGAGCCCATCCAATGGGACGTGGACAGCCTGGACTGGAAGGACTATGACGCGGCCACCATCACCCAGCGGGTGACGGAAAAGGTGGGGCCGGGATCCATTGTCCTCTTCCATAACGCCGCCCTGCACACGCCGGAGGCCCTGCCGGGGATCTTGGAGTACCTGCTCCAGGAGGGATACGATATTGTACCCATCAGCCAGCTCATTCTTCAGGGGGAGTGCGGCACCGACTACACCATCGACCACACCGGACGGCAGTGCCCCCTGACGTAACGCCGCGGGCGGAGATACATTATACAGTAACGAATACCTGTCAAAAACTGGTGAAGTCGAGACTGGGAAGCACCCAGAAAAGGAGAAAACTGGTTCTCTTTCCCACGGAAAAGACGGGGGAAAGAGAACCAGTTTTTGGCCAGTCTGGAAGTACGTGCCGAATAGGGTGGAAAAGGAATTTCCATACCTGGATAATTCTGTCACCCCAAGGGCAAAAAAACCTTTGAACGAAGCGTTCAAAGGCGATAAGGTTTCTGGGTGGTTTTCCATTTTTCCACCTGCTGCTGGGTCAGGCGGAGAAAGACGTTGGTCAGATGGGAGCGGTCGGATTCCCGGGGCAGGAGCAGGCTGACCGTCCGGGTGAGATGCTCCTTGAGGGGAATGACTTTCACGGCCCGGTTGGGCACCAGGTCCAGCAGGGTCAGGCCGGGCAGGATGGTCAGGCCCAGGCCTTTCTCCACCAGGCCGATGGCCATTTGGTTCTCCTGGGGCTGGAAATCCAGACGGCTGGACTGGGCGAAAAGCTGGTAGATCTCGTGAATGGCGCTGCCGGCATCGGTGCTCTCATTGGTGGGGATGAAGGGGCAGCGGCCCACCACGTCCCACACAGAGACCTCCCGGCAGTGGGCCAGGTCGCTGCCGGCGGCGGTGACCAGGTAGTAGGGGTCCTCATACAGGGGCATGCTCTCCAGGCCGGAGGGGCAGCGGCCGGCGAAGAAGGAGCAGTCCAGCTTGTGTTCCTTCACCCCCAGCTCCCCGGTGAGGTAATAGGGGGCAGTCTCCAACTTTACTACGGCTTCGGGATAGGCCTGGTAGAAGGCCTCCAGAATCTCCGGCATCCACTGGGAGGCCACGCTGGAGAAGATTCCCACCCGCAGCAGCTCCAGCTTGCTCACCCGGGCGGCATCCTGGAGACGGTTTTCCAGGGCCTCGATCTGGCGCATGATCTCCAGCAGGCTCTCCCCCGTTTCGGTGGGGGTGACGCCGCGTTGGTCCCGGTAAAAGATTTTCACGCCCAGCTCATTTTCGATGTTGTTGA
>ERZ773107.2918-NODE-2918-length-11830-cov-3.406709_pt1 | contig 11830 bp, 9 predicted proteins | sample MGYA00580571_ERZ773107 | MGnify/ENA primary metagenome ERZ773107 (study PRJEB29015, sample SAMEA2737843) | human gut metagenome | biome: human gut; feature: human-associated habitat; material: faeces | place: China | collected 2012 ... | reverse complement strand
TATCTTAGACCCCGAAACCGCACATGAAATAAAATATTTTTCTGAGCGTCCCTTTTCCCATTATAACATACTCCAAAAAAATCCCAAAATACACGAAAGGACCACTCCCCAGAGCAGTCCCCTCATAATATTTTCATGTTATACCTATACCCGCACAAGCAATCAGATCAGGCTGCCAACTTCTTAGCCAGTGACGCCGCACTAGCCGCATCATCAGAATATCCGTCAGCACCAATTTCCTCAGCAAAAGCTTCTGTAATCGGCGCTCCGCCAACCATAACCTTAATATTACCTCTGAAATCCGCCGCATTCAACGCCTCAACAGTCTCCTTCAGAGCCGGCATAGTAGTAGTCAGCAGCGCAGAAAGAGCAATGATCTTAACATCCGGATTCTCTTTATAGCACTCAATAATCTTAGCCGCCGGAACATCAACTCCAAGATCGATCACCTCAAATCCGGCACTCTCGATCATCATGGCAACCAGATTCTTACCAATATCATGAAGGTCACCGGAAACCGTAGCAATGATAACCTTACCAAGTGCACCTGTAGAACCAGATGCCAGATGCGGTTTCAGAACCTCAACACCTTTCTTCATAGCACGAGCTGCAACCAGCATCTCCGGAACAAAGATCTCACCATTTTTGAATTTCTCACCAACTACAGACATCGCACTGATCATACCATCATTCAGAATCGCAACCGGATCATCACCCTCATCAATGGCTTCCTGTACAGCCGGTCCTACTAATTTCGCTTTCCCTTTTTCAACTAATTCCGCAACTTCATTTATCTTAGACATAATCAAATCCTCCTGTTATTTCTCAATTTCAGATTCCAACCACTTAATTCATTTACACAGTTTCTGCAGATTCAACCTACTTCTTCTTTGTTGTACCAATTAAGCCTTCTCTGTAAGCCCCTATATATTCCATACAATAATCATCCAGACCAAGTAATGCTTCTGTTGCATAAACCAGTCCAAGCATATCCTTATTTGTCGGATCCATAATTCCACTGTCCAGTCCTGCATTCATTGCCAGTACCAGGAACCCGTAATTAATCAGCTTACGAACCGGCAGATTAAAGGAAATATTACTGATTGCTGCCGTAATATGAATGGTCGGATACTGCTCACGTACACTTGTGATCGTCTCAATATTCGTTGCAATACCATCCTCAGAAGTACAAAGCATCTCAACCAGCGGATCAATGTGAATCCTGTCCGGAGCAATTCCGTACTCTTTCGCTTTCGCCATGATCTTGTCAAAAACTTTCAGACGATCTGCTGCACATTTCGGAATACCTGTATTGTCACTCAGCAACGCAATTACCTGCCATCCCTCATTTCCCGGCTCAGCCATGATCGGGAAAATCGTATCAATCTTATGTCCCTCTCCTGATACAGAGTTAAAAATTCCAGGTTTCTTACAGAACTTATAAGCCTGTGCCAGAACATCCGGACTCGGGCTGTCAATTGAGATTGGAAGATCTGTAACCTCCTGGATACAGTCGATCATCCATTTCAATGTTTCCACTTCTTCCGCTTCCGGAACAGAAGCGCAACAGTCAATATAAGTAGCTCCGCTTTCCGCCTGAAGCTTTGCTCTTGCTTTAATAAATTCAGAGTCTCTTTTCGCGATCGCTTCTGCAACGATCGGGATAGAACCATTAATTTTCTCACCAATAATAATCATTTTCAAACACCTCCATAGCATCATCCTCTGCAACACCTGAAATTTCATCTAAATGTCGGACAGATATTTGTATTCCGTTTTGCCACTGACAAATACCTGAGATCAGAACATAATCTGCCATGGAAGCCTTGTAGATTCAGATGCCTTAATGCCAAATTTCTCTTCATTCAGCTTGTCAATGGAATCACAGAGAGATTTATAAACACCCGGATAAACAGAACCCGGGCCACCCTGAGCGATACATGGAATAAAGTATTTGTTTCCACATTCTTCGCAGACACGACGTACCACTGCATCACAATTCTCATCTGTCCAGCCCTCAAAATCAACTGCACGATTTTCGATACCGCCCATGAAGCTGATCTTTCCGCCATATTTCCTGATCAGTTCCGGAAGATTATTGGTTTCCATACATCCCTGCCATACATCGATCCCCATCTCAATCATAGAAGGAACCAGTGTTGCTGCGTAACTGTCAGAATGATGGATAACCAGCTCAACGCCATGACTGTGATAATATCCGTAAATTTCTTTATACGGTTCAAGTAAAAATTCATCAAACATTGCAGGACTCATAAATGTACTGTCCAGTCCACCCCAGTCATCATGATGGAATAATGCATCAGGATGAAGGTTGGAACAGATACCTTCAGCAAGTTCCAGTTCCCACTCTGTCAGATATTTGATCAGATCATGCATTTCATCCGGATTAGTAATATAATAAACCAACGCATTACTGATCTCACACAGATGATGAGTCTGCTCAAATAATCCCGGTGCAACGAAAGCTGCTTTAAATGCCTGTTCTCCGTCAACTGCATCATACTGAGCCTTCACCATATCCCACTGATCCTGGGTAAATTTCAAAGACGGTGCATGTACATAGTCTTTCCAGTCTTCAATATCCTTTACCACGATCTTGTCAGGAGTATGTACAGGAAAAGAACCCGGAACTCCTTTCGGGAAAGTATTGGTTACTCCCCATGCATTCACTACATTTTCCTGACCCGGCTGAAGCAGCGGGTTTGCAAACATAAACGGATGAAAAAGAAGCTGTACTGCTTCATACTGATTAACAAATCTGTCAGGATTTCCGCCTTTTATAACTTCCAGCATATTCTGTTTCGGTGTTAACATATAATCTACCTCCTCATGCAATATGAAAATGCCCCCACATTCCCACATTTATTTGTTTAATTTGTCGTTCTTTATCTCGTTTCTGATGATTTTATTGTAGCATTTATATAATTCAAAATATATAATCAGATATGCGGATTTTTCACGCCCATATTCCTACAAATTGTATGAACGCATCTCAAGTATTGTGCCAACAGTAACCGGCAGCCATATAATAAATTTTAAAATCAACCGTAAATACACTTGTAACACAACTCTTAACACTGTATAATTTTGTACATACAGATATCAGATTTTAAAAATCATTTGTGCTTGCACAATAAGACTTTTAAACCTGATTTATCTAAACATGAAGAAATACGATTTATATAACAGATCAACAGATTCCGAATGTTTTACAGTAAATATTTAACAGGTGGTGAACGCAATGTTTTCAAAAAAATTATTAATACCTCTGCTATCGCTCAGCCTTCTTGTTACTCCTGCATACAGCAGTCATGCTGCTGAAAATGCAGAGGCCGCGGGAACATCCGTAGAAGGTCAGGGAATGCTTTCCCCTTCTTCATCTTCAGAGAGTTCTGAAAGCGTCTTTAACGGTTCCGGGGCAGGCACATCTTCAGAACCTGTCACAGATGAGAAACTGGAGACAATTTTAAAACAGGTTCAAAGTCAGCTTCCCGCTGAAAACGGAACCTGGGCTGTTTTCATATCCGATCTTGTAAATGGAACCGAGGGCAGTCTTAATGATCAGAAAATGCAGGCTGCAAGCCTGATCAAGCTCTATATCATGGGAGCTGTCTACGAGAATTATGAACAGATAACCGGACAATACGGCAGGGATTCTGTAGACTCCAATCTGTACTCCATGATCACAGTCAGCGATAATGATGCAGCCAATACCCTGACAACTTATCTTGGCGGCGGCGATTCCGCAGCAGGTATGCAGGCTGTCAACAGTTTCTGCCAGGCACATGGCTATGACCAGACTCACATGGGACGTATGCTCCTTGCCAGCAATGAGAATGATGATAACTACACATCTGTAGGAGACTGTGGTCATCTCCTGCAGGAGATTTATAAACAGGATACATCCGGCTACACCCATGCCGCTGATATGTTTAATCTGCTCAAGGCACAGACACGCTGTAACAAAATTCCCGCACAGCTTCCGGAAGGAGTCAAAACCGCAAATAAAACCGGAGAACTTGACAACGTGGAAAATGATGCCGGAATCATCTATGATTCCAAAAATGACGTAGTAATCGTATTTATGTCCCAGAATCTCTCAAGTGCCGGTTCCGCACAGAATACGATCGCTACCTTAAGCAGAACGATTTACGATTACTATAATTAAATAATGTACTCTCAGAGTACATTATAACCCAAAGGAGGGATTCACTATGAAAAAAAGAAAAAATATTGCAATTCCCATGATTCTTGCAGCTACGATTGCTGCTGTATCTGTACCCTGCAGCTCACAGACCGTTATGGCATCTGACACTTATCAGGTAGGTGTAAGTAAAGGGTATCTGGCTCTGCGTTCTGCCATGGCTTATGATTCCTCCAACGAGATCGGCGAGCTGTATTCCGGTGATACTGTTGAAGTTACAGAATATACCACCAGTGATTACTGGTACGTCTATTCTCCAAAACTGAACAGATCCGGATACGTAAATAACGATTACCTGTATTTCCTCTCATCACAGCCGACAAGTTCGTCCGGTTCTTATACTGTCAGTGTTGCCAAGGGTTATCTGGCTTTGCGTTCTGCAAAGGCTTATGACTCTTCCAACGAAATCGGACAGTTATACTCCGGTGATACTGTAACAGTTTCTGACAGCAGTGATCCTCAGTACTGGTATGTCTATTCTCCGAAACTGAACTTATCCGGCTATGTAAATAAAGATTACTTATATTACAGTGGCGATACTGCTGCCAGTGCACAGAGTTCTTCCGGAGATTCAAGGACTGTCAGTGTTGCCAAGGGTTATCTGGCTCTGCGTTCCGCAAAAGCTTATGATTCCTCCAATGAGATCGGACAGCTGTATTCCGGCGATACAGTTCAGCTTATCGACACCAGCGATTCCCAGTACTGGTACGTTTACTCTCAGAAGTTAGGAAAAAACGGATATGTAAATAAAGATTATCTGATTGGCGGAACAACCACATATGCCACCAGAACAGTCAGTGTTGCTACCGGTTATCTGGCTCTGCGCTCTGCGAAGGCTTACGACTCTTCCAACGAGATCGGACAGTTATATTCCGGCGATACAGTTCAGCTTGTGGATACAACTGATGCACAGTACTGGTATATTTACTCCCAGAAACTCTGCAAATATGGTTATGTAAATAAAGATTATTTATATTAATCTTTTTCGTAACACTATAAACGGTTACGCTTCTTTACATTCACTATATACAACAAAACAGAAAGGATTCACAGTTATGAGCCCCAAACGACAGGTTAACCATAACATTCGTAAACACTTTAACACAATCATTTACAATATTTCACGCTACGCGGAAATTGCTCTTTCTATGGTAATTCTGCTGGTGATCGCACTGGCAGGCTTCCGGCTGATCATGGAGGTTGCAGATACTTCTGTTATGTCCATGGATACAGAATTTTTCAGCACTTTCCTTTCCCAGGCTTTGTCTCTGGTAGTAGGCGTGGAATTTGTAAAAATGCTCTGCCAGCATTCCGCACAGACAGTTGTTGAGGTTCTGATGTTTGCCACAGCACGTCAGATGGTAGTCGAACACCTCGGGCCAGCAGAAACTCTTCTTGGCGTACTCAGTATCGCAGTTCTGTTTGCGATCCGCAAATATCTTATGACAGACAACGATGACATGAATGCTCATAACTGTCCGAAGAATACTGAAGAAAATTAAAGAAAACAAAAAACTGCATATCAGATACGATCTGTAAATTCTACCGGTCGTATCTGATTATGCAGTTTCTTTTTATTTCCACATGCTGATAAACGGGCGTCTCAAAAAAAGTAATTTTATATGATATATTCTATAGTTATGGTTATCAGCATGATGGGCGCTTATTTAATAATTACCACTAAAGAACTTACTGTCCTTCGGCAGTTCATAGCCCTTGAAGTAAGAGCCAAAATCAACCTTCAGATAATTGCAGAGGTTGGCAAGCTCAACCATTGTGTTGTCATTTACAGGAATGCCATTCTCTCTGCGCTCTTTTTCTGCAAATACTTCCTTCTCACCATGAGTATAAATCTGCTCTGCGCCTTCTGCCTTTGGACTCTGACGAAGAGTTTCCAGATATTCGGAAAAATGCGCCCTGATATCATCGGCATTTCCGAAGATTGCGGGATCAATGGCAGCAAATCCATGACAGATACCTGTCTTGTCTTTAAATGTACAGCATTTATCAGAAGTAACACCCATAGAAAAGATGGAGCTGAAAATCTCGCAGAGCATTCCATAACCGTAACCCTTATGACTTCCGTTTACCTCTTTATTACCACCAAGTGGCATGATTCCGCCGCCCTTCTTGGCAACAATATTGGCAAGTACATCCGGGGCATCTGTGCTTTCCTGACCATTTGCTCCCAGAGCCCAGCCCTGTGGAAGTGGTTTTCCCATCTTATTATACATTTCCAGTTTTCCTCTGGTAACTACTGTTGTGGAGCAGTCAAAAAGGAATGGATAAGGTTCTGCCGGCATTGCCACTGCAATGGGATTGGAACCAAGCATTGCTTTTCGTCCAAAGGTAGGTACCATGATTGCTTCCGAGTTGGTACATGCCATACCAAGTAAGCCCTGTTTGGAAGCCATTTCCGCATAATATCCTGCAATACCGAAATGATTGGAGTTTCTTACAGATACAAATCCAACACCTGTTTTCTTCGCCTTCTCAATAGCTTTCTCCATTGCAAAATGGGAAATCAGCTGTCCCATACCGTCATGTCCGTCGATCACTGCTGATACAGGTGTCTCAAATACGACCTCAGGTTTCGCATCCGGATGGATGGTTCCCTTCTCAATTCCTTTATCATATCTTACCATTCTCTGCATTCCATGGCTTTCAATCCCGTACAGATCTGCGGTAAGCAAAACATCCTTGATGATATTCGTCTCTTCTTCATTAAAACCAAATTTACGAAATACGTCGCGGCAAAAAGTATTTAATGTGTCATAACTCCATTTTACATATCCCATAACTGCAAAGCCCCTCCTTATAGTATTACCTCTTCTTATATTGGTTATACCAATCAATTTGTTAAAATGATTATATTACCATCGCTTTTAAAAATCAACTGTTTTTTCTGATTTTATTTTTCTTTTTTTCTATAACATAAACAGGGCGAGTAATTCTAAATGAATTGCTCACCCTGCTCTAGAACTGCCTGCTTCACAGCAGCTCCCCTTCATTATTTTTTTAATTTGCTTCTTTTAAAATTGCAACATCATATGGTTTTAATTCAACAACATTCTCCACTGTTTCATGTGTGATCATATTCTCATATGACTGCTCCATTGAAACTATAACTGAATGGTCATTATAGTTCAAAATAAACAATGCATCATTTGTTCCATCTGTAGCATCTACAACTTCTACACCATCAACTTTATATAAATCCATATCAATCCCTGCTTTTCTTCCCAGATAAACAGCCAACATTTTCATGGCTTTTTCATCCAGATCGCAGCCCAAATAATATACCTCACCTTTTCCTATCTGGTTTACAGTCATGCAGGCCTCACCTGCATAAAAATCAGAAGTATATTTTCCAATTACTTTGGCAGTAACTGGTTTCACTATATCACACCACATGTGAGCCATTCCATTTCCAAACACACCTGTCGTAGCAGTTGTTTTCTCCAGAAGCGGATCATAATCTTCTACCTCTACACCGGCTAGGTCTGCAAATACGCCTGGTACAGTTTCTGTAAGCATGTTATTATACATATCTTTGATTCCACTTCTAAATGAGAATAGAACTTTTCCGCCTGCTTGAGCATAAGTTTCAATATTTTTCTTTCCTTCATCCGATACCATCATCAACATTGGTGCAAGAACAAGATCATATCTATTTAAGTCTTCTTCTGCTGTCACGAAATCTACTGGAATTCCCATGTTCCAAAATGGACGATAATAATCAAGCAATAAAGAATCATAATACAATCCTTCTACCTGACGATGAATAGATTGACTCCATTCACTATCAAAAGATTTGATAATTGCAACACGTGCTCTCGGCATCAGCGCTCGGTAGTTCTTACTTAGTTCTTCCATTTCAGCTCCTACCCGAGAAACTTCAGCATATCTTCTGTTCGGTTTTCCATCATGATTCAAAATGCCATGCCAGAGTTCTTCTGTTCCAAACGGGCATGCTCTCCAGCGGAAATAAACAACTGTATCGGCTCCATTTGCCACTGACTGATATGTCCAAAGACGGAGTTTTCCAGGCGTTGGTGTTGGTCCCAACTTACTCCATCCGCAAGGACCGGACTGCTGTTCCATAACCCAGAACGGTTTCTTCTTATAGCTTCTAAGCAATGCATGGTCTCTTGATACTGTTTCCGGTTTTGCTTTCCCCCACTGAAATTCAATATAATTATCCCATGTTACAAAATCAAATTCTTTAGATAATTTAAAATAATCAATTCCTGTTCCCGAGTTAATAGCAGCGTCTAAAAGATTGCTAGTTATCGGAAGATCAGAATACTCCTTAATTGTATCTACAGATTCTTTTGTAAATTCAACTACAGAATCACTGCAGAAACGATAGTAGTCTAGCAACAATGCTGGGTTCTGCCCTTGTGTATCGTGACAAGTATCATAGCATGCACCCGCCTTCGGAATATTCAGCTCCTCAAAACTTCTGTATGTCTGACTCCAGAAAGTAGTTCCATACGTTTTATTCAGATTATCAATCGTACCATATTTCTCTTTCAGCCAGCTACGGAAACGGTTCTCGCAAGACTTACAATAACATCTGGTTGTATTTGACCATCCCAGTTCATTATCTACCTGCCATGCTTCAATTGCAGGATGTTTTGCATATCTCTTTGCAATAAGGGTATTTAATTTTTTTGTTTTTTCTCTGTATGTCTCACTGTTAAAGCAGTAATGCTTTCTTGTTCCGAAGAGCTTCGGATTTCCATGAATATCATTCTGAAGAATATCTGGATACTTATCTATCATCCATTTAGGAGGGGTAGCTGAAGGTGTACACATTACTACCTTGATTCCGTACTTTCCAAAAAAATCCAGTGCCTCATCCATCCAGTCAAATTCGTATTTTCCTTCTTCAGGCTCATAAAGGCTCCATGCAAATTCACCAATTCTGATTACTTTGATATTTGCTTTGACCATCATCTCTGCATCTGTTTTCCAACGCTCTTTTTCCCAATGTTCTGGATAATAATCCGCACCAATTCTCATAGTATTTTCTCCCTGTTATTTTCCAAATTCAAATTTCACGGATTTTAATGCTTCTTTACGGCTGCAATCACCTGTATATGCAATATATGTAATATCCTCTTCTACAAAATCATCTTTTTCTTCTGAATAATAAGCCATATCCTTCGAACTTACCTGAAGAGAAACTTTCTTTTCTTCTCCCGGCATTAATTCTACTCTCGCGAAATCTTTCAAGATTTTAACCGGACGATCTACAGCACTTCCCTCACATCCGATATAAAGCTGTACAACTTCTGCGCCTTTTACATCTCCTGTATTCTTTACATTAACAGAAATCTTTGCTGTTTTATCAAATACTTCAACTGTCGGCTCGCTGATGTCAAATGTTGTATAGGATAAACCATAGCCAAACGGATACAAAACAGGAATGTTTTCTTTATCCATCTTGCAGTAGCCATGATAGTATTCATACTCTGCATATGTGCAGTCAGGATCAAAATCAGGATAACTGTCTTCGGAAAGTGCTACTGTATATGGAAGTTTACCGCTTGGGCAAACATCACCGAACAGAATATCTGCCAGTACATTCCCGCCTTCCATTCCACTGTAGAAGGAGAAGATAATTGCAGGAACATCTTTTTCCCACTCATCGATCAGGATCGCACTACTTCCGATAATGGAAACGACAGTATTCGGATTCACACCCTTTACACCATGAATCAGATCGATATCTCTCTGATGAAGTCTCATGCTTGCTCTGTCTCCGCCCATTCCGGCAATATCACTTCTATCAGCCAGATATTCTCCTTCATCGCTATGGATATAACCGGCAACGATCACTACTGCATCAGCATCTGCTGCAAGTTCTTTTGCACGTTCCAGATCACTTCCGTCATTATAAAGGATCTGTGCTTTCGGCATTTTTTTCATCAGGCCTTTAAATGGCGTAACTGTATAATATGGATGAACCTTACTGGAACCATGGTCGCCGATATTTTCTGTATCTCCCAGTACTCCAAGAACTACGATCTTCTCTGTTTTCTCTTTATCAAGCGGAAGTACATGATTTTCATTCTTCAGAAGTACCATCGATTCTTCTGCTGCTCTCTTTGCTACTGCTATATGTTCCGGGCATGCAAGAATATCTTCTGTATATTCCTGCGGATCTTTTCTTGTCTCATAATAGAGTACAGTACGAAGAATGTAACCAACTGCTTCATCTACATCTTCCATAGCAAGAGTTCCGTCTTCAATTGCTTTAGGGATCTGTTCTGCATAATGACAGATACATGGCATTTCAACATTCATTCCACTCTTTACTGCCTTTGGACCATCTTTTACAGCCCAGAGGAAATCAGATAAAGTAAATCCCTCGAATCCCCATTTATCTCTGAGGATATCTTTTAACAAATATTTACTCTCAGATGCCTGTTCTCCATAAACTTTATTGTATGCTCCCATTACAGAAGCCGCGCCTTCTTCAATACATCTCTTGAAGTGAGGAAGATATACTTCAAAAAGTGTTCTCTTATCTGCATGCACATCAGCTTTAAATCTCGCATTTTCAATACTGTTCATTGCGAAATGTTTAATGCACGCCATAACATTCTGGCTCTGAACACCTCTCGTCAGAGCTGCCCCCATTTCTCCCAAATGATAGGTATCTTCTCCGTAGCACTCCTGCGCACGGCCCCAGCGTGGATTTCTTGGAAGATTGATGCACACACCGCCGTAATAGTTTCCGCCCACTGCACGAACCTCTGCACCGATCACTTCTCCAATCTTCTCTTCCAAATCACGGTCAAAGCTGGCACCTCTTGCCATAGAAACAGGAAAGCAGGTGGCAGATCCGGCAACAACACCTCTTGGTCCGTCTACGAAACGGATATTCGGAATTCCCAGACGTTCTACTGCCTTTGTCGGATATGGCTTTACATTATAGTGTTCGATCAGGAACAGATCATCCAGTAATTTCTTCTCTGTAACCTGGCCTGACATTATACCGATCTTCTCATCCAGTGTGAGTTCTTTGATCACTTCATCTACATATTTCTTTATTGTTTCTTTGGAACAATTCTCTGTAAGTTTTGTTCTTTTTACTACATCCCTCATCCTTTACTTCTCCTTTCATAATTGCACTTGTCTGATGTTTATTTTTATTTTCTCTTTGCATATTTTCTCATGTCAATAATAACAGCAAGAAGAATGATCAGACCTTTTACGATATACTGCCAGTACATGTTTACACCGATGAATGCAAGGCCATAATTGATAACTGTGAACATCAGAACACCAATTACGATACCGCCTACACTACCAACACCACCTGAAAGAGATACACCGCCGATTACGCAGGCAGCAACTGCATCCATTTCATATCCGTTACCGGTTGTATTGGAAGCACTTCCGATACGTCCTACTTCCAGGGCTGCTGCAAATGCATACATCATACCTGCAATTGCGTAAACCATAATCTGTGTCTTTATAACATTTACACCTGATACTTTTGCAGCTTCCGGGTTACCACCTACTGCAAACATATATTTACCAAATTTTGTTTTATTCCATACGATCCACATAACTACACATACTGCTGCG
>ERZ773107.2917-NODE-2917-length-11831-cov-3.557405_pt1 | contig 11831 bp, 10 predicted proteins | sample MGYA00580571_ERZ773107 | MGnify/ENA primary metagenome ERZ773107 (study PRJEB29015, sample SAMEA2737843) | human gut metagenome | biome: human gut; feature: human-associated habitat; material: faeces | place: China | collected 2012 ... | reverse complement strand
GAGCCGATTTCGGCTCTAGATGTTTCAATTCGTGCGCAAGTGTTAAATTTACTAAAAAAATTACAACAGGACAAAGGCTTAACATATTTATTTATTGCGCATGATCTTTCTATCGTAAGATTTATTTCTGACCGTATCGCCGTTATCTATAAGGGTGATATTGTCGAGATTGCAGATGCAGAAGAGTTATTTAACTTCCCACTGCATCCATATACCCATTCTCTGATCTCTGCGATCCCAATCCCGGATCCACAGTTAGAGAAGAACAAAGTATTATACACCTACGATCCATCCATGCATGATTACAGCACAGACAAGCCGGAGCTTGTATGCATCGGTCATGATCACTGGGTATTCGGTAATAAGAAAGAGATCGAGGAGTATAAGGCAACCCGTGAGAAGAATGTGCCGCTTAAGACGATCACAATCGTAGACAAGGATGCACAGAAGCCGGAAATACATGAGAGCCATATCGCAACAGATGAGATCCAGCTCCCACCGCTACATGATACCGGAAGTGCATGGTATGCACTGGTATCCTTCTTCCTGCCGATCATCGGTATCATTGCAGCCATGATCTTCAAGAAGCACAGACATTACCGCAACTACAAGGTATGCAAGAAGGGCGCAATTGCTGGATTTATTGTAATTGCAGTCTTTATCGTACTGTTCCTGTTGGCATTTGCATTTGTATTTATTTAATTTATGGGTAGAACAACAAGAAGCGGAAGCAGAAATCATACTCCGAATGTGAGACCGGTACAACGGATCGAGCTTTCGGAGAAACATACCAGACAGAGGCTGATCGCAGTGATCGCCTGTCTGATCGTCGCGTCAGGGGCATTTATCTATGCACTGAACGGACTGATGAGTAATGACAGCGGATGGACAAGCATTGAGGCGAGTTCATCCGCTGAAACAAATTGTGGCGATGATTTCGTTTTCCAGTATTATGTCGGAGCAGCCGGTGTGGATGCCACAGCCGAGAAGAAAGCACTGACGCTGCTATATACAGACGCTTTGGTGAAAGCGTATGAAGTATTTCATAACGATGAAGCCTTTGAGGGCGTGAATAATATCTACGAGATCAACCAGCATCCGAATGAGGAGCTTACGGTGGATCCGGTGCTGTACAGGGCATTTGAGACGGTGGCAGAGTACGGCAGAAGAGAAATCTATCTGGCACCTGTTTATTTGGAGTATAAGAATTTGTTCTTCTGTAATGATGATTCAGAGACTTTTCATTACGATGCAGAGCAGAATGCAGATGTCCGCACTTACTTTGGAGAGATTGCAGCTTATGCGAATGATCTTTCCATGGTGAATGTGGAATTGCTCGGGGACAACCGTCTGAAGCTGCATGTATCAGAAGAATATCTTGCCTATGCGAGGGAGAACGGAATAGAGAAGTTCGTAGATTTCGCCTGGATGCAGAATGCATTCATCACAGATTATCTGGCAGATGTGATGGTGGAGAAGGGGTATACCCTTGGATCTATTTCAAGCTGTGATGGCTATACGAGAAATCTTGATGAGGGGCTTACCAGTGAGGAAGGCGTGCTCAGACAGTATTCCTATAATATTTATGACAGAAACGGTACGACTGTGTATCCGGCAGGACTGATGAACTATACCGGCCCGGTCAGCATGGTGTCCTTCCATAATTACATGATGACGGAGAAGGAAGCAGACCATTATTACGAATTTCAGGATGGAGAGACCAGAACGTCGTATATCAGCACGGAGGACGGAAGGAACCGTTCTTCAGTGAACAATATGGTCGCTTATTCGAAGCGTGAGAGCTGTGCACAGATATTGTTGCAGCTGATTCCAGTTTATATTGCAGATGAGCTTGATACTGACGCAGTGAAGACACTTGCCACAGAGCAGATTTATTGCATTTATGGGAAGAACCGTACACTCTATTATACAGAGAAGACGCTGGATCTGACCGATCTGTTTGACAAAGATGGCGTGAGTTATAAAGCACAGTACCTGGAATAAGGTGAATAACAGAAAAAGAGTATAGAAGAAAAAGGAAAGCGGACAGATTAGGGGAGAACTCAGAATTTGTCCGCTTTTCTGACAGAAAACGGTTGAGAAGCATTTGGAAGAAGTTTATAATATTCTACAGAAAACCCAATTGTGATAACGAAGAAAAAGGAAACAGAGTGCAACGATGATTTTCGGAGCGAAGACAGAGGAACAGAAAAAATTAAAAGAGTTAAATAGGGAGTGCAAAGAGCTGCGGAAGGAGCTTCTTGCCGCAAAGCTGGACAGAAAGCAGATTGATACACAGATTTGTGAATTCCGGGAGGCGTTGACGCTCGGCTCAGAGCTGTGCCACAGTTATGTGGATGCGCAGGAACACTTTGCACTGGCAAGGCGTGGTGTCATGGATCTGATGGACACTATGGGGGAGAAGCCGAAGGAACAGGTGAAGAAGGATTTAGAAGAGCTGAATACCCATCTTACCCGTCTCTACCATGAATGCGGAATCCGCGAAGATGATATGGACTTTCATTCGACCTCCGAAGGATTGAAGCATATGGCAGCAGATTTCTCCAACACGAATTTCATTATGCTGCGAAGCGAATTAGAAAATCTGCATGCACTTTTAGAAGATACCTCAGAATGGCGTTCCCCGAACTTTTTTGCGCTCGCCTATTATTTTGAACATGAGCCGGAGAAGCGGGATAAAATCGCCGAGATGGAAAATGAGAACCGGAATAAATTCCTGGAGGATTATCTGGAGGAACACCTGATGGAGACATTTATGATGGAAGCAGGGTGTGCAGGATGTATTGACAGAGTGGAACAGATGATCCGGGATTATATTTATGAATCATAAATCAGATAGGAGAAGAGTACGATGAAAAATGCAATGACAGAAGAGATTACCAAAAAATTAGGGTTTGGCTGTATGCGCCTGCCGGTTGCAGATGGCGTATCCGAGAATATTGATGATGCGGCTTTCTGCAAAATGATAGATACTTATCTGGAGCGTGGATTTAACTACTTTGATACCGCGTTTCCATATCATAATCAGAAATCCGAGGAAGCTGTCAGACGATGTCTGGTTGAACGTTATCCGAGAGAAAAATTCCTTCTGGCAGATAAAATGCCAGTATGGCTTGTGAAAGAGTATGCGGATTTTGAAAAGTATTTTCAGATTCAGCTGGAACGCTGTGGAGTAGAATATTTTGATTTTTATCTGCTTCATGCGATGAGCAAGGAACGCATGAAGGAAATGGAGGAGAGGGGAGCTTTTGAGTTTCTTGCAAAAATGAAAGCAGAGGGAAGAATCCACCACGCAGGTTTTTCCTTCCATGATACGGCAGATGTGTTGGATGAGATTCTGACCAATCATCCGGAATTTGAATTTGTACAGCTTCAGATTAATTACTACGACTGGGATTCAGACAGCGTGCAGTCCGGCAAGTGCTACGAAGTTGCAGTGAAACATCACATACCGGTAATCGTTATGGAACCGGTCAAGGGAGGTACACTGTCCAATTTGATCGGAAAACCGGCAGATATTTTAAAAGCACAGAATGAAAAAGCATCCTATGCATCTTATGCAGTGCGCTTTGCAGCATCTCTGGACAATGTGATGGTCGTATTAAGCGGTATGTCGAATGAGGAACAGTTAGAGGATAACACGTCTTATATGGAGCAGTTTAAACCGCTGAATGATGCAGAACAGCAGGCAATCAGAGAGGTTGTGGAGGAACTGAGAAAGCTGCCGACAATTGCCTGCACAAAGTGCCGTTACTGTGTGGATGGATGTCCGCAGAAAATCCTCATTCCAGATCAGTTTGAGGCGTATAATCTGATGATCCAGTTTGGGGATACCCCTGCTACGAGACAGAACTATAAATGGGCAGTTGATGAACCGGAGCATGGGAAGGCTTCTGCATGTATCCGCTGTGGAAAATGTGAAAAGCAATGCCCACAACATCTTCCAATCCGGGAATTATTAGCGAAGATGGCAGAAGTTTATGAGAAGTAACGATTATATGTTTTACGGAATATAGCAACATGAATCAGTGATAAATGGAAAATGCCAGTCCTGACAGAATAAGCAGATCTGTCAGAACCGGCATTTTTGGTATGTTTTCATACTTTACAGCTTCTTCACGATTTTGGAGATATCCTTCTGGCTGCCAATAATCATCAGATGTTCGTTGCTCTGGAAAACATAGTCAGCACCAGGGGTCAGGCTAATCCCGGAGTCACCTTTGATACCGATAATATTGATATTATATTTTACGCGGACATTGACTTCTTTGACAGACTTCCCAATCCATTCTGAGAGCGGTGCGATCTCGTAGATGGAGTAGCCGCTTCCGATCTCTACATAGTCGAAAACCTGGTTGGCAGAGAAACGGACGGCCACTTTCTCAGCAATATCACGGTCCGGGTAGATGACTTCATCTGCGCCGTTGCGGAGAAGGAACTTCGCGTGGATATCACGGTTCGCTTTGCTGACCACATAGCTGGCACCGAATTCTTTTAAGAGGCTTGTAATCTCAAGGCTGGACTGAAAGTTCGAACCAATGCAGACGAAGCAGAGGTCGAAGTTTCCAACACCGAGGCTTTTCATGACTTTTTCATTTGTGCAGTCACCGATCTTGGCACTGGTGACATACGGGAGGAGATCTTCTAATGTTTCCTCCTCGCGGTCTACGATCATAATCTCATTGTCTAATTTGGAGAGATCCATACATAAGTGGGCGCCGAAGCGTCCCATTCCGATAATTAAAATTGATTTCATAGCATGCTCCTTTTGGAATCTAATTTTTGGGGCGAAACTCACTTTAGGTTGTTGGGATTCAGAATAAGAGGCAGCTATATTTGCAGACACGTTCGCACTCTGTGTCGCTCGCAGCGGTACTAAGCTTGCAGACTCGCGTTGGGGAATGCATGGCTGGCCACCAGTTTACTGCTCGCCTGCGAGCTAAGGACCGGCGGCTCCTCAAGGTCTGCAAATATAGCTGCCTCTTATTCTGAATCATCGCAACGTTGTGAAGAGTTTCGCTTTGAAAATTCGAAGTATATTATACTGTGGTTTATATCATATAACATGAACTTCATCTGCAGGCGCTTTATAGGAAGGTCATGTAATGTGTTTTACAAAAATATCAGCCTATGTTAATAGGCTCTACCGGCTGCATCACGTGGGCAATTTTCTTATGATCCGTGAAGGAGAGGGCGAAGGAAAGGCTGCCGACCCTGCCGAGATACATAAGGCCAATGATGACCAGCTTGGAAAGTGTGTTCAACTTTGTGGTAAGTCCTGCGGTCATGCCGACGGTGCTGATGGCGGAGACCACTTCTAACATGGCGTCTGCGAGATCGAAGTGCTGGGTGGCACACAAAAGCAGGGTTCCGATCAGGGAAAAGAACAGGTTCGTACAGAACACTGCAGATGCTTTTGTGATGGTGTCTGATTCAATGCGCCGTCCGAAAATGTTGGTTCCAGGGCTTCGGAGAAGTGTGGAACGCAGGTAAAGGATGAGGACGAATACCGTACCGACCTTCACGCCGCCTGCCGTGGAGCCGGAGCCGCCGCCGATGAACATCAGGATAATGGACAGGAGCTTTCCGGCATCGGATAAGCCACCGATATCGGTCGTGTTAAAGCCTGCGGTACGTGGTGTTACTGCGCTGAAGAAAGAGGAACAGATCTTGCCGGTGAGTGTCATGCCGGCATAGAGTGCATTGCCTTCAATCAGGTAAAAGAGCAGTGCTCCGCCGAAAACAAGAACGACAGAGGCACTTAACACCATTTTCGTCTGCAGGGCGTATTTGCGGAAATGGAACTTATGGTCAACAATGTCGCTCCAACAGAAGAATCCAAGACCACCGGAGAGGATGAGCCCGATGAGCGTGAAGGTCACGACCGGGTCATCGCAGTAGGCGGTAAAGGAGGAAAACGCCTCATATTTTCCCATCAGGTCAAATCCGGCATTACAGAATGCGGAGATGGAATGGAAAATACTGTAGTAAAACGCCTGCAGCACGCCCATCCGCGGCAAAAAGCGTGTAAACAGCAGCAGTGCACCAAGCCCCTCTATAAAAAGCGTGCCCTTAATCACACGTTTGATCAACCGGACAGCACCGCCAATGTCTAAGACATTGAAACTCTCGCGGATCCAGCCGCGCTGCTTTAGACCGATCTTACGGCGCAGGATGATCGAGACCGCTGTGCCGACCGTGATAAAGCCAAGACCGCCGACCTGGATCAGACATAAGAGGACCAGCTGTCCGAAGAGCGACCAGTGTGTGTAGGTATCGACTAAGACCAGCCCGGTCACACAGCTTGCACTTGTGGCGGTAAAAAGGGCGGTCAGAAACGGTGTCACTTCCCGCTGTCTGGAAGAAAACGGCAGCATCAGAAGCAGCGCTCCGATCAGGATCAGAATGAAAAATCCAAGAGCAATAAGCTGCATCCCGGACATATTTTTAAATTTTTTTGTAAACATTAGGAAACTCCAATTTGTATAATCTCTGTGTTACAGTCCACATCGTCAGGCAGCAGAAACATTCCGAGGTGCGGTTCTGCAAATGACGTATGGAAACGATGTCTCTCTTCCGGAAAAGAAATGGTTGAGAAAAGAGCATGAAGACATTATAATACTTTTAAAGATTTTTGTACAGAAAAATAGGTTTTGCATGGGAAGCACAGGTCATAGACGGTGCGGATACATGCAGGAGAGACATTGTAGAAAGCGGGAGGAGAACGAATGTCAGGGTTACTAACTTTTTTAATTATTGCGATCTGGATCGGTACCGTGATTGCAAAGAACAGTTCAGGAAGCAGCAAGAAGAGAACGACTTATATCAACGGAAAGCCGGTTGAACCACCAAAGAAGAATAACTGGAATACAGAACACACAGGGAATACAACTTACAGAAGCAGTACATCCTATAAGGGCAACAGTTCCTACAGCAGTCAGGCTGGCAGCAGGAACAGCACGGACACTTACAGACAGATGCAGGAACTTCGGAATAAAGTGACTAAGAGTCTGCAGGAGATGCGTGCGAATGCCGAGGCGGGAAATCAGAAGTACCGTACAGCACCGCCATCTTACCGGAGCAGTACATACAGTCCGTCAGCCGGTTATCAGAGAGGCAGCACACTTGCCACAAAGCAGGATGGCGACATCTTAAGCCGTGCAAAGCAGAATGTGCAGGAGAATGACCAGGATCTGTTAAAGGAAGCAGACCATCTCCAGCATGAGGCAGCCCGCGGAGCTGCAGATGCCCCGATCCTGACACCGAGCCAGCAGGTTGCAATGCAGCCGGGAAAACCGGTCGGACAGCAGATTGGTGCAGAGTTCGACGAAGACTGTGATAACAGGAAGAAAATTCAGGATCTGATGATCATGGGATACAGCGGCAATCTGGAATTCGAGCGCGATTTTGTAGCGGAAGGCGTGGATATGTTAAACCGTTATCAGGAGTTCGGAAGCAATTTTTAACAGTTTTGGATTGCCTGTGAAAGTGGAAAGATGGAAAGGCAGCAGGGGAAGACAGAAAGCAGGAGGAGACAAAGATGGAGCGGATTCCAAAAAGCGGTGAATTTTACCGCCATTTTAAGAATAAATTGTATCAGGTCATCACGGTGGCAACCCATTCGGAGACCGGGGAACAGCTGGTGATCTATCAGGCACTCTATGGCGATTATAAAACGTACGCGAGACCGCTTGCCATGTTTTCAAGTGAGGTCGACCATGAGAAATATCCGGATGTGGTGCAGAAGTACCGGTTTGAGCGGGTAGAGCCGGGAGACTGGGAGAAACATGTGGAGCAGGCATCTGCCTGGGAAGATACTGGGGCAGCGTCAGATGCGGACTGCGACGGAGCAGAGAAATTTCCGGATACGGCAGGATACAGGAAATGTGAAGAGGTACAAACACAGGAAATAAAAAAATATAATACCCCGGAAGTATTGACAGAAGGATCCGGGAAAATTTGCAACACAGAACAGGAAACAGCCCAGATCACAGAAGATAGTCGGACGGTTGAAAACCAGGCGGATGAATCGAAAGCTCAGATCAACCCGAAAGTTCTTGAATTTCTTGATACGGAAGACTTCGACGAGCGCTATAACATTCTGGTATCCCTGCGCGATGAGTTAGACGACCAGATGGTGAATATCCTTGCCGTAGCTTTAGATGTTGTGATCCCGGAGGGCAGGATCGAGGAACGCTATGATGCCCTTAAGAACTGCCTTAGAACAAGGCAGCGATATGAGAGTACGAGACTGCGCTAGCAATGTTGTGGGAGGGTATATGTGCAGATCAATGTAAAATGAATGCTCAGATTATGGAATACGCCAAATGATCTGAGCATTTTAGTGTTTTACAGGCATAAAAAAGTGGAGAAATTGACTTGTTTTAGCGCTTGCTGAGTGTACTGTTGTGGTATTTCGAAGAAAAGGTTACATCCTCCCCGAACCATGCAGGCGGCACAAAGCGTTCTGCTTCTTCCTTCGTCTCAAATTCTACCTCTGCTAACACAAGCGGGGCAAGCTCCCCTTCGAATACATCGAGCTCAATCGTGAGCTTCTCTGTGAGCGGAATCAGATACCGTTTCTTTTCAATCAGAATGCCGTCAATCTTCTTCTTCAGGTGTGCGAAAGACTCTGAGTTTAAAGACAGATTATACTCTTCCCGGCACATCAGTCCGGCACCCTTATAGGTCAGCGTGTACTTGTCATTCGATTTCCGGATCCGGACAACTGGATCGGTATTCAGATATCCTTGTTCGATCTGCCTGCATTCGTATTGTTCCAGGTGATCTGGGAGAGTGTCTATTAAATATTTTCGTTCGATTTCCATGGGAATCTCCTTTTTAGAATTCATGATCTACACGCACTTCGTGCGGCAGTCTTATTATATCGTGAACTTGCAGTGTATGCCAGAAGAAATATCCATTTTGCAGGAGAGGAAGTAGATTTTCTGTTAGGTGTACAGGTGTCTTTCTTTACTTGTATAACAGGACATTGGTGTTTCGCCGATAGAAACATATTGACGTAAAATTTTCACCGATTTATAATGAAAAAAGATTGTAACAGTACAAAATCGAAAAGCATGGAGGAAAATATCATGAAAAAAACAGCAATCTTTATGGCAGACGGATGCGAAGAGATCGAAGCCCTCACTGTAGTTGATATCATCCGCAGAGCCCAGATGGAGATCACAACCATTTCCATTTCTGATAAAAAAGAAGTGACCAGTTCTCACAACGTAACTTTCTTTGCAGATGCAATTGCTTCAGAGGTGGACTTTGATGAATACGATGCAGTTGTACTTCCGGGAGGAATGCCTGGAACCTTAAATCTTGGCGCAAGCGAGATCGTAAACGAAGTGGTAAAGAAGTTCGCGGCAGAAGGCAAGATCGTTGCTGCAATCTGTGCAGGACCAAGCGTACTTGGCGCAGCAGGTGTGTTAGAGGGAAGACATGCAACCTGCCATCCGGGATTTGAACCGAAATTAACAGGTGCCGAGACCTGTGAGGATGCCGTTGTGGTAGATGGCAACATCATCACAAGCCGCGGTATGGGAACCGGCATCGACTTCTCACTCGCTTTATTAGACTGCCTGACAGACTATGACGAAGAAGTATCTGCCCAGGTGAAAAAAGGTATTGTTTACCGCAATTTAGAAGAGTAAAAAAGCTCACAAGCTTACAAAAAAGCCACCGCATATCTCTGGCAGCTGCGAGAGATGTGCAGTGGCTTTTTTCCTGATGGCTATTTCTTCATCTGTTCTTCCTGCTTCATGATCATTTTCTTGACCATCTCACCACCAATGCTTCCGGCCTGTGCAGAAGTTAAGTCACCGTTGTAGCCTTCTTTCAAAGGTACACCGATCTCACTTGCAACTTCCTGTTTGAAACGATTCATAGCCTCTTTTGCCTGTGGTACAGCCATTTTACTGGTGCCTGAACCTGAATTGTTAGATCCGCTCATGGTTTCACCTCCATATTTTTTTCGAGTGTTTGATAGTTGACAGACCGGGATCCGGTAAGTGCGATGCCGGTCAGACAGGAGCACGACAGCGGCATCACACCACGATATCCCGGATGCAAACCGTTGTTGTATGTCCTGATGCTATTGTCTGCAATGCTAGAAAAGATATGCTGGAAATTTGTGACAATTATATATTTAGATGCAAAAAGTTCAAAATTGTATTGACAATATAAAACAGGTGTGCTTTACTTGGATAGTAAGCTAAATTGCACCTGAATCAGGGCAGAGCTAAGATGCGATGCTTCTTAAGTGCAAAATTTTAAGAAAGAGAGGTAACGACATGATTCAGTTTACAGCATTGTACGATAAGACAGAAAGAAAAATGAATCATAGGAGAGAGAATTACCTCGGAAGTCTTAGATAAGCTGTAAGATACAGTTTCTGAAAGAAGATGGAGCCGCAGCGTAATTCGTTGCGGATTTTTTATGCGATAAAACCAGACAATCGTATGCCTTGTGCGCCCCGCAGCGGATGACTGCGTGGGCGCTTTTTTCATGACAATAGAATGTTCGCGGAGCGTGCATTTTATTGTTTGACAATAGAGTGTTTGCAAAATATGGCACCGGTTCAAGAATGATAGCGTTAAGGGAACCGGAGGTATCTGGCGGGAAACAGTATCTGTGTCCTGTTTCCCGCAGGAGACAGCAAGGGAACTGTATCTGGAAAAAGAGAAAAAGAGGCAAAGGGGAAAACAAGGAGAGCAGACAATGAAAAAATTAAGTAGTTATATCGGACGCTACTGGTACGGGTATGTATTTGCAGTTGCGAGCATGCTCATAGCCATCACGCTTGATATGTTATATCCGAAAATTACGCAGAGCATTGTGGATGACGTCATTATGGGCGGTCAGATGGAGCTTCTGACGAAGCTTCTGGCTGGATTTGTATTTGTAGGAATTGGACGGAGCATCTTCGGTTACTGCAAGGAATTTACATTTGATTATCTCTCAACCAAGATTGGGGCAGAGATGCGAAAAGATTTATTTAACCATATCCAGACACTGTCGATGCGCTACTTTGATGACACAAACACGGGAGAGCTGATGGCAAGAGTGAAGGATGATATCGATAAAGTACAGAATTCGCTGGGATATGTGGGAATGCTTCTGATCGAGGTGACGTTCCATGTGACCTTTGTCCTGTATTGCATGTTCTCCCTCAACTGGAAGATGACATTCCTTCCGGTGGCAGTCATGGCAGGATGTGCCGCAGTGGCGATTATCATGGAGCGCAGGTTGGACAAGATTTATGAGGACATCAGTGAGGAAAATGCGGTGCTTACCACAGTGGCAGAAGAAAATCTGGCAGGTGTGCGTACTGTAAAGGCATTTGCAAGGGAAGATTACGAGATCAAAAAGTTCTTGTCCCACAATGAGCGGTACTACAACTTAAATATTACACAGTCAAAGGTGCTGGTGCGCTATTATCCGATTTTCCAGTTTGTAGGGAAAGCACTGCCGGTTGCCACGACTATCCTCGGAGGTATCTCCGTTATGCATGGCAATATGTCGTTAGGTGCGCTTGTAGCCTATGTGGAATACAGCCGCAACTGTACGTGGCCGATGGAGATGATGGGCTGGCTCACCAATGACCTGTCCTCCGCAGTGGCATCTTACCGGAAAATCCGTAAAATTTACGATGTGAAACCGGAGATTGAGGATGCCAAGGACAGTGTGACATTAGATTCCGTTAAAGGGGATATTGATTTTGAACATGTTTCCTTCGAACTCGATGGCAAGAAGATTCTTTCGGACATCAGTTTTTCTGTGAAAGAGGGAAAAACACTGGG
>ERZ773107.2915-NODE-2915-length-11835-cov-7.210611_pt1 | contig 11835 bp, 8 predicted proteins | sample MGYA00580571_ERZ773107 | MGnify/ENA primary metagenome ERZ773107 (study PRJEB29015, sample SAMEA2737843) | human gut metagenome | biome: human gut; feature: human-associated habitat; material: faeces | place: China | collected 2012 ... | reverse complement strand
TAGGTTCCGGTCCAATCCGTATCGGACAGGGTATCGAGTTTGACTACTGCTCTGTTCACAGTACCTGGGCATTTTCAAAAGAGGGCTGGGAGACCGTTATCGTAAATAACAATCCGGAGACAGTATCTACTGACTTTGATATTGCGGATAAACTTTATTTTGAGCCATTAACCCCGGAAGATGTCGAAGCAATCGTTAAGATTGAAAAACCGGACGGAGCAGTTGTACAGTTCGGTGGACAGACAGCCATCAAGTTAACGGAAAGCCTTATGAAAATGGGAGTTAAGATCCTTGGTACAAAGGCAGAAGATGTTGATGCAGCAGAGGACCGTGAGTTATTTGACGAGATTCTGGAGAAAACACAGATTCCGAGAGCAGCAGGTGGAACCGTATTTACTGCCGAGGAAGCAAAAGAAGTTGCAAACCGTCTCGGATATCCTGTTTTAGTCCGTCCTTCCTACGTTTTAGGCGGACAGGGCATGAAGATCGCATTCAATGATGAAGAGATCGAAGAATTCATCGGAATCATCAACCGTATTGCACAGGATCACCCAATCCTCGTAGATAAATATTTACAGGGAAAAGAGATCGAAGTCGATGCCGTATGCGATGGAACCGATATTTTAATCCCTGGTATTATGGAGCATATTGAGCGTACCGGTATCCATTCCGGAGACAGTATTTCCGTATATCCGGCTCCAACGATCAGTGAACCGGTCAAAGAGATGATCGTGGAATACACAAAACGTCTTGCACAGGCATTACATGTTATTGGTCTGATCAACATCCAGTTCATCGTTATGGACGAGCAGGTTTACGTGATCGAGGTTAACCCACGTTCTTCCAGAACTGTGCCATATATCAGCAAAGTAACAGGTATTCCGATTGTTGACCTGGCAACAAAAGTAATCATCGGCGAGACCATCCGCGGTATGGGTTATGAACCGGGACTTGCTCCGACTGCAGATTACATTGCAATTAAAATGCCGGTATTCTCATTTGAGAAACTTCGTGGTGCTGAGATTTCTTTAGGACCTGAGATGAAATCCACCGGTGAGTGTCTTGGTATCGCCAAGACTTTCAACGAAGCTTTATACAAAGCATTCTTGGGAGCTGGTATTAAACTTCCAAAATACAAACAGATGATCATGACAGTAAAAGATGCAGACAAGCCGGAAGCTGTTGGTGTTGCCAAGAGATTTGAAGCATTAGGCTACAAGATCTATGCGACAAGAAGTACTGCAAAGTATCTGCAGGAGCACGGCGTAAATGCACTCCGCATCAATAAGATCTCACAGGAATCACCGAACGTTATGGACTTAATTCTTGGTCATAAGATCGATCTTGTCATCGATACACCTACACAGGGTAACGGTGATAAGAACCGTGACGGATTCCTGATCCGCCGTAATGCGATCGAGACAGGTGTGTACTGTATCACAGCAATGGATACGGCAAATGCACTGGCACAAAGCCTTGAGACTGCAACCAATGAGCTTACTCCAATCGATATCGCAACTGTGAAGAATCTGTAAATTTGGTTATTGATGGGGCGCTTTCCGGCGCCCCGTTCTGCATTAACGGAAATGGAGGAAACGCAGCATGAAAAAATATGATGATGATCTTGAGTTTGGATCATTGAATGAAGATTCGCGGGATTCCCGTTTTATAGTACCCATCATTATTGTGGCAGTCCTTCTGGTGATCGTAATTGCCGCATTGATCCTCATTGGAAAAAATGGTAAAAATAAAGACACAAGTGCCGATCCTGTGGCGACTGAGCAGAGTGGGACAACAGAGGAAGAAACACAGAACACCGAAGTGATGGGAGCAATTGAGGCAGCCGAGAGTACAGAGGAGACAGATGCAGATGATCCGCAGGGCAGCAGCATGGGCAATGAGACAGGTGCGAGCGTGGATGTGACGGCGCTGTTATCCGCCGGCAGCGTGGCAGAGTCCGGCGAGACAACGTTTGGTATAGATGTGGCCAGATATCAGGGAACCATCGACTGGAGTCAGGTGGCGGCTTCCGGGGTACAGTTTGCCATGATACGTGTCGGATATCGCACGCAGAAGACTGGCGAGATCGTTGCGGATACCAATGCAAAATACAACATGCAGGAAGCGCAGGCAAATGGGATAAAAATAGGGGCATACTTCTTTTCGACAGCCGTCACAACGGATGAAGCGGTGCAGGAGGCAGACTGGGTGGCAGATTATATTTCCCAGTATCAGATCACCTATCCGGTTGCATTTAACTGTGAAGGATTTGAAAATGCAGACAGCAGACAGTATGCTATGACACAGTCGGAGAGAACTGACATGGCGATCGCATTTTTAAATGAGATCTATAACCGCGGCTACACGCCAATGTTTTATGCGGCAAAAAATGAGATGCTTGGCGATGCAAAATGGGATACTTCAAGAATTGAAAAAACTTATAAAATCTGGGTGTCCCAATATCCATCTGTACCATATCCACAGACTGCACAGTCCGATTACACGGGAACACACGCAATGTGGCAGTACACCAATCAGGGAACAGTGGCAGGGATCAGTAAGCCGGTTGATGTTGATATTGCCTATTTCGGTTATGAGGGAACTGCAGATGCAAAAAGTGATGTGACACCGGAAACAGTCAGTGCAGACGCAGAAGCATTGATGAATTTCTCCGATGTAAGTGAAACTGTTACGGCAAAACAGTCCACAAATCTCAGAAATATTCCGAGTCAGGGCTCCGATGCAACGGTTGTGGCAACCCTGCAGAATGGCGAGACAGCGACAAGAACCGGCGTAAGCAGCAGTGGCTGGTCAAGAGTAAGTTACAATGGACAGACTTTATATGCAGTGTCCAGTTATCTGACGACAGATCTTGGATATACAGCACCTGCAGCCAATACGACTGCAGAGACAACAGCAGCGGACGGCTCAGGATCCGGAGACGGACTGAAAACAAAATTTACTGCATGCAATGACGTGGTAACAGCGAAGATCGAAGTGAATTTAAGAACACTTCCGAGTGTCACAAACCCGGATGCAGCAGTTGCGGCAGTTTTAAAAAATGGCGAGACCGTGACGAGAACCGGAATCAATACAGACTATGGCTGGTCAAGAGTTGACTATAATGGACAGACACTGTACTGCGTGTCAAGTTATCTGACAAGTGCACAGTAAAAAAGAAGCTGATGCATTCAGACGGAAAAGATGAAACGTCTGAAGGTATCAGCTTTCTTTCTATTATGCAGATTAAATTAATTTTTTTCGCTTTGCCGGACGCTGTTTCTTTACAGGAGGTGTCACCTCATTTCTGGCAGCAATGGATACGGCTGAAACTGGTGACGCAGGCGGGACAGGTTTGTCCATAACTGGCTGTTTTGTGGGCAGAACGGCAGATGCTGCATTCCTGCGCTGGTTTATTTTTTCTTTTTGCGCACGGAAGCGGTCAGCGGTCGCCTTAATATATGGATCTGCAACAAACTGCTTAAGCGTATCGCTGTCGATGGCGATACGGTTGTCCATTGTCTTCATAATATCTACAATCTGTAACTGATCCGAGGTTTCCGGATTGCTCAGATCATAAATCTGGTTATCCTTGAAATTCAGGATCATAGGATGCAGAAAATCAGCCGGATTGTCAGCAAGCACCAGACCTTTTTCTCCGTTTGCAAAATCGAGACATGCACCTGTAGGAAGGATCTGGATGCTGTCCGCCAGAGCGGTGATCACAGAACGGTTATATTCTGAGATGTGGCTGTAAAAAAATGTCATGGCAGCCAGCTCTGACATTGGTGCATGGTTAATGTTCATGGCAGTCAGGCGGTCAAATTTGTCCGCAGCCTTCAATATATCGATCAGAAGCTGGACTGGTGGTTTTGGAAGTCTTGGGCTGATCGTTGCATGATCTTCAAATATAATGTTCTGGATGATCTCAAGACTTGTGTCATTTAAGCCGAGTTCTGCAAAATGCGGACGGATGATCTCATACCCATGTTCTGATTTTAACTGGATGAGATCCCGGTCGGAAGCAGAGAGATCTTCATTCTTATCTAAAATACTCTTTGGAACGGAGAGATAACCAAAATCATATAATAAGGAAGCTGCGATCAGCGACTGGGAGTCTTCCGGCTCAATATGCATCTCATTTGCGATCATCGCAGAGAGGATCGCAACACTGATCGAATGCTTGTATACAAAATCAGCAGAACTTCTGAGGTTCTGTGTGAAATTAAGTTTGTGGTCTAATGCACCATAATGTGTGTATATATTCTGTACGAGTTCCGTGATTGCCGGAATATTTTTCTGTGCGAGAAGCTTATCCATGCAGTCTTTCAATTTGAACATATAGATAGTCTGGAACTGCTCAAATTCAAGGTCTTCTTTGGAAAGAGGAGGAACAGGCTCCGCCGGTTCCAGAATAAATATGCCGATCAGACCGAAATTATCAATACTGTTTATACTCTGAAGTGTTAATTTTGTGTTGCGCTCATATAATAAAACCCCCATTTTATTGTAAATGGGTTTTGCCAGCCGCATTCCCGGCTTTAAATCCTGTGATCTTACAAACTGCATATACCCCCATACCTTTCCTGATGCAAATATGATAAAATAAAAACAAGCTGATACATACCCAATATAGCATATTGAAAGGTTAAATACAATCTGCTATCATGGTTCTTGAAAGAAATTTTTTGAGAGCAGATACAGGAATATTTCAACAGAATGAGGTACCTATGAAAAAAATCCCCTTAAAAAGAATATTTGCAGCGGCAGCATTAGTGTGCTGTCTTACCGTGACAACAGCTTATGCAGATGTCACGCAGGAAGATATTGACAATGCAAAAAATCAGATCAACAATCTGAAAAACCAGCAGAAAGATGCACAGGATGCGGTCGATGATATCAATGGAAAAAAAGGCCAGCTAGAGAGCGACCTGAACAATTTAAATGGACAGATGACCAACATTGTTTCGTCCATGAATGCCCTTGAGTCACAGATCAATGATAAGAAAAAAGAACTGTCAGATCTTGAGGATGAGATCGATCAGACGCAGGATAATCTGGAAGCTGCAAAGCAGCAGTCAGCCAGCCAGTATGAGGATATGAAGATACGTATCCGCTATATGTATGAAAATGGAAATACACCGATGCTTGAGATGCTGTTATCGGCATCATCCTTTTCTGATTTTCTGAACCGGACGGAGTATATTTCGGAGATCAATTCGTATGACAGACAGAAATTAGAGGAGTTTATCCAGGTGCAGGAACAGATTGCGGCAGAGGAAGCTTCTCTTGAAGAACAGAAGAAGGATCTCGAGAGTGAGCAGCAGGAACTGCTCGCCATGCAGGATGACATGAAGGTAAAACAGAATTCTGTAAACAGCCTTATCAGTTCAACGCAGGCAAATATCAGCCAGACCAATTCTGAATTGAGCAGCGCCCAGGGAAAAGTCAATGATATCAACAGTCAGATCGCACAGATGGAAGAACTGGAAAAACAGTTAGAAATCCAGAAGGCAAAAGAAGACGCTGCGAGAATGGCGGAGATCAAGCGTCAGGAGGCTGAGAACAACGGCGAATTTTCTTATGTCCCAAGTGACAGTGATCTTTACCTGTTAGGTGCGATCATCCAGTGTGAGGCAGACGGTGAACCATATGAGGGAAAGCTTGCAGTCGGAAGTGTTGTCATGAACCGTGTGCGAAGCTCTTATTTCCCGAATACCGTATCCGGTGTGATTTATCAGAGCGGACAGTTTTCTCCGGTAGCCAGTGGACGATATGCGCTCCGCCTCGAGCAGGGAGTCAATAATACCTGTATGCAGGCGGCACAGGAGGTGCTTAACGGGAACATCACAAACAGCTGTCTCTATTTCAGAACTGTGATCGACGGATTGGAAGGAACGATCATCGGACATCACATATTCTACTAATACGGCTGTCAATGCGCAAATTACATAAAAATCATTTTTGAAACCAAATGGAAAAAGAGACGTTTTTGTGAGAAATATACAAAAAACGTCTCTTTTTTGCGGAATTGAGTGGAAGCGCATGATAATTTTTTAACGAAAACCGTATGTGAAATAGGTAAAAACCAAATTTAAATACAGAAAAAAGTGTGAAAAAAAAAGAAAGCTATTGCATTTGAAAATAAAATATGGTAGCATGAGAAAGTACTGAAAAGCCAATAAAAAAGCCGAATACATAAAAACGTAGAAAATCAGGAAAAAGAAAATTTAAATTTAAAAGAAGAGATTTTAGATTTATTTTTTTTACTAAAAGATTGTTAAAAAAATAACAACGTTTTTCGGCAGATTTATTATGAAGGAAACAAAATATACTGCATATTATGAGCGGTGTTTTGTACCACAAAACCGAAGGGAGAATTCAAAATGGCAAGAAAAGTAGTTTTAGCAGGCGCATGCCGTACAGCAATTGGTAAAATGGGTGGAGCATTAAGCAATACTCCAGCAGCAGACTTAGGTGCAATCGTTATCAAAGAGGCATTAAGAAGAGCAGGTGTTAAACCAGAGATGGTTGACGAAGTTAAGATGGGTTGTGTAATCCAGGCAGCTCAGGGACAGAACGTTGCACGTCAGGCTTCTATCAAAGCAGGACTCCCAATCGAAGTTCCAGCAATCACAATCAACGTTGTATGTGGTTCTGGTTTGAAATGTGTCAATGATGCAGCTACCATGATCATGGCAGGAGAAGCTGATATCGTTGTTGCAGGTGGTATGGAAAATATGTCAATGGCACCATATGCTATGACAAAAGCTCGTTTCGGATATCGTATGAACAATGCAACGATCATCGATACAATGGTTAACGATGCATTGACAGATGCATTCAATCATTATCATATGATGATCACAGCAGAGAACGTATGTGATAAATATGGAATCACAAGAGAAGAATTAGACGAGTTCTCAGCAAACAGCCAGCAGAAATGTGAAAAAGCGATCGCTGAAGGCAAATTTGCAGATGAGATCGTTCCGGTTCCGGTTAAAGTGAAAAAAGAGATCGTAGATTTCGTGAAAGATGAAGGACCTCGTGCAGGTACAACAGCAGAGTCTTTAGCAAAATTAAAATGCTGCTCTGGCAAAGAGGGTGGACTTGTTACAGCAGGTAACGCTTCCGGTATTAACGATGGTGCAGCAGCAATCGTTGTAATGAGCGAAGAGAAAGCAAAAGAACTTGGTGTTACACCAATGGCTACATGGGTAGCTGGAGCACTTGGCGGTGTTGAGCCAGAGATCATGGGTGTTGGACCTGTTGCTTCTACTAAGAAAGTATTAGCTAAGACAGGACTTACAATCGATGATATGGATCTGATCGAAGCAAACGAAGCTTTCGCAGCTCAGTCTATCGCAGTTGCAAGAGATTTACATTTCGATATGTCCAAAGTTAACGTTAACGGTGGTGCAATCGCACTTGGACATCCAGTAGGAGCTTCCGGATGCCGTATCCTTGTAACATTATTACATGAGATGCAGAAGAGAGATTCCCACAGAGGTCTTGCTACATTATGTATCGGTGGCGGAATGGGATGCTCTACAATCGTTGAGAGATAATTAATTCAGATAAAACTGTCCGGAAAGCGGGTGACTGCTTTTCCGGGCGTTTCCATTACATATTAAAAATTCAGAATAAATTCAGGAGGTACTAACATGAAAGTTGGTGTTATTGGTGCAGGAACCATGGGACAGGGTATTGCAAAAGCATTTGCCCAGGTAGAAGGATATGAGGTAGCTCTCTGCGATATTAAGCAGGAATGGGCTGACGGCGGAAAAGCCAAAATCCAGAAAGGTTATGCAAGACTTGTAGAAAAAGGAAAAATGACACAGGAAGCTGTTGATGCTATCCTTGCTAAAATCACTCCAGGATTAAAAGAAGACCTTTGCGCAGACTGCGATTTGATCGTAGAAGCAGCATTCGAAGATATGGGAGTAAAGAAAACAACATTCCAGGAATTAGATAAGATCGCAAAACCAGAGTGTATCTTTGCTTCAAATACATCCAGCCTTTCCATCACAGAGATCGGAAATGGTCTTACACGTCCAATGGTTGGTATGCATTTCTTCAACCCTGCAGACCGTATGAAATTAATCGAAGTTATCGCTGGTGTAAATACACCGGATGAGACTGTTGAAGCTATTAAGAAAATCTCTGTTGAGATCGGAAAAACACCTGTACAGGTAAATGAAGCAGCAGGATTCGTTGTAAACCGTATTTTAATTCCAATGATCAACGAAGCAGCATTCATCAAAATGGAAGGTGTATCTGATATCGCAGGTATCGATGCAGCTATGAAACTTGGCGCAAACCATCCAATGGGACCATTAGAGTTAGGAGATTTCATCGGTCTTGATATCTGCCTTGCTATTATGGATGTTCTTTACAAAGAGACTGGCGACAGCAAATACCGTGCATGCCCATTGATTCGCAAAATGGTTCGTGGTGGTAACCTTGGTGCTAAGAGCGGAAAAGGATTCTATGTATACAATGCTGACCGCACAAAAACACCAGTTGACGCTCAGTAATTAACAGATATTAAGGTTTAGGAGGATTTGAAATCATGGATTTCACTTTAGACAAGAAACATGAAATGGCGCGTTCTCTGTTCAGAGAATTCGCTGAAAACGAAGTAAAACCTCTTGCACAGGAAACTGATGAGACAGAACAGTTCCCGGCAGAGACAGTTAAGAAAATGGCAAAATATGGATTCATGGGAATCCCGGTACCAAAGGAGTACGGCGGACAGGGATGTGATCCATTAACATATGTTATGTGTGTAGAAGAGTTATCAAAAGTTTGCGCTACAACAGGTGTTGTTGTTTCCGCACATACTTCTCTCTGCATCGATCCAATTATGACTTACGGTACAGAAGAACAGAAACAGAAATATGTCAGACCACTTGCTACAGGCGAGAAACTTGGTGCTTTCGCATTGACAGAACCAGGTGCTGGTACAGATGCTCAGGGTGCTCAGACAAAAGCTGTTTTAGACGGTGACGAATGGGTATTAAACGGATCAAAATGCTTCATTACCAATGGTAAAGTTGCAGATGTTTATATTGTAATCGCTATCACAAGCATTACAGAGGACAAGAGAGGAAGAAAGAAAAAGAACTTCTCCGCATTTATCGTAGAAAAAGGTGCTCCAGGATTCTCCTTCGGAACAAAAGAGAAGAAGATGGGTATCCGTGGATCTTCTACCTATGAATTAATTTTTGAAGACTGCAGAATTCCAAAGGATGCGTTACTTGGACCTGAAGGAAAAGGATTCCCAATCGCTATGCATACATTAGATGGTGGACGTATTGGTATTGCTTCCCAGGCACTTGGTATTGCAGAAGGTGCATTAGAGCGCGCAATTGCTTATACAAAAGAAAGAAAGCAGTTTGGTCGTTCTATCGCACAGCAGCAGAATACACAGTTCAAGTTAGCTGATATGGCAACAAGAATTGAAGCCGCTCAGATGTTAGTTTATAAAGCAGCAATGGCAAAAGCAAACCAGAAAGTTTACTCTGTAGAAGCTGCAAAAGCAAAATTATTCGCAGCAGAGACAGCAATGGCTGTTACAACAGAAGTTGTTCAGTTATTCGGTGGATATGGATACATCAGAGAGTACGATGTAGAGCGTATGATGCGTGATGCTAAGATCACAGAGATCTATGAGGGAACAAGCGAAGTACAGCGCATGGTTATCTCAGGTGCATTGCTTAAATAGACGTGATCTAGCGGATTGAAAATGGATGGAAGAAATATAGAATCACGCTTGCGAGAATGAAATATTTCTGACAGACATTTGAGAGCGCAACGCGCACGAGAAACACGAAGTGTTTCGAGTAATCCGCGATTAATGAAAATATAATAACATAAGGAGTGGAAAATACATGAATATCGTAGTATGTATTAAACAGGTTCCTGATACAAAGGGTGGCGTAAAGTTCAACCCGGATGGAACACTTGACAGGGCAGCAATGCTTGCAATCATGAACCCGGACGACAAGGCAGGTCTTGAGGCAGCACTTAGAATCAAAGATCAGACAGGAGCAAAAGTAACCGTACTTACCATGGGACTTCCGAAGGCTGATGCAGTTCTCCGTGAAGCAATGGCAATGGGCGCTGACGATGCTGTTTTAGTGACAGACAGAGTGTTAGGCGGCGCTGATACATGGGCAACTTCAACCACAATTGCAGGCGCTCTCCGCAACATGGATTACGACCTCATTATCACAGGACGTCAGGCAATCGACGGTGATACCGCACAGGTTGGACCACAGACCGCTGAGCATCTCGGTCTGCCGGTAATTTCCTATGCGGCAGATATCAAGGTAGATGGAGATTCTGTTATCGTAAAGAGACAGTATGAAGACAGATACCATGAGTTAAAGGCAAAGATGCCTTGCTTAATTACAGCACTTTCTGAATTAAATGAGCCTCGTTATATGACTCCAGGCGGAATCTTTGATGCATATGATGCAGAAATTACTACATGGGGAAGAAAAGACCTTAAAGATGTTGATGACAGCAACTTAGGTCTTGCAGGTTCTCCAACTCAGATCGCAAAAGCTTCTGATAAGGTACGTAAAGGTAAAGGTGTCATGATGACAGCTGAAACAGCAGAAGAAGGCGTTGAGTACATCATGGACAAACTGTTAACAAAGCATGTTATCTAATTGTAAAGGAAATGTGGTGAATAGAATGAATTTAGAACAATATAAAGGTGTATTTATCTATGCTCAGCAGGTTGACAATAAGATTGATGCCATTGCTTTAGAATTACTTGGAAAAGCAAATGACCTTGCTGCAGATTTAGGAACAGACGTAACAGCAGTTTTAATCGGTTCTGACGTAAAAGGCTTAGTTGATGAACTTGCTGAATACGGCGCAGATAAAGTTATCGTAGTTGATGACCCTGAATTAAAAGAATACAGAACAGAGCCATATGCGCATGCACTTGCATCTGTGATCAATGAGTACAAACCAGAGATCATGTTAGTTGGTGCAACAGCTATCGGACGTGATCTTGGTCCTACTGTATCAGCAAGAGTTAAGACAGGTCTTACAGCAGACTGTACTTCTCTTGAAATCGGAGATTTCCCATTAGTTGCTGCTCCGGGAAAAGAATCTGAGCAGAAACACAACCAGTTGTTAATGACTCGTCCAGCATTTGGTGGTAACACAATCGCTACAATCGCTTGCCCGGATAACCGCCCACAGATGGCAACCGTTCGTCCAGGTGTTATGCAGAAGATTGCTCCAATCGCTGGTGCAAAAGCAAACGTTGTTGAATTCAATCCAGGATTCACACCTGACAACAGATATGTTGAAATCCTCAATGTTGTAAAAGCTGTAAAATCTACAGCAAATATCATGGAAGCTAAGATTTTGGTATCTGGTGGACGTGGAGTAGGTTCCAAAGAGAACTTCAAACTGTTAGAGGACTTAGCAGAAGTTCTTGGCGGTACTGTAAGCTGCTCCCGTGCTGTTGTAGAGAATGGCTGGTTACCAGTAGATCTTCAGGTTGGACAGACAGGTAAAACAGTTCGTCCACAGATTTACTTCGCAATCGGTATTTCCGGAGCAATCCAGCACGTAGCAGGTATGGAAGATTCTGATCTTATCATTGCAATCAACAAAGATGAAGATGCACCGATCTTCGATGTAGCTGATTATGGTCTTGTTGGAGACTTAAATAAAATCGTTCCGGCATTGACAGCAGCTTTAAAGACTGAACTTGGTAAATAAACCGGAGTTTAACGGACGTAGTGCCGCAGATTCTGTGGTGCTTTTATAGGTTGTGAGGGGCAGATATAAGCGTCCTCTCGCAAG
>ERZ773107.2904-NODE-2904-length-11874-cov-26.234368_pt1 | contig 11874 bp, 8 predicted proteins | sample MGYA00580571_ERZ773107 | MGnify/ENA primary metagenome ERZ773107 (study PRJEB29015, sample SAMEA2737843) | human gut metagenome | biome: human gut; feature: human-associated habitat; material: faeces | place: China | collected 2012 ... | reverse complement strand
GCTCTGGTGTGAGCCAGCATATGTGTTACTTTGCGTTCAGTAAAACCACATCTCTCTGCAATAGCTATGTTAGATTCAAAATAAAAATATTTTAGAAGAAACAAAACAAGAACTTATTAAATTAGCACAAAAAGGTGTTATTATTGTTTTAGCTTCTGGAAGACCAACAGCTGGTATCTTTAAAGAAGCAAAAGAATTAATCTTAGATCAAGTAGGAGGATATTTATTATCTTTCAATGGAGCAAGAGTATTAGATTATAAAACAAATGAAGTTGTCTATGAACAAACATTATCAAGTGAAATAGCACATGAAATGTATGATCGAGCAAAAGCCTTTGGTTTATCTCCGCTTACATACAATGCAACTGAAATCATTACAGAAGATATAGGAGATCATTGGATTCAATTAGAAAGCTTTACAACAAAAATGAATATAAAACATGTACAAGATTTTAAAAAAGAAGTAAACTTTGATGTCAATAAAGTATTAATTACTGGAGAACCAGCATATGTTGCTCAAATTCTAGATGAATTCAAAGCTCCATATGAAGGAAAGATGTCTATTTATAGAAGTGATCCTTATTTTATTGAATGTATGGCAAATGGAATTGATAAAGCTGCTTCTTTAGATGTTTTATGTAAGAAATTAGGAATTAAACAAGAAGAAACAGTTGCTTTTGGTGATGGTTATAATGATTTATCATTAATTGAATATTGTGGATATGGTGTTGCTATGGAAAATGCTGTAGATGAAGTAAAAGAAAGAGCAAACTACATTACTTTATCTAACAATGATAATGGAATTGCTTATTGTTTAAAACAATTAGAAGAAAAAGGACTTATTTAAACTCTTAAGAAATTAAGAGTTTTTTAAAATGATAAAAAAACAAATCGCTTTTCATAGCACAGAAATAGAAGAAATGTATACCCTTTATCAACAAGCATTTCCAAAAAATGAACAAATGGATTTAACTCGATTATTTGATGAATTACATTTAGGCGCTATTTATGGTTATTATCAAGAAAATCAACTTGTAGGTTTTGCTATTTTATGTATTCAAAGTCAAATAGCGCATATTTTATATCTTGCTGTAAAAAAAGAATATCGTGATCAGGTGCGGTTGCTTCCGTGGACTTCGAGGAACAAACTAAATCTCGTCCCATTACTACTGTTTCTTCTGCATTAGCCGGTTTAAGTCCCGGTTTGCAGGCATCATCAGGTTCTGCAATGCCCGGTGAAGATAACACTACCCTGCGTGTTCGTGGTGTCGGCACTATGAATACGGCATCTCCGTTGGTTATTATTGACGGTATGGAAGGCTCATTGAATGCCGTAAATCCTTTGGACGTTGAAAACATCTCTATTTTGAAAGACGCTGCTTCTTGTGCCATCTATGGTGCACGTGCTGCCAACGGTGTTATTCTGGTAACCACCAAAACAGGTACACGTGACAAAATCAGTATCAACTATAGCGGTCGCATCTCATTCAACAGCCCGACCCGTATGATTAAAATGATGAGTAATTATGCTGATTACATGGAGCTAATGAATGAATCATATAGAAATGTAGGAAAGTCTGATGATTTATTCGACCAGAAATACATTGATTTGTGGCGTGAGAAATCTAAAGACCCGAATGGTCTGAATGAGAACGGTGTACCCAATTACATTGCTTATCCGAATACCGACTGGGCTGAAGAATTATTCTCGGGTGGTGTAATCCATGATCACAACTTGTCTGTATCAGGTGGTTCTGACAAAATTCGCTTCTTGTTGTCGGCCGGTTATCAGGATAATGAAGGTGTGGTAGACAATACTGCCAACAAACGTTATTCAATGCGTGCCAACATCGAAGCGAATCCGACCAAATGGCTGACTGTGGGTACTCGTACTTATGCATCACAGATGGATCGTGAAGTTGGTGACTTTTCAAATGCAAATAACTTCTTACGCCAGTCTACAGCCGGTACTTATCCCTATTGGAACGGCAGCTACGGTTACCCGGAATGTCCTGACGAACGTGCTACAGCCAATAACCCGTTATACAAGTTGGCACGTAACGATGGATTCAAGCGTTACAACCGCTTCAATACCACTTTGTTCAGCAAAATCAAATTCTTTGAAGATTTGAGCTGGGATTTCAACTTCAACTATAACCGCTATATCTATGAAACACGCCAGCATGGTGTACCTGCTTATCAGACACGTTTCAGTGACGGTGTAATTGTTGATGGTATTACTCCTCCCTCACAATTGAGTACCAGCTTCGACTACGAATCAAACTATTCTTATACATTGGAGAACCTGATTAACTACCATCACACATTTGCTCAGAAGCATGATGTTTCTGCATTGTTAGGTTATCAGGAATTCTACAAGAACTATTATAAGGTAAATGCAGCCAAAAAAGGTTTGATTGACGAATCATTGAACCAATTCGACGAAGCTACAGAAATGACAAGCATCGGCGGTTCTACCGAGGACTATGCAACCCGCTCTTATTTTGGCCGTGTAAATTACGCATATGACTCACGTTATTTGTTCGAAGCGAACTTCCGTTATGACGGTTCTTCACGCTTCCACAAAGACCATCGTTGGGGTTTCTTCCCATCATTGTCCGGTGCATGGCGTATTTCTGAAGAATCATTCATGGAATCAACCCGTTCATGGTTGGATAACCTGAAGATTCGTTTGTCTTGGGGTAAATTAGGTAACTCTGAAATCGGTAACTATGAATACCAGTCAGCTTACGGAACCAGCAACTATGTATTCGGAAACAGCTTAGTATCAGGTTTAGCCATCACAGCTTATGCCAACGAACTGTTACAATGGGAATCGACAACCACTACCAACTTAGGTATCGATGCAGCATTATTGAACAACCGTTTGACTGTCGGAATCGATATTTATCATAAGATGACTTCCGGTATCTTGTATCGTCCCGCCATGGAATACGTTTTAGGTTACCATAACAACAGTGACGGTGTCAATGTGAAGGCTCCCCGCCAGAATATTGCGGAAGTAAGCAATGACGGTTTCGAACTTTCATTAGGATGGCGCGACAGAATCGGAAAAGTAGAATACTCTGTAAGCGGTAACTTCTCTTATAATAAGAACAAGGTAGACAAGTACAATGGTGAATATACCAGAACATGGGTAGAAGATCCGAACAATACATTAACCGGTGGTAAATGGACAGACAATATCGGAAAAGTCTCATCCGGTGGCAACTCTCCGGTAGTAGAAGGTCACATGTTGAACGAATACCGCTACCGCAGTGTATATAAAGGAAATGGCAAGTACTTTAATGCAGACGGCTCTGTGAATCCGGCAGGTGGTCCCAAGGGTGGTATGATTCGTACAGAAGAAGATATGAACTGGGTAAAAGCCATGATGGATGCAGGTTACAAATTCAAACCGGGTAACTCAATCGGTAAAGCCAATATCTACTATGGTGACTATATTTATGCCGATGTTAACGGTGACGGCGTATATGGTGACTCTGACGACGAAGAATTCCAGGGACGTTCCAAGACTCCGAAATACAACTTCGGTTTCCAGGCTTCTGCTGCATGGAACGGATTTGACATCTCAATGGTATGGGCAGGTGCTGCCGGTTTCGACATCTATTGGGGTCCGACAGCCGGTTACAACGCTGCCAAGACAGAATGGGGTAACAATATCGCACAGCGCATTGCAGACGACCACTATTTCTATGATCCGAGCAATCCCGATGACCCACGTACAAACATCAACGGTAAATATCCGCGTATGACTTATCTTGACGGTAACGTTCAGAATAATGCATCGTCTAACCGCTGGTTGTACAATGGTGACTATATCAAGTTGAAGAACTTGTCTTTAGGCTATACTTTGCCACAGAAATGGGTAACTAAAGTAGCAATGCAAAATGCACGTATTTACGTTTCTGCAGAAAACTTACTGACAATCACCTCTTTCGAAGGTCAGGACCCGGAATCTGCAACCGGCATGGGATACTCTCCGTTTAGAAGTATCGCTATCGGTGCTAACATAACATTCTAATAACCTTAAGATACGAACTTATGAAACTATTTACAAAATTATTTATATTATCAGCTGCGGTAACAGCTCTGAGCAGTTGCCGGGGTGATTTATTGGATACCGTTCCCTATGACAAAGCGGCATCAAACTCCATGTGGAGTAATGAAAACTTTTGTGAACTGGGTGTAGCCGGTGTATACAGTGAGCTGCGCGAAGACTATGTTGCAAAGAGAGCATACGAGTTGGAAGCATTTTGCGTAAGCGGTAGCTGCCGTGATAATGACTATCCTATTCTGGCAGGAACAGCATCTATCGGTTCCGGTCTTTTCTCAGACTATTGGAGACAACACTATGAAGGAATCCAGCGGGCAAACGATGCCATCCAGCATCTTGCAGAAGCTCCGGTTCCCGATGCATTCAAGAACAAGCTGATTGCCGAGGTTAAAGTGTTACGTGCATTCTTCTACTATAAATTAAATGCAGTCTTCAGAGGTGTTCCTTACTATGACGAACCCATCCCTGTGACAGAAGCCAACAAACCCCGCAGCAGTGAAGCGGAAGTATGGGAAGGTTGTATCAAGGATTTAACCGATGCCATCAATGAACCTACATTACCCGACCGTATTGCAGCAGGCAATGCACAATGGGGACATGTAACCAAATCCGTAGCCTATGCATTACGTGGTAAAGTTTACTTGTGGATAAAAGAATGGGCAAAAGCCGAAGCCGACTTCCGACAGGTGGGAAATATGGGACACAAGTTATTCGATGGAGGTTACAAACAACTCTTCAAAGAAGCTAACGAACAAAGTGATGAAGCTATTTTCTCTTTACAATGTATAGACAACAACGGAACTGCCGACGGTAACTCAATGAGCTTCCGTTACGGTGGTCGTACAACATTCGGTTCTTGCTGGAATACCATTTTGGCCAGCACCGACTTCGTTGACACTTATGAAAACATAGACGGTAGCAAGTTCAATTGGGATGATTATCTTCCCGGCTATTCAAGCATGGAACCAAAAGATCGTGAAGTATTCTTCTTGCGCAATACAGATGCAGATGTTTTAAAGGCCGAACTTCTTTCATTGGGTTATGAAGGCGACATTGACGCAGCCATTAAAGGTATCCGGGAAAAGGTAGAAAACCGTTTAAGCAAGTTGAGCACTGCTGCACAGGCATTATATTTACCGGCAGGCAATGAAGCACGTATCAAAGCTGTTTATGAAAAGCGTGACCCGCGTCTGACACAGACCATCATTACTCCGTATGCCACCTATAATGGCTCGGGTAACAGTGTAGACCACACCTTTACTTCACGCTGGCCATATTATGGTGCAGACACTGATGCTCCATTCGACCTCCGTACCGATACACAGAGCCATTTGTACTACTTGTTCCGCAAATTTGTAGCCGAAGGTTCAAGCGAAATGACCAACCGTGAAAAATCTCCGATTGACCTGCCTATCATCCGCTATGCAACAGTTGTATTAGGATTGGCAGAAGCACTGAACGAACAAGGTAAGACTGCTGAAGCAATTGAACAAGTGAACCTCGTACGTGAACGTGCCGGTGTAGCTCTTTTGAACAGCAATGCTGCAACACAGGTTAGCGGACAAGACGATATGCGCACTCGTATCCAGAACGAATATCGTTGGGAAACTGCCGGTGAAGGTGTTTCCTTCTATGAAGAAATGCGTTGGAAAACCTGGAAAGAAAGCAAGTTCAACAACGCTGACGGTACTGCCGGCATGAAAGACATTTGGGGTGTTATAACTTACAACTGGACATGGGGTGGAGACCAATACTATGTATGGCCGATACCTAAACATGAAACAGATATGAATACAAGCCTGACACAGAATCCGGGCTGGTAATATCCCTGTCTTTTCAAGGTAAAAAGTATTATTGGATAGTAAGCCGTCTCAAAGTCACATTTGAGGCGGCTTTTTTTATGCATATCCGAAAATAGGCTGTTTTTCAGTCCTTATGGAAAATATATACATGTTTTAAGGACAAAAATAGAGTATTGCCACTATTCTTTTTTCGCACTTTTGCAGTGTAATAAATATCTTAATCTATATACCGATGAAGAAACTAACTCTATTACTACTTGCATTATTGTATGTTACACTCACATACGCATACACGGAACGCGACCTGCTCCAAAAGCAAGCCGACATCAACCGGTTAAAAGAAATACTGGTATTAGACCGCCAATGGGTGACTTACCCCGATTATAATGACCGTGCCGGTTGGGACCGTTTTCTAGGAACATTCAAAGACGAATATATCCGCCGTGGAGAAAAACGGCTAAATTATCAGTGGCAAGTAGTAAAAGCCACCGATTACCTGGCTTTCGAACGCACAGGCAACCGGCAAATCATGGAAAAACCTTTTGGTGCCAACAACGGTGCCATTGCCGACCTTCTGATGGCAGAGTTGGCAGAAGGGAAAGGACGATTTGTCGACCAACTTATCAACGGAGTGTTCAATGCTTGCGAAATGACATCATGGGCACTGGCCGCACATATCATCGTACAACCTTCCCACAGAGCATTACCCGCATACGATTATCCTGTCATCGACCTTACTTCCGGTGACTTGGGAGGACTACTCGCATGGACTTATCACTTCATGCGCCCATCATTTGACAAGGTAGACCCTGAAATATCACGCCGCCTGCGCCATGAACTCCAAACCCGCATTCTCGACCCATATATGAATAATGATTCATTCTGGTGGATGGGACGCAACTACAACGGACGTATGCTCAACAATTGGAATCCGTGGTGCAACAGTAACGCCCTGATGTGTTTCATGCTGCTTGAAGACAACCGCGACACACTTGCCAAAGCTGTCCATCTGACAATGGAATCGGTAGACAAATTCCTAAACTATATCAAAGCCGATGGAGCTTGTGAAGAAGGTCCCTCCTACTGGGGACATGCAGCCGGAAAAACATTGGATTACCTTGAACTGCTTTCGGATATTACCGGCGACAAAGTAAATATCTTCAATGAACCGATGATTAAGAACATGGGTGAATATATCTCACGCTCTTACATAGGTAATGGATGGGTAGTGAACTTTGCCGACGCTTCGGCACGCGGAGAAGGCAACTCATACCTTATCTATCGTTTCGGTAAGGCTGTAAACAGTGAAGAACTGAAAGGTTTCGCAGCCCTGATGCATCAACCTAAATCTTCGCCCAACAACGGACGCGATATTTTCCGCACCCTTGCTTCCATCGCTGTCGACAAAGAACTGCGACAGACAGAACCCCGCCATGAAAACCGCCCTTTTACCTGGTATCCCGAAACCGAGTTTTGCTATCTCTCTACCAAAGAAGGATTATTCCTGGCAGCAAAAGGAGGGTATAATGACGAAAGCCATAATCACAACGATGCCGGAACCTGCTCGGTATGGATGAACCAAACACCGATTTTAATAGATGCCGGTGTCGGCACATACACCCGCCAGACATTCAGTAATGAACGTTATAGCATCTGGACCATGCAAAGTAACTATCACAACCTTCCGATGATAAACGGCGTGCCCGAAAAATATGGAAAAAAATATAAAGCTACTGAAGTAAAAGCCGGAAAGAACAGTTTCGAAGCCAATATAGCCACAGCTTATCCCGAAGAAGCCAAAGTGAAAAAATGGATACGCTCATACCATGTGAAAGGTAAACAGGCCCGCATCAGCGACTCCTTCGAACTGGAAGAAACAACAGCCCCCAATATTGTCAACTTTATGACTTGGGGCGAAATAGACCGGTCGGAAAAAGGAAAAGTTATCATTCATGTCAATAATGTAAAAGCAGCACTGCTCTATGATGCTGCCTTGTTTGAGCTGACTGTGGAACCCAAAGAGCTGGATGATATCAGATTATCCAAAGTATGGGGAAGTACAATCTACCGTCTGTCCTTCAAAGCCAAACAACAAACCAACAAAGGGAACTATTCATTTACTATAAAAAAACTATAATATGAAATTAAGAACCTCAATTCTTCTAGGATGTGCAGCTCTGTTCACTGCAACCTCATGTACTACAACACCCGCCAAGAAATCCTGGTCGGAACAAGTTATCGAAAACGCACGGGCGCAGATTGGTCTGGAGATAGATACAATCGAAGCCAGCGGCAAATGCCTCAACCCCGTTACCCTTAACAGTAAAGGAGGAGTATATTATTGCGGTCCGGCAGACTGGCGCAGCGGATTCTTTCCCGGCAGTGTATGGTATCTGTACGAACTGACCGGTGACCAAACTTTACTTCCTTTGGCACAGAAATATACTGAAGCCATCAGCGAAGCACAATACCTCACTTGGCACCACGATATAGGTTTCATTATCAATTGCAGCTTCGGTAACGGTTTGCGTATTAACCAAAAGCCCGAATATAAAGATGTGATGATACAGGCAGCCAAATCGCTTTGCACCCGTTTCCGTGAAAAACCGCAGGTTATCCAAAGCTGGGATGTAAAAGGCAATAGCTGGCAGTCACAACGCGGATGGGAATGTCCGGTGATTATCGACAATATGATGAACCTTGAATTATTGTTTGAAGCGACCAAACTTTCAGGCGACTCTACATTCTATAACGTAGCCGTGGCACACGCCGACCGTACTCTGCAAGAACACTTCCGTCCCGACGGCAGCTGTTACCACGTGATTGATTACAGCATAGAAGACGGAACAGTACGTCACCGCCAAACTGCACAAGGTTATGCCGACGAATCGGCATGGGCAAGAGGACAAGCATGGGCTATCTATGGTTACACAGTATGCTTCCGTGAAACCAAAGACCGCAAATATCTTGATCAGGCACTCAAAACTTTCGAATTTATGAAGAATCACAAGAATATGCCTGCCGACCTTGTTCCGTATTGGGACTTGGATGCTCCCAACATTCCGAACGAACCGCGTGATGCTTCTTCTGCTTCCGTTATTGCTTCTGCTTTGTACGAAATCTGTACATATCCCGTAGAGAATCCGCAATCTTATAAAGAATACGCTGATAAGATCATGGAATCGCTTGCTACAGCCGACTATACCGCACCTTTGGGTGAAAACGGACGTTTCCTGTTGATGCACAGCGTGGGCAGTATTCCTCACAACAGTGAAATCGATGTGCCGTTGAACTATGCCGACTATTATTATCTGGAAGCATTAAAACGTAAAATTGACCTTGAAAAATAAGAACCATAAAAATAAGTATCATGAAAAAGCTTTTGATTCTCGCTTTCTTGCTGTTGGGATGCTTCTCAATGGCAAGTTATGCAGCCAAGCCCAAAGCAAAACATGTAGTTTACATCGGTCTTGACGGTTGGGGTTCATACAGTATGCCCAAAGCAAATATGCCTACCGTGAAATCACTGATGGAAACAGGTTGCTATACCATGCAGAAAAGAACAGTACTCCCTTCGTCAAGCGCAGTAAACTGGGCATCCATGTTCATGGGGGCCGGTCCCGAAGTTCACGGATATACAGAATGGGGGTCACGCACACCGGAATTGCCTTCACGCGTAATCGTGAAGAATAACATCTTCCCCACTATCTTCCAAATCTACCGTGACGCTAACCCAAAGGCCGAAATCGGAGTATTGAGCGAGTGGGCAGGTATCCAATTCCTGGTTGACACACTTTCTACCGACTATCATGCCGTAGCACCGGACTATAACAAGTTCCCGACCGCACTGTGCGAAATGGCCGAGAAATACATCAAAGAGAACAAACCGTCATTGGTAGCCATTTGCTTTGACAATCCCGACCACGTAGGCCACAAGGAAGGGCATGACACTCCGGCTTATTACAGTAAACTGGAAGAACTGGACGGCTACATTGCCCGCATTGTGGCAGCCGTAAAAGAAGCCGGTATGTATGATGACACTATCTTTATCATTACTTCCGACCACGGAGGTATCAAGAAAGGTCATGGCGGAAAGACAATGGCCGAAATGCAGACACCTTTTATCATCGCAGGAAAGAACATAAAAAAAGCCGGAGAATTTCAGGAAAGCATGGTACAATATGATGTTGCTGCTACCATGGCATACATTTTCGGATTAGAACAGCCACAAGTATGGACAGGACGTGCCATGAAACAAGTATTTAAATAAAACTCCACATGAAACTACGATTAATTACTTTAGCATTTATATCTGTTTTCTTTTTAACGGCAGCCTCTGCCAAAAAGAAAACTACCGCACCGGTCAACGACCGACAACAATGGGTTGAATTGTGTTACCGCATTGCAGCTCCGGTGCTTGAAAACATGAGCAAGGGCGAACTTCAAAAAAACATGCAACTCGAACTCAGCCCCACTTGGGACGGACGTGATAAACGTGTGGCCTATATGGAAACGTTTGGCAGACTGATGGCCGGCATCTCGCCTTGGCTGGCATTGCCTGACGATGATACCGAAGAAGGAAAGATGCGCAAACAGATGCGCGAATGGGCTGTGCTTGCTTACAAAAATGCCGTAGATCCCGACAGCCCCGACTTCTTATTGTGGGAAACCAAATCAACACAACGATTGGTAGATGCTGCCTATATAGCAGAAAGTTTCCTGCGTGCACCCGAAGCTACCTGGCAGTTGTTGGACGAAACAACTCAGAAACGCTACATCGAACGTTTCCAACGTTTGAAAATCGTACGCCCGGCATATAATAACTGGCTATTATTCCGCGGCTTGATTGAAGCATTCCTGATGTCGGTAGGCGAAGATGCCGACCAATATGTATTGACAGTTGCTTCCAATAAGATAAATGAATGGTATTTGAGTGACGGCTGGTACTCAGACGGTTCTGAGTTCGCACTTGATTATTACAATGCTTACGTTATTCACCCTATGTATATCGAAATGCTGGAAGTACTGAACAAACATCACTTCTGGACACCTATCAGCACCAAACTTGCCATCAAACGCATGCAACGTTTCAATGTATTTATGGAACGTCTTATTTCTCCCGAAGGCACATATCCTGCATTTGGCCGGTCTGTAGTGTACCGTATGGGAGCTTTCCAGACACTTGCCATGGCAGCATGGAAATACGGACTGCCCGAAGGAATGAGCAACGGCCAGGTGCGCAGCGCATTAACTGCCGTAATGAACAATATGTTCAAAGTGGAAGGAAATTTCAACGAAAAAGGGTTCCTCCAATTGGGATTTGCCGGTCATCAGCCCGACCTTTCCAATTATTATACCAACAACGGCAGTTTGTACATGACTTCTTTGGTATTCATGCCATTGGGATTGCCTGCCGATCACCCGTTCTGGAAAGATGCAGCCGAACCATGGACATCACAGAAAGCATGGAGCGGACAACCGTTTCCTATTGATGGACATCATTCACTCAGAAGTGAATAATATCGACTTTAACATAATATTGTTTTAACATAGCCGACTCCTCATTGTTTGCGAAAATAGTGAGGAGTTTTTTATGTCCCTCAGCCACGGATTAAATAAAGGTTCTCGGTTGTAGAACCTTTTAGACGAACCTTAGCTGAGATTTACAATTGTCCGATCTCTTCTATCGACAGTTCTGTATATTGGGCCATCGTAGAAAAGGGAATTCCGTCACTCTTCATTTTGCAAACCGTTTCCGTCCGGGTCTTTTTCATCCCGTCTTCTGTAGCTCCCCTACGAATGTCTTCTTCCACTATCCGGCAGCTCCGACAAGCGACGCTTAGAATAATAACAAAGATTGCTCCCTTTTGGCTAAAAAGTCTTGGTCTTATTGAAAAAGCCTTAGTTCTTTTTCGGAAACTCTTTGGTCTTTTCCAAATACCTCAAAATCTATCCATTATGATACGTTGACATCCGTTAAGATTTACGGAACAG
>ERZ773107.2897-NODE-2897-length-11897-cov-4.267522_pt1 | contig 11897 bp, 10 predicted proteins | sample MGYA00580571_ERZ773107 | MGnify/ENA primary metagenome ERZ773107 (study PRJEB29015, sample SAMEA2737843) | human gut metagenome | biome: human gut; feature: human-associated habitat; material: faeces | place: China | collected 2012 ... | reverse complement strand
AGTCACTGCACGCACACGAATCTTACCACGTCCGGTACGATATGCTTCCTCTATACCGCGAGTACCAAGGATCATAGCACCTGTCGGAAAATCAGGTCCTTTTATGTATTTCATAAGTCCTTTTGTTGAAATCTCCGGATTATCCATATATGCGATAACTCCGTCTATAACTTCGCCCGGATTGTGCGGCGGCATATTGGTTGCCATTCCGACTGCAATTCCCGTTGTTCCGTTTATGAGGAGATTTGGCAGGGTTGCCGGAAGAACGAGAGGCTCTTTTTCACTCTCATCAAAGTTTGGTCCAAAATCAATCACATTTTTATCCAGATCTGAAAGACATACTTCCTGTGTAAATTTTGTCAGCCTTGCCTCCGTATATCGCATTGCTGCCGCACCGTCTCCCTCGATCGAGCCAAAATTTCCGTGACCGTCCACCAGAGGCAGTCCTTTTTTAAAGTCCTGTGCCATCACAACCAGAGACTCATAGATCGAGCTGTCGCCATGCGGATGATATTTACCCATCGTATCTCCGACAATACGCGCACATTTTCTGTGTGGCTTGTCCGGTCCGTTATTCAGTTCAATCATGGAATAGAGCACACGGCGCTGTACCGGTTTCAAACCATCCCTTACATCCGGCAGTGCACGCTGGGCGATAACACTCATCGCGTAGTCGATGTAAGATTTCTCCATGGTTCTCTTCAGATCTACATCATGGATTTGATCAAAAATTTTGTCATCCATTCTATTTTACCTCATTCCTGCAGGTGCCGTCTGCTTCATCCGCCCTGCATTTCTTTCAAACTACATTTGTGATATATTATATAAGAATTCCAAACCTTACTTTTTCCTGACAGTTAAATATCAAGGTTCTCCACATACTTCGCATTTTCTTCGATAAACTCACGGCGCGGCTCTACCTTGTCACCCATTAAGGTGGTGAATGTAATATCAATCTCAGACGTACTCTCATCGTCGATCATGACACGCTTTAAGATACGCTTCTCCGGATCCATGGTCGTCTCCCAGAGCTGCTCGGCATCCATCTCACCCAGTCCTTTGTATCGCTGGATCTTGTTATTTCCATCACGTCCAATATCGGTGAGAATCTGATTCAGCTCCTCATCACTGTATGCATACCATACATTCTTGTTCTTCTCAATCTTGTAAAGAGGCGGCTGTGCCAGATACACATGTCCCTCGCGGATTAAGTCCGGCATGAAACGGTACAGGAAAGTCAGCATCAGTGTACTGATATGCGCACCGTCTACATCGGCATCGGTCATAATGATAATCTTATTGTATCGCAGCTTGCTGATGTCGAAATCCTCATGGATACCGGTACCAAACGCTGTGATCATCGCCTTAATCTCAGCATTTCCGTAAATCTTGTCCAATCTTGCCTTCTCCACGTTTAAGATCTTTCCACGAAGTGGAAGAATAGCCTGAGTTGCACGGCTTCTTGCCGTCTTCGCAGAACCACCGGCGGAATCTCCCTCGACGATGAAGATCTCACAGTTTTTCGGATCTTTGTCGGAACAATCAGCCAGTTTTCCCGGAAGAGACGTGTTCTCTAATGCCGTTTTTCTTCTGGTCAGATCCCTTGCTTTTCTTGCTGCCTCCCTCGCACGCTGTGCAAGAACGGATTTCTCACAGATTGTCTTCGCTACGGTCGGGTTCTGCTCCAGGAAATAAGTGAGCTGTTCGCTGACAACAGAGTCCACGGCTCCACGCGCTTCACTGTTTCCAAGCTTCTGTTTCGTTTGTCCTTCGAACTGTGGTTCCTCAATCTTGACACTGATGATCGCAGTCAGACCTTCTCTGATGTCATCACCACTTAATGCCGGTTCGTTATCCTTTAACAGCTTGTTGGCTCTTGCATAGTTATTGAATGTCTTCGTCAGTGCATTTCGGAATCCTGCCAGATGTGTACCGCCTTCCGGTGTAATAATATTATTGACAAAGCTTAACGTCAGCTCGTTGTAGGAATCATTGTGCTGCATTGCAACTTCCACATAAACGCCATCCCTGTTTCCCTCACAGTAAATGACTTCCGGATACAAGGCCTCCTTGCTCTTGTTTAAGTAGGTGACAAATTCCTTGATACCTCCTGCATAATGGAAATCATGCTGTCTGACCGGATCCTCTCTTAAGTCGGTCAACACGATACGGAGTCCTTTTGTTAAAAAAGCAGTCTCTCTCAGACGCTGCTTCAATGTATCATAATCGAATACTGTCTCTTCAAAAATAGATCCATCCGGCCAGAACGTCACTTTGGTTCCATGCTTATCTTCCCCACAGTCCCCAATCACTTTTACCGGCTCATCCGGTTTTCCGATCTGATAGCTCTGAAAATAGATATGTCCCTCTCTGTAAACTTCTACCTGAAGCTTTGTGGAAAGCGCATTTACAACAGACGCACCAACTCCGTGCAGACCTCCAGATACCTTATATCCTCCACCACCGAACTTTCCACCGGCATGAAGTACCGTATATACAACCTCAAGAGCTGATTTTCCTGCTTTATGGTTAATGTCTACCGGGATTCCTCGTCCATCATCCTCCACTGTGATAGAATTGTCCACGTTGATCGTAACTTCAATGTTCTTGCAGTATCCGGCAAGTGCTTCGTCTACAGAGTTGTCTACGATCTCGTATACAAGATGATGTAATCCTCTCGCTGAGGTACTTCCGATATACATCCCCGGTCTTTTCCGGACTGCTTCGAGTCCTTCCAGAATCTGGATCTGGTCTCCACCGTATTCATTTTCTGTTCCCATTTATTCCTCCATTCTGCACCGGGTCGCATATCCGGCACAAGCTTTTCTCTTTCCTGGCACTCTATATAAAACTACATTTGCAATATTAACTACAAATGCGGTGTATTTATTTTTTCTGTTCTTTCACAGTTCCTTTCACCACTTCATATATCCGGTTAATCTCGAACCTGTTTTTTACAAACTCATCAAGTCCCGTACACGTAATCAGTGTCTGCGTATCATGGATACTGCTCAGAAGAAAATTCTGCCTGTTGCTGTCAAGCTCCGACAACACGTCATCCAGTAAAAGAACCGGAGTCTCATGAATTGCCTTCTTCACCAGCTCAATCTCAGAAAGCTTTAACGATAATGCCGATGTCCTCTGCTGCCCCTGGGAGCCGAACTTCCGTATATCGATCCCATCAATGGAAATGAGAAGATCGTCCCGGTGTGGACCTACAGATGTCATGCATTGTCTGCAGTCTCTCTCCCTCACACGTAAAAGCTCTTCCTCAAACTGCTCCTCCTTCACATTCGGTTCATAGGTGACAAGCAGCTCCTCTCTCTCTCCGGACAGCTGCGCATGGATCTTCCTCGCAATCCCGCTTAACTCCTCCACGAACTGTCTTCTCCGACGTATGATTCTGCTTCCAGTTTCTGCCAGCTGAACATCCCATACCGGAAGTGTATCCGCAAGCTCCGGACGGTAAACCATATCTTTTAATAATTTGTTGCGTTGATTTAAAATCCGGTTGTAGACCACAAGATCTGACAAGTAAATCTTATCAAGCTGACATAGCTCTGCATCTAAAAACCTTCTGCGCTCCGCTGGTCCGTTCTTAATCATATTCAGATCTTCCGGTGAGAAAAAAACCATATTCAAAATTCCAAAAAGCTCACTCGCCTTCTTAATCGGCATCTTATTGACGGCAATCCCCTTGGTTCGGTTATGTTTCAAGTGCATGTCGATCTGGTATTCTTTGTCATTTTTCACGACAACCGTCCGGATATGCGCCTCCTGCTCCCCGAAGCGGATCATTTCTTTATCTTTACTACATTTGTGGGACTTTGTTGTTCCACTTAAGTACGCCGCCTCTAAGATATTCGTTTTTCCCTGTGCGTTGTCCCCGTAAAAAATATTGGTTCCACGGTCAAGGGAGAGGGTAAGCTCCTCATAATTGCGAAAATTCTTTAACTCGATCGATTTGATGATCATTTCACAATCTGAATTGTCTCCCCGTTAAAGCAGACAACATCCCCGTTGTATAATTTCTTGCCGCGCCTTAATTCGGTCTGACCGTTTAAAGTTACCTGACCATCCTGAATAAAAAACTTCGCGTCGACCCCTGTCTCCACCAGACCAGCTTTTTTAAGTGCCTGCCCGAGCTTGATAAATTCATCTGTTTCCCTGATATTTACTGTAATCATGAGATTGCCTTTCTGTGCTTAGTTGGTTGCTGCGTTAAAGTTGACCGGAAGAATGAGATAAATGAACTTTCCTTCGTCGTCTTTGATAAAGCATGGTGCTTTCGGGTTCACCATATAAAGGGAGACGGTCTCTTCGTCGATGACTCTTAACGCATCGATGAAGAACTTCGGGTTGAATCCGATCATAATATCTCTTCCTTCTTTTTCGATATCAATGTCTTCGTTCATGGATCCGATGAAGGAGTTAATCTTTAACTCCATGTTGCCATCTGTAATATTCATGATGATTGGCTTCTTATCCCCTTCTTTGATGAGGAGGGTAGCACGGTCAATACAGTCTAACAGCTCTTTTTTGTTGATCTTTACCTTCGTGTCATAATCGGAGGAAAGCATCTGATCAATCTTGAAATACTGTCCTTCGATCAGTCTGGATACAACTGTAGTATCTGCAAATTCAAATACAATATGATTTTCAGAAAGGAAAATATGAACTTCATCCTCCACACTTCCTGGTAAAATCTTGCTGACTTCCTGAAGAGTCTTTCCAGGAACTACAACTTTCTTATGGTCATAGTTATTCTTCAGTTCGATATTCCGGATCGAGATACGATGTCCGTCCAAGGAGACTACCTTCAGGTAATTTTCAGAAATCTCGAACAGTTCTCCTGTCATTAACTTATTGTTGTCATTGTCTGCGATAGAGAAAATAGTCTGTCTGATCACTTCTTTTAAGGTGAACTGGGAGACAGAGATGCACTCATTGCGTTCAATATAAGGAATATAGGAAAAATCTTCCCCGGATTTTCCTACGATATTGAACTTTGCCTTCTCACAGGTGATGGTGGTCTTGAAAGAAGAATCTGTCTCGAGGACAACATCACTGTCTGGTAATTTACGGACAATCTCAGAAAAAATCTTAGCGTCTAACGCTATAATTCCACGCTCTACAATTTCGCCTTCAATCTTTGTTTCGATACCAAGTTCCATATCATTGGCTGTCAGCTTGATCTCACTGGCAGAAGCATCGATTAAAATACATTCAAGGATCGGCATTGTGGTTCGGGTTGGAACTGCCTTCGATACAATATTAACCCCCTGAAGTAAATTTGACTTGGAACATATCAATTTCATAATGTGAATAACTCCTTCCTGCATGGCGTAAGCCAATAAAAATATAAATAATAAAAGAAATTCAAAGTAGTCGTATTAGTGGATGTTAATAAGTGAATAACCTCTGAAAGATTGAGAAATCAAAGGCTCGGACAAAAAAATCAACTGTATAACTATGTGAAAAGTCTGCGGATTAACCTTGGATAAAATGTGCATGAAAAGAAAGGGCTTCAGAAAAAAAATGAAGTTCCAAAACATTTTAAGAAGGTTATCCAGAACTTTTCACAGGAATTAAACAGTATTTGAACAGGTTATCCACAAAAATTTGTTTATAACTCGAAAAAATGTTTATAACCCTAGTTCGGATTGATTTTCTTCTTGATAGTTTCAATTAAATTGCGTGTCTGCTCATTAGAATCGTACTCGTCACCGATCTTCTTAATACCGTGGATGATCGTGGAATGGTCGCGTCCGCCAAGCAGGGATCCGATAGAATCAAGCGGAATGTCAGTCATCGTCTTGCACAGATACATGGCAATCTGTCTCGGTTTTGCAATCTCGTTGCTGCGGTTCTTGGATATCATCTGGTCTAAGGAGATCTGGAAATGTTCGGAAACCACTTCGATGATCAGCTGAGGTGTGATCTCGCGAGGTTTGTCCGGCGTGATAATATTCTGAAGCTCCTTCTTGGCAATGTCCATGGTGATGTCCGTTTTCTCAAGATTTGAGTAGGCGAGCAGCTTGTTTAAGGCACCTTCAAGCTCACGGATATTCGACTTAATGTTATTGGCAATGTAATTCAAAATGTCATCGCTTAACACCATGTCGTCGGATTCAACCTTCCTGCGGAGAATCGCCATCCTCGTCTCATAGTCTGGTGCGCCGATGTCTGCCATAAGTCCCCATTCGAAACGGGAACGGATACGCTCTTCCAAAGTCTCCATATCCTTCGGCGGCTTATCGGAGGTGAGGATGATCTGCTTGCCGGCTGAGTGTAAGGCATTGAACGTGTGGAAAAATTCTTCCTGGGTACTTTCCTTACCGATAATAAACTGAACGTCATCGATCATTAACACGTCGATCGTGCGGTATTTCTCACGGAACTTGTTCATCGCGGAAGCATTACCACTTCGGATCGACTCGATAACTTCGTTGGTAAATTCCTCGGATGTTACATATAAAACTTTAGCGGACGGGTTCTTTTTCAGAATAAAATGTCCAATTGAATGCATCAGATGCGTCTTGCCAAGTCCCGGACCTCCATAAATATAAAGAGGGTTGTAGGCCTCTCCCGGAGATTCCGCAACGGCGAGTGACGCGGACTGTGCGAATCGGTTGTTGCTGCCAACAACGAAGGTGTCGAATGTGTAGTTCGGGTTTAAGTTGGACCGTTTTGATACTTCCGGTTCCGGAGTTTTTGGACCTTTGCTGTTTACAGAGCGGATCTTCTTCGCATCTTCCGGTAAAATAAACTTAATGTCGTATTCGCTTCCAAGGATTTCCGCGATTGCAACGCGTAGTGCCAGGTAATACTTCTTATTCAGGTAACTGATTCCAATCTGCTCGGACGGGACGAGAATGTAAATCAGATTTTCTTCCACACTGTAGACCTCTAATGGTTTCAGCCATGTGTCAAAAGAAATATCGCTGAGCTCGTGCTCTTTTTTTACATATTGCAAAATCTCTTCCCATTTTTCTAAAATTTTATCCATTTTCTAACTCCGTTTTCTTACAGTATCAATTTGTATATATGCTATCCTACACTATTTTTACGGTTTTATCAACGTTAAATTGTTGATGTACTGGGGATAAAGCGTTGATAAAAAAAAGGTATATGGGCAGAATATGGCCTTGTGTGCATAAAATGTGAACAGTCTGAAAAGTAATGTTAATAAGGGGAAAAAGGTTATAGACCGCATAATACAAGGGTTTTGGCCACTTATTAACAAGTTATGATAACATTATCAAGATTTTATCCACTTTTTATCCACAAATTGGGGATAACTTATGTAAACGTTGATTTTAGCGGGGTTTCGTGGAAAAAAAAGTCCATAAGGACTGTGCATAAGTGCTCACAATAGCTGGGGGAGATGTAATATCTTCCTTATATATAATGGTGAAAAAGAGAGGAAGGGAGATTACACGGAAGTGGGGAAGTGTGGATTTCTAGAAAAAAGCCTTATTTATGGGAAAATATAAGATTTTACTTGACTTTGTGCCAGGTTTTTGATATAAATAAAAATGATGTTTTTTAACTGTTAGAGCAGATTGCGTTCAATTCCGGAAACGGAGTTGATTTTTGAAAACGTAGAGGAGGTGTATACACAATGAAGATGACATTCCAACCTAAAAAGAGACAGAGATCCAAAGTTCATGGATTCAGAAGCAGAATGAGCACAGCAGGCGGAAGAAAAGTTTTAGCTGCCAGAAGATTAAAAGGTAGAAAAAAATTATCAGCATAGGCCACATATTTGTGGTCTTTTCTTCTTTTATGATGAAATGAGACCAACTGCAAAGGAATATTAGATGAAATATTCAGAGTCATTAAAGAAAAACAGAGATTTTCAGAATGTATATAAAAAAGGAAAGTCTTACGCCAACCGTTATCTGGTAATGTATGTTCTGAAAAATGAAACAGATCGGAACCGATTAGGCATATCGGTCAGTAAAAAAGTAGGAAACAGTGTGATAAGACATCATGTAACCCGTTTGATCAGAGAAAGTTACAGACTACACGAAGACATGTTTAATAGTGGTTTGGACATCGTAGTCATCGCAAGAAGTACAGCAAAGGACATTTCCTATCGGGAAGTGGAAAGTGCGCTGCTACATCTTGGAAGTCTTCACAAAATAGTAAAGTGACGGTTGCAGGAAGATTCCTGTGACTGATTTCAGAAAAGAAGATGGAATGATTTTGAAAAAGTTAATGATTGCTTTGATTAAGTTCTACAAAAAGTATATTTCTCCAATGAAGACAACAAAGTGCCCATACTGTCCATCCTGTTCCACCTACGGGCTGGAGGCTGTCGAGAAGTATGGCGCGGTGAAAGGTGGCGCTCTTGCAGCGTGGAGAATTATAAGATGTAATCCTTTTTCAAAAGGAGGATATGATCCGGTTCCATAATGGAGGTATTTTCAGTGTCAGAAATGTTATTGACCGCATATAATGGTGCGATTCTTGGACCGATTGCCAAATTCCTTGGATGGATTATGAATGGCATGTATATTCTGATGGAAAAAATCGGTATTTCCAATGTCGGTCTATCCATTATTTTATTTACTATTGTAATTTATATGTTAATGTTCCCGCTGACTTACAAACAGCAGAAGTTTTCAAAGCTGTCGCAGAAGATGAATCCGGAGCTGCAGGCAGTACAGAAGAAGTATAAGGATAAGAAGGATCCTACTTCTATGCAGAATATGCAGACAGAGACCCAGATGATTTATGAGAAGTATGGTGTCTCCCCAGCAGGAAGCTGTGGGCAGATGTTGATCCAGTTCCCATTATTATTAGCTCTCTACCGTGTATTTATGAATGTTCCGGCTTATATCAGCAGTGTAAAGCAGGTATATATGGGACTGGTAGACAATATTATGGCTACATCCGGATATCAGGATACTATGGCACAGCTTGTCACAGACCTGAATTTAAGAACTGTAGCTGTAGATTTCACAGCAACAGACACAACGACTTTACAGAATTATATTGTAGATGTCCTTTATAAGATGAATTCCTCAGGGTGGGATGCGTTAAAGAGTGCGTTCCCTGGACTGACAGATTCCATTTCATCTACGCATGGAGTGGTTTCCCATGTTAATCAGTTCCTTACATTAAATATTTCCGATACACCGCTTGAGATCATTAAGTCCGGATTTGCAAACCACAGCTATCTGATTGCTGTTCTGGCTCTTTTGATTCCGGTTATTTCTTATCTGACACAGGTGTTAAGTATTAAGCTAATGCCGACAGCAAGTGGAAGTGACAATGACCAGATGGCTCAGCAGATGAAGATGATGAACCGCACGATGCCTCTGTTCTCCCTGGTAATGTGTTTTACTGTTCCGGTAGGTCTTGGTATTTACTGGATCGCAAGTGCAGTCGTAAGAAGTATCCAGCAGTTTGTACTGAACAAGCACTTTGACAAGATTGACCTGGATGATATCATTGCGAAGAATCAGGAGAAGGCGAAGAAGAGACGCGAGAAGATGGGTATCTCTGAAAATCAGATTACCAATGCTGCCCGCATGAACACCAGACAGGTATCTGCACCAAGCCCGAAGAGCTCTGTCAAGACAACTGCCGAGAAGGAGCTTGAAGCAGAGAAAGCTGCAGCAAAGAAGGCAAATGCCAGACCGGACAGTATGGCTGCAAAGGCAAATCTTGTCCGCGATTTTAATGAGAGAAACAATAAGAAAAACGAAAAATAAGATCTCTTTTTTCAGAGGAAATTGTGGAGGTTATGGTTATGGAGTATATTGAAGTATCAGCAAGAACAGTAGATGATGCCATTACAGAAGCTCTTGTAAAGCTTGGAGCTACCAGTGATCAGATTGAATATGAAGTAGTTGACAAAGGAAGCGCAGGATTTCTTGGAATCGCAAGAAGAGATGCAGTCATCAAGGTTCGCAAGAAATATACCGTGGAAGGAAGCATCCGTGAGTTCTTAGAGAAAATCTTTGCAGCGATGGAGCTGAAAGTAGAGATTCTCATCACACAGAATGAAGATGACAATACTTACAACGTAGAGCTGAAGGGTGACGATATGGGCATTCTGATCGGCAAGAGAGGACAGACTTTAGATTCCTTACAGTATCTGACCAATCTGGCAGTGAACAAGCAGTCAGAAGAATATATTAAGGTAAAGATTGATACGGAAGATTACCGCAAGAGAAGAAAAGAGACACTTGAGAATCTTGCAAAGAATATTGCTTACAAGGTAAAGAGAACAAAGCGTCCTGTTTCGTTAGAGCCGATGAACCCATTCGAGAGAAGAGTGATTCATTCTGCTTTACAGAACGACAAGTTCGTCACTACACACAGTGAAGGGGACGAGCCATACAGACATGTCGTTGTCACCTTAAAGAGGGACAGAGACAGATAAGACTTTATAAAGAACTATAACATGATTGCACGGCACAGAATTTTGTCGGAACCGCCTGAATAGCAGACTGTCCGGATGGAATTTTGTGGCGTGCATTTTGTGGTCATATGGACAAAGTAAAAATCAGAAAAGAAAGGGTATCAAGATGAAGACGGATACAATTGCAGCGATTGCAACTGCCATGTCAAGCTCCGGAATCGGAATTGTGAGAATCAGTGGAGAGGAAGCAGTGTTAGTGGCGGACCGGATTTTTGAAATGAAGAATCACAAAAAACTGTCAGAAATGCCGACTCATAGTATTCATTACGGTCACATTCATGATGAGGATGAGGTAATTGATGAAGTCATGGTTCTTCTGATGCGTGGACCGAAGAGCTATACGAGAGAAGATACCGTGGAAATAGATTGTCATGGCGGTGTGTATGTCATGAAGAGAATTTTAGAGACTGTAATCCGGCATGGAGCGAGACCGGCGGAACCGGGAGAGTTCACGAAACGGGCCTTTTTGAATGGAAGGATTGACCTGTCACAGGCAGAGTCTGTTATTGATGTGATTTATTCTAAGAATGATTTTGCATTGAAGAGTTCCTTAAGCCAGCTGTCCGGTTCTGTTTCAGAGAAAATCCGGGATATTCGTGGGACGGTGCTGCATGAGATTGCATTCATCGAGAGTGCTTTAGATGATCCGGAGCACATCAGCTTAGAAGGATATCCGGAACAGTTATCAGAGATCGTGTCAGATGTGGTTGATAAGATCGAAAAGCTGTTGGCAAACAGTGATAACGGAAAGATGTTGAAGGAAGGAATCTCTACCGTAATTGTTGGAAAACCGAACGCTGGAAAATCGTCTCTGCTCAACACCTTAGTGGGAGAAGAGAAGGCAATCGTTACGGATATAGCGGGAACCACGAGGGATGTCTTAGAGGAACAGATTAACTTAAACGGTGTTCTATTAAATGTCATTGACACGGCAGGAATCCGTGATACGGAAGATGTGGTAGAGAAGATCGGCGTGGAACGCGCGAAGAAATATTTAAAGGATGCTGATCTGGTTATTTATGTAGTAGATACCTCCACAGCACTTGATGAAAATGATGCGGAGATTATGGAACTGTTAAGAGACAGACATGCGATTATATTATTAAATAAATCGGATTTAGAACAAATTACAACTGTAGAAGATGTTCGAAAGCACTTGGACAAGACGATGATTCCAATTTCCGCAAAGGAACAAACTGGAATTGATGCGTTGGAGAAAGAAATCAAAGAAATGTTTTTCTCCGGGAAAGTGACATTCAATGATGAGGTGTATATCACCAACATCAGACAGAAAACAGCACTGCAGGAGGCACTGCGGAGTTTAAAGCTTGTACAGCAGAGTATTGAGGACGATATGCCGGAGGATTTCTATTCGATTGATCTGATGAATGCCTATGAGGAGCTTGGCACGATTATCGGAGAGGCTGTGGAGGATGATCTGGTTAATGAGAGTTTCGGT
>ERZ773107.2889-NODE-2889-length-11927-cov-8.651533_pt1 | contig 11927 bp, 12 predicted proteins | sample MGYA00580571_ERZ773107 | MGnify/ENA primary metagenome ERZ773107 (study PRJEB29015, sample SAMEA2737843) | human gut metagenome | biome: human gut; feature: human-associated habitat; material: faeces | place: China | collected 2012 ... | reverse complement strand
ACATGTGCGGCCCGCAGCTGTACGGCAGACGACCTCCTGCGGGAAGGCCGCGGGCTGGGCGCTTGTCGGCGCACAACGAGCGCCGACAGTTTGCAAGCAAACACGCTCGTGCGGTTGTTTGCCCCGCAGGGGCAAACATTGTTCGCGCCCCGGTTTCGTTCCACTCAACCGTGGTCCTACGCTCACAACCCCGCAATGCCCGGCCCCTACAGCTCAGCTCGGCAGCTCCAGCGCATCCACCCGCCAGCCATTCTCCGTCGGCACCAACCGCACCGTCGTTACAGTGGCGGTATCGGGCACAATCGTCTCCTCCCCTGCCCAGCCTTTAAAATCGTCGCTCTCGCAGGTCAGTGAGAGCTGCCAGAATGCAAGGCTGCCGTCGGGCTGCAGCTCCGGCTCGGTGAAAAGATGCCCGCAGTAGGCGATGTTTCCGCCGCGGTCACCGTCCAGCGTCAGGATGGTGTCATTTTCGCCCTCGGCAAAGGGTGCGGGGTCCATGCTCAGCATATCGTCCACCCAGGCATCGGAGTAGACCGTGTGCAGAAAGCTGCCAAACTCCGAGAACTTCGTGTAAAACGCGCCATCCGCCGCGCGGTAGTTGAAAAACCCAACCGGCTCGTCCAGTTTCTCATAGGGCAAAAAGCCCGCGTGCATCCCCCACCAGTGATATTGGAAGTAATACGCCGAAGACAGCGCGGCCCGGGCCTGCTTGTCCAGCGCCGCGGGAACATCGCAGACTTCGGTGCGGTCATAGTAGCTCTCGACCCACGGTGCATTGACTGTGACCGTCACCACATTGTTCATGGGCAGGGTGTAGGGGTCGGCCTGTACTTTCAGGCCCCAGTAGCACCCGCTGGCGCGGCTGTATTTGTCCTGCCAGTCCGGATTCAGCTCTTTTAAGTTTTCCACCGTGGTGTGGAAAATCTCTGCTGCTTCTTCCAGCGTCTGTGCATTATAGCGGAGGGTCACGCCATCCGTGGGCCAGGCGGCCTTTTCCTGCGGCTGTGGCTTATGCGGTGCGCTGAACGTGTAGTCCGGCATCGTGCAGCCCGCACCGTCCCGCCAATCGTCGAAGGATACCTCATCGTACACCGCCATCGTCGGCGCGGGCGTCGGGGACGACGTGGGTTCCAGGGTTATGACAGGCGTTGCGGTAGGTTCGGGGGTAGCCGCCACACTGTCCGCTGGGGCAGACGTGCAGGCGGTAAGTAAAACAAGAGATACAAGAATCGGAAAATTTTTCTTCATATTGCGTACCTCATATTATAGTTGCCCTGTAGGGGCCGCACATGTGCGGCCCGCAGCTGTACGGCAGACGACCTCCTGCGGGAAGGCCGCGGGCCGGGCATGCCCGGCCCCTACCGTGCGCTGATGGAACATTCACTTCCGTTTCAGCTGTTCCTCCAGCCCTTCACGCGGCGTCACGTAGACCGTCGTGTAGACCTCGTACAGCACCATGCCCGGTTTCGCCCCGTTGGCCTTCCATATATTTTTGACCTCGGTGGTGTCCACGGCGACCTTTGCACCGCCGTTCTGGCTCGAATGCAGGACGGCCAGCTCGGCGGCCTCCTGTTTGGTCGTGTCGGGGATGTTCTCTCCGCGGCTCATAACGACGCAGTGGCTGCCGGGTGCCTTCTGGACGTGGAACCACAGGTCCTTGCCGCGGGCGGTGTGCAGGGTCAGCTTGTCGTTCTGCAGGTTGTTGCGCCCCACCAGGATCTCAAACCCGTCGCTCGAGGTATACCGCAGGAAGTCCGCGGGCTTCTGCTTGCGGTCCCGCTGCTTGTAATACTTTAAGTAGCCCTGGCTTTTCAGCTCGGCGCGGATCTCGTTCAGTGCCATCTCGCCGGGGGCGCTCTCCACCTCATACAGCACCGTGCGCAGATACTCGATCTCGGCCTCGCCCTCCACCAGCAGCTTTTGCAGCATGGCGTGGGCGGTCTGCTTCTTTTTATAATCGCGGAAATACTTCTGCGCGTTCTCGTTGCCGCCCAGGCGCGGGTCCAATCGTATGGTCACATCCTCGCCGGTGTAGTAGTTCTGCACGGTCACCTGCCGGTCACCCTTGTGGATGGCCCAGAGGTTTGCCTGCAAAAGCTCGCCGTACAGGCGCAGCGCATCGGCCTTGGCGGACTGGCTCAGTTCCTCCTTCCGCGCGGCCTGCTTGCGGACGGCGCGGTCATACATATTGTGGACGGCCTTGTACAGCTCACGGCTTTTCTGGCGCAGGCGCTCGGCGCGGTCCTTCGTGGCGTAGTAGTCCTCGAGCATCTCACTGTAGGACGGATACCGGGTCAAAATCGCCGCGCTGCCGTACTGCTGCGGCACAAAGAAGCTGAACTCCACGGGCTTCGGTGCGCCGTCCGGCTGGGGCAGACGCACCGCGGTGGGCGTGCCGCCGTGGGCGTGCTCGTCCTTCAATTCGTCGATGGCCGCGGCCAGCCCGGCCTTCTCCTCGGCGGTCAGGTCGCAGGCCAGCGCGGGCGTCTCGCCCAGAGCGCGGCAGACGGCCTCCCGCACGACGACGGGGCCGACGCCCGCCACGGTCTTACCCAATGCCTGCGCGACGGGCAGGTCTTTTTCGCAGGCCGCGGCCACGATGGCGGCGGCGCTCGTCTCCAAAAAGTCAGGCCGCGCGGGCTTGGGCGGCAGCGTGTAGGCCAGACCCGGCAGCAGCTGGCGGACCTCGCTGTCGTCAAAGTCCACCCGCTTGAGGGCATCAATGATGCGCCCGCCCTGCACGAGCACCAGATTGGAGTAGCGGCCCATCAGCTCGACGGCCAGCGTGTTCGTGACCAGATCGCCCATCTCGTTCGTGCAGCGGAAGTCAAAATAAACGATGCGGTCCCCCGGCTCGCGGCGCAGCTCAATGAGCCGCCCGCCGGTCAGGTGCTTGCGCAGCAGCATGCAGAAGCCCGGCGGCGTGAGCGGGTTCTCGAAGCTCTCCTTCGTCAGGCAGACGCGGGCCGAGCCGCTGCGGGCCGACAGCAGCAGGCGGTGGGTCTCGGTGCGGGTGCGCAGGGTCATCAGCACCTCATCGCGGGTCGGCTCAAAGATTTTGTCGATCTTCGCGTCCAGCAGAGTGGTTTTCAGTTCACCGGCGACCAACGCCAGTGTTGCGGCATCAAGGGACATGGGGTTCTCCTTTTATAATAAGTAGGAATAGGGGTCTTTGTCCGCCTCGGCGTGGGCTACGCTCAATGCCGGGAACTGCCCGGCAATGCAGGCGGCCAGCACATCGGCAATAGCGTGCTCGGTGCCCCAATGGCCCGCCACCACCAACCCGACGCCCTTCTCCTTGGCAAGCAGAGCAATGTGGTGCGCCGCCTCGCCGGTGACAAGGCAGTCCGCGCCGCGGTCGATGGCCTCCTGCAGATAGCTGCCGCCCGCACCGCTGACCTCGGCCAGACAGGTGACCGGCTTTGCGCCGTTCACGTACTTTACGCCGGTGTGCAGCGTCTGCGCGCAGAAGCGGGCCAGTGCCTCGACCGTGGTGGGCATCGTGGTGCCGATGCGGCCGCAGCCCTCGGCAAAGCTCTCCCGCCCCTCGGCGGCAATGCCCAGAATGTTGCTCAGGGTATCGTTGACGCCCTCGGGCGCGGCATCCAGATTTGTGTGCATACAGATAGCGGAAATGCCGTTCTTCAGCAGCAACGCCGGTACATCGTCGGCGGCCAGCGTCTTGAGCGGGTGGAAGATGACCGGGTGATGGCTGACAATGAGCTGGCAGTCGTTCTCCACCGCCTCGCGCACCACGGCGGGGGTGATGTCCAGCGTGGTCAGCACGCTATCCACCGGCGTGCCGGCATCGACCAGCAGGCCGACGTTGTCCCAGCTGAGCGCCAGCTCCTGCGGTGCCGCCGCCTGTAGCAGACCCAGAATTTGCTGTACACTTACCGACATTGCGGATACCTCCTATTTTGTTTACACAGTACACGTAGGGGCCGGGCACTGCCCGGTCCGCGGCTTTCCCACAAATGGCCGCTGGCGGGTCACATCCCCGGGCGGAGCAGAGCCCCGCCCCTACTGCTTTTCCAGCTCGGCAATCAGCTTGCCCACGGCGTCCTTTTCTGCGCCGTCCGGCAGGCCGAGCTGATATTTCTTCAGCTTGGCATTCTGGCTGGCGTAATACTCCGCACACCCGGGCTGGCCCGCCGTCAGGCCGGTCAGGCAGTACAGCCCATCCGGCTCACAGGCTTCCCCGGTGTAGCGGGCGTTCATCACGGCGTACCACCGGCCCGCGGCCTGGCAGAGCGTTTCCGCCCGCAAGGCAAAGCCGCGCCGGGCCAGCCAGCGGCGCAGGATGCTGTGCTTGGTGGCGGGCACAAGAATCAGATTGTACCGCGCATCAAAGACCCACGGTGCAGCCTCCAGAATCTCGATAATCGTCTCGGCGCCCATGCCTGCGATGATGATATCCTCCGCCTCGCCGGGGGCCAGCACCGAAAGCCCGCTGCCCAGCCGCAGCTGTACCTTATCGCCGTAGGGCGCACAGGTCACGCGGGCCTTTTCCAGCGGGCCGGGGCGCAGGTCACAAGCCAAAACAAGCGGGCAGCGACCGCTGCCCGCCAGTGCGGCGCTTAGTTTGCCGTGGTCGCAGCCGATGTCCGCCGCCGTGTGCCCCGGCCGTACAAAGTCGAAGGCAGCGGTCAGGCGGGCGTCCAGCCGCGGTACATTACAGGTGTGCAAAGTAATCGTTCAGCTCGGCAACCAGCTCATCGGCATCGACACCGTGAACGGCGCAGGCCTCCTCAACGGTCTCGCCGTGGGATGCCATGCAGCCCAGGCAGTGCATACCGGTGGACAGGAAGATGGGCACGCAACCCTGCGTGGGGTCATTGTTCAGGATTTCGGCAATGATGGTATTCTTGGTAACAGTCATGAGAGTGTTCTCCTTTTATAATAAAGTAGGTTTTATGATACTTGCTGCCAGCTTGCGTATAAGCTAAAGCCCTGCAGCAGGGTCAACAGTGTACAGGCAGTGACGGCCAGCGCCGCCCCGCGGGAGGCATCGCGCCGCAAGGCAACACAACGGCTGCGCTTGCAGAGCAGCAGTGCCAGCGGCAGCACCGGCAGCCAGTAGCGGCCCTGCATACCAAACAAGGTCTGGTAGTTGATGGGCGTCCAGTTCAGCACCACCACCAGCAGCGCCGCCGCCACACCAAAGAGGATTGCCACCGTGCCCCATGCCGTCCGGCGGCCCAGCAGCGGCTGCTCGCCCTGTGCCGGGAGGGCCGCCGCCAGCAGCGCCAGCACTAGCCCAATGCCCAGCAGCCAGCTTACGTCGATGCGGTAGACAATCGGCTCACCCAGCGTTGTGCCGAGCATCCCCTGCAGCCAGAACGCGCCCTGCTCCGGGATGGAGCGCAGCAGCAGCTTGGCGGTGGCGGGCAGATTGCGGAACACATACCCCAGTGAGAAGGTATATAGGGAATCGCCGTTGGGTTTCACCATCAGCAGCTGGTCAGGATTCAGCCCGCCGCCCATATGGGTCAGGGCGTAGACGCTGCCCGCCGCGGCCAGCACAACCACAACGGCCAGCCCCCAGCGGAAGGCCCGCCGCTTTTTGGCGTCACCGCGGGTCACGGCATAGAGCCAGAGCGCAAGCACCAGCAGCACCGCCAGCGCCACACCGCCCACGGCCAGCATGGTATGGTTCATATCGCGGGCCGCGTAGGCAAGCTCGCTCAGATTGGCGAAAATCCACAGGCAGGATGCCAGCACCAGCACAGCCCCCTGAATGTACCACCCGTTCTGAACGCGCAGCCCGAAGGGGCCCTTGACCGCGCCGCGGCCGCCGTCCAGATTTTCCACCGGGATGATAAAGCAGAGCAGCACCACCGGCAGATAGATGGCCTTGGCCGGGCCAACCAGCCCACCCAGCGCGACCAGAAGCAGCTTTTCCCACCAGACGGCCTTCTTGCTGCGCAGCCGCAGGCAGAGCGCCGTATAGCAGAAAATTGTTCCCAGTACCGGGGTATCCGGTGAAAAGCTGGCCGCCAGCTCCAGCGGCATAGGCAGCAGCGCCACGCAGGCCAGCAGTCCGCGCACTCCGGCAGGGGCCAGCGCCACAGCCAGCGCCGCCAATGCCAGATAGGAAATCAGATTGAAAATACGCCCGGTGCGCAGCATCGTGTAGAAGTTCTGCCCCAGACTGCGCGCCAGCCGGACCCCCAGCGCCTGCGCCAGATAGCCGCTGCGGCCCTGCCCGGCCTTCGCCTCACTGGCAACAGTCAGCTCGTCCGGGCCGCCCGCCTCGTTCCGGCGGGCCATCTCCTGATTCTTGTAGGCCAGAATCCCGATTTTCCCGCTGCGCGTGCCAAAGTGGGGTGCGTCACATTCACGGACCAGCAGGTTGCCGTCCTCGTCTGCGGGCGTCTGCCCGCCTATACGGCTTGCCAGCTCATAGGCGGCGGCCAAATGAAAGTATTCATCGGGGGCCACCAGCGCGGGGGTGACCTGTACAAAGGCCAACCCGCAGGCAAGGCCCACCACCGCCACCGTCAGCGCCAGCGGGGTCTGCAAGCCGAACAGCAGCACCGCCGCAAAGGCCGCCGCCGCCAGCACCGGAGCCAGCTGGTTGGCCAGCGTGGTCGGCCACTGTGCGGCGTTATCGGTCATCATCTGCAGGGCCAGTGTGGCTCCGGCATCGGTATCGCCCACCAGAAGCGGCATACCGTCCACCGTGCCAGTGCTGGCCCAAAGGCCCAGCGGGCCATCCCACGCCGCCACACTATAAATATGCAGGGTCATGGTCTCGTCCTGCGCCGGTGTGTAAGTGCTGTCGAAGGCGAACGCCGTAAAAAGGTTGTCAAAAATATTCAGGTAATCCCCCGCGGCCTGTCCGCGCAGCGTTCCTGTGCTGTCGTAGAGGTCCACCATCAGCATACCACTCTGGCGCGGTGTGCCTTGGGTACTGAAGTCGAGCCGCACGCCGTAGACCGTCTGCCCGGCGGATACCGGCATAGACTGGGTCAGCCCTTCCCCGGTGACATCAATGACCTGACTGTAGTCATCGTTGAGGATGGCAAAGGTCTGTGTATCGCCGACACGCAGCTGTAAATCATACCCCACCCAGCGGCAGAGCAGCCAGACGGCCGCTGCCGCCAGCAGGGCCGCCACTATGCTGCAAACCGTGCGTCGAATCGTGAGTTTTCGTTTCATAAAAATACGCCTTTCCGGTAGGATGTACTGGAATCAGTGCTATTATACAGCATACGGCGTAAAAACGCAAATCGGCGCTGCAGATTTTGTTTGGTATTCCTATATCAACCCTATGAACAAACCGCGCCCCGGCGGTGAGGCCGGGGCGCGGAATGGAACATTCAACTCATTTTACACGAAAAAGCGCGTAAATCAGCCGTTCTCCTTCATCTTAGCGAAGCACTCGCTGCAGTAGACCGGACGGTCCTCGCGAGGCTGGAAGGGAACCTTGCAGGCCTTGCCGCAGCTGGCGCAGGTAGCGTCGAACATCTGGCGCTCGCCGCGGGTAGAGTTCTTGCGGGCATCACGGCAGGGCTTGCAGCGCTGGGGCTGGTTCTCGAAACCACGGCTGGCGTAGAACTCCTGCTCGCCGGCGGTCCAAACGAACTCCTTGCCGCAATCCTTGCATACCAAAGTCTTGTCTTCGAACATAGTGGGTATCTCCTCTGTGTTTATTTTGCCCGCGGAAGAATCTAAAACAACGCATATGGAATGGACCAACTGAACTGATTTTAGGCGCTACTGGGGCAGGTTGATATATGATGCAGGCAATACGCCTGAATCCTAAATTGTGGGGCCGCCGCGCAGCTTGCGGCGGGCGCGGGCCAAGGCATTGGCCACGTTTTTGGTGGGCAGGCCCAGCTCCTGCGCAGTCTGCGCGGGGGTCTTGCCCGAAAGCCCGGCCATAACCACCCGGCGTTCCAGCTCGGAAAGCTCGGTCTGCATACGGCGCAGGGTATCGGCCAGCTGTTCGCCGGAGATAGCCTGTTCCTCCGGGCCGGGGCGGGTGTCGGTGCTCTGCTCCGCGGTGGGCAGCGGCACGCTGAAATTCAGCGGCGCGTGCTTTTTGCGCAGGGCGGCCCTGCGGGCGTCCTGCTGCGCGTGGCGGATGCAGGCGGCCGCATAGGCGGTGAAGGTCTGCCCCATGGCGGGGTCAAACCCGCGCACGGCGTGAAACAGGCCAATCAGGCCCTCCTGCACGGCATCGTCAAATTCAAGCCCCGGGGCGGTACACCCGGCTGCACCCCTGCGGATGGCCGGCATCATGCGGGCGATGAGCGCCGCCAAGGCGTTCTCATCCCCCTGCTGTGCGCGGACAGGCAAATCCTTGTCAACAGTGTGCATAGGGTATTCCTCCGGCCGGATACGGACAATCTAATAATAGCCGGAAACGGCCCGTTTGTCAATCTTTTTTTCGGCGGCTCTGCATAGAAAAAGCCCGCCGCTTTTTACAGGTAGCTCATTTCCTCGCGGCGCCTTCCGGCCAGCTCGGGGTTATCCAGAACCGCGCCGGCGCCCAGCGCCACACAGTCCAGCGGGCTTTCGGCAATATGAACGTCAATGCCGGTCTCGTTCTGAATCAGCGTGTCCAGCCCACGCAGCAGCGCGCCGCCACCCGAAAGCATAATGCCGCGGTCAATAATGTCGCTGGACAGCTCCGGCGGGGTACATTCCAGCGTATCCTTGATGGCCTCCACGATGCGCAGCAGGCACTCGCTCATTGCCTCGCGCACTTCCTCCGACCGGATGAGGATATCCTTCGGCAGGCCGTCCACAAGGTTGCGGCCCTTGATTTCCATGCTGGTCTCGGGGTCCTGCGGGCAGGCGGAGCCGATTTCAATTTTAATCTGTTCGGCGGTGCGCTCGCCCACCAGCAGATTATACTTGCGCTTGATGAAGGCGATGATGCTCTGGTCCAGTGCATCGCCCGCGCAGCGCACGCTGCGGCTGGCCACAATGCCCGACAGGCTGATGACCGCCACCTCCGCCGTGCCGCCGCCGATGTCCACGATCATACTGCCCACCGCGTCCGCAGTCGGCAGGCCACTGCCGATGGCCGCTGCCATCGGTTCCTCAATGACGGTGACCTGCCGGGCCCCCGCCTTGGCGGCAGCCTGACGCACAGCGCGGCGCTCGACCTCGGTGACGCCGGACGGCACGCAGATAACCACCCGCGGCCGGGCAAACAGGCTGCTGCCGCACGCCTGGCGGATAAAGCTCTGCAGCATGGCGGCGGTGATGTCAAAATCGGCAATGACGCCGTCCTTCAGCGGGCGCACGGCCACGATGGAGCCCGGCGCACGGCCGATAACGGCCTTTGCCTCGTGCCCGACACTGCGCACCCGCAGCTCATCACTGCGCGGGTCCACGGCAACAACGCTCGGTTCCCGCATAATGATGCCGCGGCCCTTCATGTACACAAGGGTGTTGGCCGTGCCCAGATCAATGCCGATATCTTTGGTAAACATAGCGCGTATTCTCCCGAAAAAGCGTGTAAAAAAGTTGCGTACTCTGCCCATACAGTCTCCCTTTTCCGGGGCTGCAGGGTCTTATTGAAATTCGCGCAGCAGCTGTGCTGTGCGGTGAACCGGCAGCCCCATAATGTTGTAGTAGCATCCTTCGATGCCAGCACACCACAGCGCTGCATGCCCCTGTATGGCATACGCCCCGGCCTTGTCGTAAGGCTCCGGCGTGCGCACATACGCCAGCAGGTCGGCCTCGTCAATGGGCGAGAAATGGACTATGGTTGTCTCCACCGTGGCCGCCGCACGGCGCCCGCAGCAGATGCACACCCCTGTGTGGACGCGGTGCTCCCGCCCGGAGAGGGCCCGCAGCATACGCAGCGCGTCCGCTTCATCCTTCGGCTTGCCAAAGACCTCGCCCTCACACTCAACCACCGTGTCAAAGCCGCAGACAATCTCATCCGGGTGCTCCTCCGCCACGGCGCAAGCCTTGGCCGTTGCCAGTGCCTTTGCCAGATGGGCGGGGGTGTCCGCCGCGATTTTCGTTTCATCGACCTCGCTGGTGATGACGGTGTAGTCCGGCGTAATCAGGGACATCAGTTCCCGGCGGCGCGGACTGCCGGAGGCAAGAATCAGAGCCATGCTGTGCTTCCTTTCTGGTACATTATAGAATAGGGCCGGTGTCGAAGTGTGGCAAAATAAGCCACATGGGCAAAAACGCCTTTTCTCTGCTTATTTGCCGGTGGACCCGAAGCCGCCTGCGCCGCGGGCGGTATCGGTCAGCTCGTCCGCCGGGGCAAAGGCTGCCTGCCAGACCGGCGCGATGCAGAGCTGGGCCACACGCTCGCCGGGCTGAATCGTGTAGGCTTCGCCGGACAGGTTCACCATCGGCACCCGGAGCTCACCGCGGTAGTCGCTGTCAATGACGCCGACACCGTTTGCCATGCACAGGCCGTGCTTGATGGACAGGCCGCTGCGGGCGTAGACGAGGGCCACACACTCCGGGCCGGGCAGTTCAATCGCAAGGCCGGTCGGCACAAGGGTGCGCTGCATGGGGGCCAGGGTCAGCGGCTCATCCAGCACAGCGCACAGGTCAGCCGCCGCCGCGCCGGGGGTAGCGTAGGCAGGCACCTGGGCGCGGGGGTCTATCTTTTTATATTTTACGGTAGGATTCATGGTCGTCTCCTAAACATCAGTTATTGGTATAGTATAGTCCACGGGTGAACTCGCTGTCAAAGGGTTGGGCGGCAAAAAGCTCTGCCAAAATCTGGGCCGTGCGCTGCGGGGTCTCGGTGGTAAAGGCGGCAACGGCCGTATCCACCGGCATCTCCCGCAGGCGGTCGCCCATGTAGAGCGGCACCGGGTTGTATACTGTGCGGATGCCCGCCCCGCCGGGGGCCGAGCAGGTCACGGTAAAGTCACGGCCCTTGCGGTCCCGCAGGGTGCCGCCGCTGCGGCAGGAAGCGCAGTCATGCACATTGCGCAGCGGACAGGCGCGGGTCAGCATCAGCGGAAGGTGGCCGTAGCAGAGGGCCGCAGTAGGTACACCGGGGGCCACCGCCTGCATGGCGGTCAGGGCCGTTTCCGGCTGCAGAAGCATGCCTTGCAGGCCCAGGGACGTATAGCGGGCGGCGCTCATCGGGTTGGTGATGTTCAGGCCCAGGCCGCCATAGAGGGTCCAGCCGTCGGTATAGCGCAGCTGGGCGGGGTTGTTGACCACCGCCCCGGCAAAACCGGCGTCTTTCAACGCGGCCAGACAGGCGGCGGTCTTTGCCTCCAGCTTGCCAAACATGACGCGGGGCAGTTCCAGCAGGGTCTTGCCGCGCCATTCGGCAGGGATGCTGTCGGCTTCAGCGATGGGGAATACCAGCCACTGCAGCTTTTCTACAGAGCCCGCCGGGCACTGGGCCGTGCGGGCAAAGCGGGCCGCCACCTCCGGGATGTGACCTACGCTGTGGGCTGGATAGACGGGCATCTCAAAGGGATGGATGGCGTGGGGCTGTACAACACTGCGCTTTTCCAGCAGCTTGTCCAGCGCCTCGCGGCGCATCTCGTTCCAGGCAGAGCCGGGCAGGAAGCCCAGACTCCCCTCCCCTGCGTCCACCGTGATACCGGCGGCCGCAAAGGGGGTGCCGCCGGTCTTGTTCAGCGCACGCTCAATTCCGGGCAGCGGGTCCTTCTGGGCGGGCTGCGGCTCGTCAGTGCTGTAAACGTTGACCCTGTTGCCCGCATCATCGGCGGCGGTCAGCTTGATGCCGCCATCCTCGACGCCTCCGCTGACGGTGTACTGTATCGGCACCCGCTGCAGTTCTCGGCGGAACAGCTCGCGGGCTTTGGGCGTGGCGGCGCGGGTGGCCGCAGCGTCAGCCTCGGTGCGGACGCCGAACATCCTGCCGTCGTTATGGTTGGTCAGGTAGCCGTCGGTGAAGCCGGACCGGGAGAAGATGTCCCGCACCAGCTTTTCATCGTAGGGCTGGCCCT
>ERZ773107.2886-NODE-2886-length-11944-cov-4.122887_pt1 | contig 11944 bp, 7 predicted proteins | sample MGYA00580571_ERZ773107 | MGnify/ENA primary metagenome ERZ773107 (study PRJEB29015, sample SAMEA2737843) | human gut metagenome | biome: human gut; feature: human-associated habitat; material: faeces | place: China | collected 2012 ... | reverse complement strand
CTCTGGCAGGGCCGCGCGGCGTGTGGCGGCGATGTCCCACAGCGACCACGCCCCAAACAGCGCCAGCGCCCCCAGCAGCAGCGCCGCCGCCAGCGTAAGCAGCCGGTCACCCCACCGCGCCAGTTTTGCCGCCAGCAGCATTATTCGTCGCTGCTATGACGTTTACGCAGCAGCAACACGCTGCCCGTGCCCGCCGCCAGCAGCATGGTGCCGTAGGGCGCAGCGTCCAGCAGCAGGCCCGTGGGCGTGGGTGCGGTGCGGCTGTTGGTGACCGTGATGGTCTTGTCCGCGGCGGCCATCGTCTGGGCGTCCGAGGTTTTGTCGTCGCTGCTGGTTTTGGTGATGCCGTCCCAGGTGGTGGTGTAACCTGACGCTGTATCGCCGGATTCCGTGATGGTGTAGCCCGTGTTAGCGGGCAGGCCGGTGACCTCGATCTTTTCGCCGCCGGTGATGCCGGCTTTGACTTCAGCGGTGCCGTCTGCGTTGAAGGTGACGGTGTCGCCAGTGATGGTGGAGAAATCTGCCGATTCGCCGCCGGTTTTTACCGTGACCGAGCTGGCGTGGGGCGTTTCATCCGGGTCGTCCAGCGCGATGGTAAAGGTGAACTCGTCGCCGGCATTGGCAAAGTTGCCGCTGAGGTGCTTGACCACCGAGAGGCCGTAGGCGGCGTAGGTGTTGGTGATCTCGCCCGCCTTGGCCGTGCCGTCCGCGTTGACGATGTTGACCTCGCTGATCTCCAGGCTGCCGTCCGGCGCGGTGGGATCTGTGTTGACCACCCGCACCACGATGTAGCGGGCGGCGGTGTCCTGCGTCAGGCCGGTGATGCCGGCAACGGTCTCCGTGAGGGAGAAGATGTAGTCGCCCGGGGCGGTGAAGTCGTCGCTGTCAAAGGTGAAAGGGACCGTGACGGTGTTGGCCGTGCCGCCCGTAAAGGCGGCGGTGAGCTCGGTGGATTTGATCTGCGCGGCCGTGCCTTTGACGGCAGTGCCGGCTGCCCAGGAGGGCAGGTTCGCGACCGTGCCGACCGTGAAGGTGATGCTGCCGTGGGGCACGCCTGCGCCGGGGGCGGCGGTCATGTCGATGGTTTTGGTCAGCTGGGCGGTGTAATCCGCGGCCAGCACGCCGGGCGCTGCGGTACCTGCCAGCAGGGCAGCCGCAGCGATGGCAGCGGTAAATTTGCCGAATTTGGCGCGGGAAATGTAGGTGGTCTTCATAGGTGGTTCCTCTCTTCCAATATGGATTTATGTTGCTTTCGTTGGGGTTGCAGCAGGGTTTACAGCCCGCTGCGGCGCAGGGCGGCCAGGGCCGTGCCCAGCACTTGCCGCTGTGGGATGGGGCCGTAGAGGCGGCTGTCCGCCCCCGTGGTGCGGGCATCGCACAGCAGGAAAAGCTCGCCCTCCGCGAGGGTGACGGGGTAGTCCGGGCCGCCCTCGACCGGCTGGGTGGGGGTGGTGATATCCGGCTCGGCCACCGTACTGCCGTTGATGATGAGCGCGCCGGTGTCGGTCACAGTGACGGTATCACCGCCACGCGCCGCGATGCGCCCAAGGCGGAGCATGCCGTCCTGCCGGTAGAGCACGACCTGCCCGGCCGCGGTGCCGCGCTCGAACCGGCTGAACAGGACGAGGTCGCCGCCGCACAGGCGGGGCGCCATAGCGCTGCCCGGCACCACCGCCAGCCCGAACACGACCCCGAACAGCACCCAGCACAGCGCGGCGAACACCGCCAGGCGGGTGAGGAAGCGGTGAATTTCCGCTTTGGCACGTGTTTTTTCCTTGTCAGTAGCCAGAAGGTCCTCCCGTGGCATGGGTCACACCTCCCTGCAGCGCAGCAGCCGCCAGCCCAGCCAGCACAAGCCGACCAGTGCCAGGTAGGGCGCCGCACCGGCCTTGCAGCGTGCAGGTTACGCCGGTGGGGCCGTCGTCGCCGTTGAGCTGCCAGCTGACCGTGTGGTCGCCGGGGTCGGTCTCAGTCAGGGTGAGGGTCTGGTCCGCGCGCAGGTGGGTGAGGGTGACGCTGCCGCCGCTGCGCAGGGTGAAGCCGGTGTCGGTCAGCGCCGCGCCGTCACCCGCCGTGGTGTACGCGCTGCCCTGGCGGATCTGGGTGGTGTCCAGCGTGGCGGTAAAGGAGAAGTTTTTCGTAGTATCGCCCATATCGCCCACCACTTTTTTGGTGATCGTGACGGACAGGTAGGGTTCGTAGGTGTTGGTGAAGCGCGCCTCGGCCGTGCCGCCTGCTGTGACATCCAGCGATTGGGTTCGGTCGGCGGCGGGAGTGGTCAGGTAGTAGTTGGTCAGGTCCGGCGCGGCGGATTCGGTCACGGTGTAGCTGGCGGGGGCCAGGCCCGGCAGGGTCACGCTGCCTGCGCCTTTGATGGAGAGTGTCAGGCGGCCGTTTGAATCCGGGCTGACGGCAGCCGGGGCATCCGCCGGGCGGGCGCCCGCGCTATACTGCGGCGTGTAGCTGCCTGCGGCAACGGATGCGATCGTAAAGGTGTTGACTGTTTCGGCGAAATCAGCTTGCAGGGCACCGTCGGCATCGTCGGGCAATTGCTTGGTGATGGTCAGGCTGCCGGTGGCGCGGGCGTAGGTGTTTTCAAACTGGATATTTGTTGCCGCCTGGGCGGTCAGTGCAATGCCGCTGTGTATCGGTGTATCGGTCACGTCTGTCCATACGCCGCCGTCTTTTACGGTGCGTACCAGCGTGCAATCGTAACCGGTGGGTTCACCGCGGGCGGTCTCGGTCACAGCGTAGTTGTAGGTGTTGCCGCTGCTGTCCGTCAGGGGCAGCTCCAGCGTGTATTGCAGCACGTTGGGGTTGATGCTATCCGCTTGCATCGTGCTGCCGCTGAAGTCCCCCACAATCTGGCGGTCCGAGTTGACCACGGTAAAGTGCAGATTTTCTTTAGCCTGTATCAGCTCGGCATCGGTCAGGGCGGTGCCGTCGGTTTTCAGCAGCGTTTTGGTAACGCGCAGGATGCCGCTGCCCGCAGCCGGGGGCACAGGGTCGGTGCTGAACCAGACGCGGTCGATGAGGTTGCCGCGCTTGAGGCCCTCCTCGCTGTCGCCGCTGGCGCTGGCCACCGCCACAAAGAAGAACCGGCTGACGTACTGCCCCGCCGGGACCGTGTAGGTACCGTTGTGTACGCCCCATGCGGTGCAGCCATCCGAGATATTGCCGTCCACAATGTAGTTGCGGATGGGCACATTCACGCCGTTCACCGTGATGCTGCCGTTCAGAGCTTCCTGGATGGCGGCGCGGGTGGTCTTATTTTTCAGCGCGTCGGTGATGTCCTGGGCCACATCCACCGGAGCGATCAGCAGGGCCATCGTGTCAGTGCCGTCGCGGCCCGCGTGGGCCAGACTCCAGTTTAAGGTTGCGCCGGGCACGGTCAGCACGTCCTGGTACAGGGCGCCGTAAGCCTGGCAGTTCAGTTCGGCAAACTGGCCGCCATCGTAGGCCTTGCCGATGGCGTAGGCCTGGGTCACGTCGTTGGGGTCTGTGTAAGTTTCTTTTATCGCATTACCCTTGCGGCTCCATCCTGTAATAACAGTGTCCGTATAAACGGTCGTGGTCGCGTCGGCAATCTCGATAAATTTTCCCTTGACAGCATCACCCCAGCGATTGCACTCGGTAGTTGTATACCAGTAAATGCTGCTGGTCGTTTCCGCATCCCGCGTCTGCAAAAAGTGGGCGCGCTGATGGTCGTTCGGGTAACAAAAACGGTCACTTGCAAAATTACCGTCGCTGACCACCGGGTACTCAAAGCTGCCGTTTTGCAGCTGCACATAATAGTTTACCTGAGCCTCGGCCTGCAGGGTGCTGCTGCCGGAGGCGACACCCACCTTATAATGGTAGCGGTCGGTGTCGGCGGCGCTGGGGTCGCTTTGGCGGGCCAGCAGCGTATCCAGCACGGCGTTCAGCGCGTGGGGGTGTTCGGCGGTCAGGTTCTTGTCTGAACCATTGACGGCCTGGCCCGTGACCTGCTGCCAGCTGCCATCCGCGCCGGTCTTGCTGCGATACCAGGTGTAGGTCACGCCGTCCACCGGGTCACTTTGTCCGTTGACGACCGCTACCAGCTCGCCCGTAGATTTGATGTTATCCTGTATCTTCACACTGCGCAGCGTCACCGCCTGCACCGCCGGTTCATCCTCGTCATCCGGCGGGTCAGCGCTTTCAGGCGTGGCGGTGGTGGCCGGTGTCGTGCTTGGCGTGGGTGTGGACAGCTTGTCCCCGGTCGTGTTCTCCCCTGCCGGGTCCTCCTCGGCCGGGCCGGGCGGCACAGGTGTCGGCTCTGCCGGGGCGGCGGTCTCGCTGGTGGCGATCTCGGTATGTAGCGGTCCCGATAATGGCGGGTCCTCAGCAAAAGCGGCATTGGCGGCCCCAGCCGCAAGGCAAAAGGCCATAAGCCCTGCCAACAGACGTTTGTTCATGGCGGTTCCTCCCCCGTTTGATCCAGGCGGCCTGTGGGACAAGCCGTCCGCTGATTTCAAGGCTGAGTATACCCCCGCCAACGGGGAAAAAACGTCGCACGCAGGTTCACACAAAAAAAGACAGCCCGCACTGTTTTCTGCAGTACGGGCTGTCCGCCTTTAGCTATTCTTTTACTTATGCGGTTTTCTGTTTTTAAGAACCGCTGTGCCTGCCAGCGCAAAGCCGCTGAGGACAAACAGGCTGATATACAGCTCTTTGTTCCAATTATCTCCCGTTTGCGGGATGACAGAACTTACCGCCGCAGTTTCCTTCACAGCTTCCGCCTGTGCAGACACAGTTACAGGTTTGGCCGTTGCTGTCGGGGTGGACTTGGCAGGTTTTCTCTCCAGCGCCGCGATGGCATTCTCGATGGCTTTCGCCATCGCGTCTACTTCCGCCTGCTCGGTGATATTCTTGCCGCGCACCACTGCGTTTACAGCTTCTTCCACCTTGGTAAAATCTTTGTACTCATTCTTGTTCAGCGCTTCGGCCTTAGCAATGGCTGCATCTACTTTACTATAATCCGCATCCAGATAGCGCAGTTCCAACTGCTGGGTGTGGGTTGCCCTATCCGCAGTAATCGTAATTTCTTTATTGACAGTTTCACAGTTATCCGCCGCAACGGTAACAGTGTATATACCGGCTTCCAGTTCTGCGTCTTCCTCTACAGGTTCTCCGTTCACCGTGATAACAACATTCGTCATATCAGCAGGTGCCACAACAAAGGTGACCATGTATTTCGGCGCAGGCAGCACAGGCGTACTCGGAGTATTATACTGATACTGGCCACCGCCTGCTGTAAGTTCGTTATAGAACTCCTCGCCGCACATAGATTCGTATGTTTTTTCCGTTCCTGCTTCTACGCCTTTGCCACAGGCCTTAACGGATTCAGCGCCGACATAGTAGTTGTTCGCAAAACTCGCCGTATTATTGGCCGCACCGGCGATCGCGCCAAAGCGGCTATACGGAACACTTGCCTCATACTGACTCAGATCGATTGCACCGGCAAAATAGCAATGCTGAATCGCTGCACTGCCAGCGCTGCCGCCTGCCGTACCTACAATACCGCCAAGATCCTCCGTTCCCTTGCCGTAGGGCGTCAGTTTTCCTGTTGCATAGCAGTTGATGACCTTTGCATTACCCGCCAGCTGACCAGCAATTCCGCCGCCATGGTTGGCCGCCAGCGACAGTTCACCCGTATTTACGCAATAGCGAATCTCGCTGTCACCATCTGCAAAGCCAACAATACCACCTGCATACAGGCTGCCCGCGTCCCCCGTGAGCAGCAGATCACCTGTATTCCGACAGTAATCAATCACCGTATCGCTTGCCTGGCCACACAGTCCTATCATACCGTACACAAGATTTTCGTTATTGGTAAACGACACATCTGCCGTGCAGTCAAAAATTGTGCAGCCGCCAGCAAAACCGGCAATCGCACCGTAATACGTATACTCCCGCTCGGAATTAACGTTGATCGTTCCCTGCACAGTCAGGCTGGAAATCTCAGCATTTTCAATATCGCCAAAAAAACCGCAGAGAACCGTTGCCCCATACACATCCGAAAGATCCAGGTTGCTTACGGTGTGGCCATTGCCGTAGAATTTGCCGCTGAAGCAGTGCTCTACTTCACCGTCCGCATTCACCGTTGATCCAATCGGCGTCCATTCGATTCCCGTCAAATCCAGGTCAGCTGCCAGTTCCACCACAGCATCCGTTTTGCCGTCATAATCGCCTGCATCCACCGCACGGGCAAACTGCTGCAAATCCTCCACTGTAGCAATGACGGTTCGGTCACTCGCTGCTTCGTCTTCTGCCAGTGCCGTGGTCGGCAGCAGGGTCAGGCAGAGCGGCAGCGCAAGAAGCAGACTTGCAATACGTTTTTTCATGGTTTCCTCCTTCTTTGCGGTCAGTTAATCCGCACATCCAAAATTTATCGATGTACTCCGCAATTTGAGATAATTTTACCCCCCCCCCGTCAAAAAATGTCAATCAAAAATTCGCCGTTTTTTTCGGCAGTATCCTTATTTCGGTTCACCTTTTTGCATCACAAAGCAAAAAGACAGCCCGCACTGTTTTCTGCAGTACGGGCTGTCCCTAAATTACTTAAATCTATTCCGTTATACGGTCGTCACCAGCGTCTGGCAGGTGCCGGTCACGGCGTAGGGGCCGCTGGCGGCGGGCAGGAAGTAGCTCTCGCCCTTCTTCACAGCCACGGTCTCGCCGCCGCTGGTCAGGGTGCCCTCGCCATCGGTGATAAGCAGCGAAACAAAGCTCTTCTCGTCCGCCACGCCCTCAAAGGCGCCGTTTCTGGCATCCACAGTGAAATACTCACACTGGGCCAGATGTCCACCAAAATCATGCTTTACCGGCGGGGTGCACAGGGTCACATCCAGTGCCTTTTCCACATGCAGGGCTCGGGGCTTGCCGTCGGCACCGACGCGGCCGTAGTCGTAAACGCGGTAGGTCACGTTGGAGTTCTGCTGTACCTCGGCCACCACGATGCCCTTGCAGATGGCATGCAGCGTGCCAGACGGGATAAAAAAGCAATCTCCTTTATGTACCGGCACGGCGTTCAAAACCTCCGTCAGGGTGTTGTTTTTGATGCGCTCGGCAAATTCCTTTTTGCTGATCTCATGGTCAAAGCCATAGTACAGAAAGGCGTTCGGCTCACAATCCAGCACGTACCACATCTCAGTCTTGCCGTACTGGTGCTCATTTTTCAGTGCGTACTCATTGAAGGGGTGTACCTGGATGGACAAATCGTTCTTTGCATCGATAAATTTTGTCAAAACCGGGAACTGTTCAAATTTTGCGCAATCGGTGCCCAGGGCTTCCGGGTGAGCGGCCGCATAATCAGCCAGGGTGGTGCCGTCGGGCAGGTAGCTGGGGCCGTCCGGGTGGCAGGAGAGCACCCAGGCTTCGGCCAGCGGGTCCAGATCGCTCTGCACGCCAAAATCGGTGCGCAGACGGCTACCGCCCCACAGGTAGTCTTTGCAGCTGGGGGTCAGTTTGATGATTGCCATAAACAGGTTGCTCCTTTTTTAAATAGAAGGTCTTTTGCAGGCACCTCGCCGTAGTCCCCTCCACAGGGGCAAGCCCAGGGTGTGCAGCACAAAGCCGGCGCTGCTATAAAGGCGGCTTCCGGCGCGGTGAAGCTTTCGCCGGGAGCCAGCGTCCAGGCAAAATGGTAGGGGTGGATACCCTACGGTTTGCATGTACCTGTATTATACTCCCCCGGTCTCGGGCAGGTCAACCCGAATTTAGCTAATGTTTAAGCGGCCATTTTAGTTAATTGGCAAAAAAAAACGTCCCCGTCGGCTGCTTGGGGCAACGACGGGGACGTCAGCATGCAGAAAAAGCTGATTCAGCTTTATGGGAAATTGCGGTTCGGGTTACTGGTGGTTACGCTTTTTCAGGGCAAAGGCCACGCCAAAGGCACCCAGGGCACCCAGGCAGACAACCGCCAGCGGAACGATAGGCATATCATCCGAAGTCTGCGGGATGGTAGCCGTAGTCTTAACCACCGGTGCGGTGGTCTCGGCCGCGGTAGCGGTCACGGTAGTGGGCTTCTGAGTAGCGGCAGGGGCCGTCGGCTGCGGCTTGGTCTCGGTTTTGCGCTGGATCCACAGCTGCGTGCCATAGAACGGGTTTGCCGTGCCGAGGCACAGGCCCTGGTTGGTAACAGCAAACACGCGCAGGCCGTGGTTGTACGGGTCACCGAAGCCGCTGGTGGTCAGCGTTTCAAAGTTCACACCGTCAGAAGTAACATACATGTCAAAGCCGCGGCTTGCGGTGCGCATGTAATGCAGGCAGACAAGGACGCTCTTGATCTTGTCCCAGGTCTCCTGGTTCAGCAGCTTTTCAAAAGCATCTTTCAGGTCATCACCCAGATCATACTCAGCGGCCAGCTGTTCATACTGGTCCAGCATGGTCTCGTAGTAGTCAGAGAAATCCTGCAGACTGGTAATACGATCCTCCACAGAGTTTTCCGGGGACAGTACTGCCACCTCCGTATCATTGCCCAACACATCGGGGGCTATCTCCATCATGTCAGTCAGGTCAGCTGCCTCACTGGCGAAGGAATCTTCAACTTCCACTGCCATGTCATCCATATACATAGCCGTTTCCGGGGTGGCGGTCTCCGGCGTAGCCTGCATTTCATAGGTAGCCACCGGGTTGGTTTTGTTCTTTTCGTACAGCAGTTCCAGCAGCTCCTTGATGTACTGCAGCTGGGTCGCCCACTGCTCGGGCGTCATGCCGATAATATCGCCGTTGGAGAACTGGCCGATGGGCTCCAGCAGGCTGCTGGTATCAAAAGTGCCGATGTACAGCTTGCCATCGTATACTTCCATACGCCAGATGTACTGGTTCTCGTTATGGCCGAAACCGGAACCAATGCCGGAAATACCGCCGTTGGGGAACATGGTGGTGGCATCACCGACCAGCAGCTCAATGTTTTCGTCCTTGTCCATGCGGTACAGGTTTACCGACTGTTCCAGGTTGGCGTTGACGAAGCTGCAATCCACACCGCCCAGGGAGCCATCGCTGCCCTCGCCGGTCTTGTTGAAAAGGATGCGCTCCATGGCGATCTGCTCGTCGTTGTACTCGCCGATATAGAGGTGGTCTTTGTAAACGATCAGGTTGGCTGCGCCGGAACGGGTACGCTCCGGGTCGATGCCGAAGGTGTAGCGGGCGCCGTCCTTCTCCTGGTCGCCGATCAGCGGGGTCCAGGTAAAGGTGCCATCGGCTTTTTCGTCGCCGCGCACGATGGCGAAGGACTGCATCGTGTTGTCATCGGGGGCATTCTCCTCGGTGCCGGTGCAGATGGAAACATACAGGTGGCCGTTGTACTCGACCATATCCCACACGGAACCGCCGTAGATGCTGTCGCGGTAGGTGTAGGCCGGGTAGTCAAACAGGTCGTCCTGGCTGGCAATCACGGTAAAGCCCTCAGAGGGGTTCGACGAAGCCAGGATGGTAGCGCCGCTCTCGCCGGTGGTGGCATTGGCGAAAACATTGCTGATCACGAGCTTGCCGTTATACACGCACATGCCGCGGATACCGGTGGAGATGCCCTTTTTGTAGGCTGCGCCGTAGTCCTGCATGGAGGACAGGCCCACGTAAACGGCCTTGTAGCTGTCGTCCGTGGGGTCGATCTCATACACGCTGGGCAGGCCGCTTCGGCCGTTTACATGCACACTGCCGCAGAAGTACAGCTTGCCGTTATAGGCGATCGCGTTGCGGAACAGCGGTGCATAGCCGTTGAGGGTGTTGGACATCAGCAGCTTGATCTCGCCGGTCTTGGTGTTTACCTTGACCAGGATGCCGCCGCTGTCAGCGCCGTCCTCGTGGCCATAATAGAAGGTGCCGTTGAACATGGCCTTCAGGCCGGCTTCCATAACGTCCTTATCGAACTTGTCGCCCAGGATATTCTGCATCAGGGTCAGCGTGTTGCCCATAGCCGAGTAGCAGGTACCCACATACATCCAGTCACCGTAAGCAACAGCGGACCAGCTGTAGTTCTGGCCGCGGTCGCCCGCGTTGTAGTTCGGGTCGCTGGGGTCGGTAATCACGTTCACTGCACCGTCCCCGATATAGTCCACGATGCCGTCTGCCGACATAGTGCCCTTGGTGGGGTGTGAAATCTTTTCAAACGTGTAATTTCCTGCATTATACGTTATTTTCTGTGTGCCCTCGGCAAACGCAGGCAGGGCAGTGGCTGTAAGCAGTGCCGCGCCCAGGGCCAGCGCTGTAATGCGCTTTGCAATTCCATTCAGGTGCATGCTTGGTTACCTCATCTCTGATTCTGTATTTCCTTCTTCTTTTGGCATTTATATAATAAACCTATAAAATACCAGATATATGTATAATACCCCCCCCCGCTAAGTTTTGTCAATCTTTATCAGCCAATATTTTTAATGATTAAGATAACTTTTCTGTACTGCACAAAAAACAGCGCCTTTCTGTTATACAGAAAAGGCGCTGTGCCGGTTTGCTTTGTTACAAATTAACTTTTTCCAGAATTGAAACCATCTCAGCCTCCGTCAGCCGGTAGCGTACCGGCTCCGGCGGGGCATCTCCGGTACGCAGCGGGTACTGCCAGTACACCACATCCAGCCAGCGGCCAAACTTGTAGCCGCTGTGCTTTTCCACAAAACTTTTGGTAAAGCCCATCCGTTTGTGGAATTCGTGGCTCGCCTTGTTCTCGCCGGTCACAATGGCAAAGGCGTTATAGTAGCCCTGCATCCGCAGCAGCTCCAGCAGGGCGGTGTACAGGCGCTTGCCCAACCCCTGGCCGACGCAATCCGGCGCGCAATAAATGGTAGCCTCCACATTCCAGGCATAGGCCTCGCGGCTGTGCCAGGGGTGGGCGCAGGCAACCCCCTGCAAGCGGCCGTCCGGGGTGATGGCCACCAGAAACGGGGCTTTTTCCAGCACACCCGCAATGTTGGCGGCGTACTCCTCGGCCGTGGAAAGCCGGTACTGGAAAGTCTGGGTGCCATGCAGCACGTACCAGTTGTACAGCTCGGCCACCGCTGCGCCGTCCGCCGGGGTAGCCATGCGGATGGTGATACGGTTGTCCGCCGCCCACTTTGACGCCAGGGCTTCTTTTTCAGCCTTGGGCAGTTTTTTGATGGCTGCTTCGCGCTTTAAGGCCGCGCTTTTGTCAGCGCAGCGCTCGGCATAGGCAAGGCGCACGGCCGGGCCGCCGTGGCTTTTGGTGTACTTGGCCCCGCCCTTGCCGGTGCGGTGGGCCTTTAAGCGGCGGGCCAAGTCGTTGGTCCAGCCGCCATACAGGCTGCCGTCCGGGCAGCGCAGCAGATAGACCCAGGCGGTTTCGGGGGCAGGCTGGCAGGCATCTGCCAGGCTGGGGGCCGGGCCTCGCAGGCTTTTCCCGCTCATTCGCTCACCTTGCGGCCCGCGGCGCGCAGGGCGCGGCGGCAGGCTTCGATGGCCGTCTCTTTATCGTCCGCCGTAATCAAGAACCGGCTGGGGTGGCAGAACCGCAGCCCCAGGCCGCTGATCTGGCGCAGCTGGGCTTCCGGTTTACCGGCCCACGCGGGCGGGAACGGCTGTTTGCTGCGTTTTGTGCGGTGGTCGGTCACACACTGGGCACTGTAGCCGCCGCGCTGGCTGGGGTAGACCACAAACAGCGCATCGGTCTTGTACAGGCCGTTTTTCCAGGGCATGTAGGCGGGCAGCACCACGATGCCGTCCTTCATGTTGGCATAGGCGCGGCGCACGGTGTCGTCGGCGCGGTTGACAGCGTTGGCGGCGGCGATCTCGTTTTCCAAAATCTTTTTGGCCACCGGCACGGCGCGCCAAAAGCACTCGTCCGGGTCGTCCTTCGAGTCCCACAGCGGATTGAAGCTGCCGATGGCGTCAGCCAGAGAGTTCTGCTCGCCGGTGTTATCGTTCAGATCCAACGGCTGGATGAAGTTTTCGTCCAGCAGGCGGGCCTGATGCT
>ERZ773107.2883-NODE-2883-length-11956-cov-3.320897_pt1 | contig 11956 bp, 4 predicted proteins | sample MGYA00580571_ERZ773107 | MGnify/ENA primary metagenome ERZ773107 (study PRJEB29015, sample SAMEA2737843) | human gut metagenome | biome: human gut; feature: human-associated habitat; material: faeces | place: China | collected 2012 ... | reverse complement strand
TACCTTCCAATATTTATGAAACTGGCGGGCGTTGAGGCCGGAAACTTTATTGTTTTGTGCGTTTGTTCCTAAAGTGATGAAGAGGAACAAAAGGATAAAGAGTTTTTTCATATGTATATTTGCTATCTCACCTTACAAAGGTAGGGAGAGCCGATCAATTAAGAAATAGAATATTATCCATATATATGGCGATTCGTTCAACTATGAAAAAAAGAACAACCCGACAGTTAGCCGGATTGTTCTTTTTCAACAAACTCATATCAAATAAGAGATTTCTTATTCAAAAACCTTTTTATTCTGCTTTTTTCAAAGTTTCAGCACCTACATAGTAACCTAAGTTAGTTCCCTGGTTATATCCCATATTCTGCATCGCTTGAGACATATCATAATTATGATCGGTCATCAAGTGAGGAAGACGGAATTCGGTAGGATGATTCGTGGAGAATATATAAATAGATTTCATGTCACTTGAACCCATTATTACTTCTTCACGATAGTCACCGAGAAAATCACCATAGTAACAAGGATTGTATTTGGTGCTATGGTTACCGTCATTGCTACCGTAAGTTCCAAAATATACCAAACGAGTCTTATTCGTCTTGTTTACATCAGGGTTCTCTTTATAGCTCACGACACAAGCACGGTCCAGCATTTCTCTTGTCGGCTGCCCGCTCCAATAAATGGCTACATTATACAAAACTCCACCACCAATACCTGTAGGATATGTACTGGATACCAATCCACTGCCACTACAACTGAATACCCCTTCCTGCAAAGAAGACCAGTACTCAAAATTCGGGCTATCCGGATCGATATCTGCCACAATACAACGACCGACATCAGTAGTCGAACCCGCTCCATGGCCGGTAATCAAGCCACCATCTCTTGCATCAATCACTTGACATCCATAACCGTGTCCTTGTCCATTATAATTGCCCGGTTCTTCAAATGAAGCAACAATTTGCAATCCTGAACGGTCTTTTATAAATTTGCCAACACATAAACAGTCACCATGACCGTTTCCGGTACACCACAATTCGCTTCCATCATCATCTATAGCCGCAGAACCATACAAGATTTCATCTTTTCCATCATCGTCCAAGTCCGCTACACGAAAACTATGCGAACACATGGACAACCATTTTGAAGAATGTTCGGCTGTATCAAACTTCCAACGGGTTTCCAGTTTATTCCCTTTCAAATCGAGTGCCCATACTTGCCAATTATGATAAATACCTCTACTGATGATCAGACTGGGGTTGCTTGTTCTCACTCCGGTCGCTTCGTCAGGTATACCATCCAGATAAGCCACCCCGATAAAGAAACGGTCCATGCGGTTTCCGTAATCATCTCCCCAATATTCACTCCAATATTTAGCACGCGACGCTTTTGAACCACTTCCACCACGAGGAATATTATCCACCCGGGTAATTTCACGTCCATCATATCCACGGCAAATAGAGATATATTCGGGACCTTCCATTATCAAACCGCAAATTGTATTAATACTTGCTCCCGAATACCAGCCCACAGCGTCAGTCTGACGAATTCGATAATCGTTCACATTACCATAAGCATCGGTAATGACCTTACCATCCCCAAACTTTGTACCTTCTGAAGAGCGGAAAGCTATTTCACATAAACCATCTCCATCAAAATCGTATAAAATATATGAAGTATAATGTGAACCGGAACGAATATTGATTCCCAAATCAATTTGCCACAAAAAAGTACCATCCATCTTATAAGCTTCCAACAAGGTCGAACCATTATTCCATCCCCCCTGGTTGGCACCATCATACGGTTCTCTCTTCACCACAATCTCCAATTCACCGTCACCGTCCAAGTCACCTAGCTGAATATCATCAGGAGAATATGTAATCGACGCATCGGGTACATTCATGTTTAATCTAATCTCATGATAAAACTTTTCTGCCATTTCAGAGGTAAAGGTATAATCGCAAAGCGTTTCAGCCTGATTGGCAAGAGTGACCCGGTATACATTCGTTTTTGATACATCAATATCCGCATCCACCCAAGAAGTAGTATTCGAAATAGGTTTCTCATTCAATTTCACTTCCGTCTCGCCGTCTACCGACTTATAAATATCAAAAGCAACATTAGACGGATCGGTCTTCAGTAATCTCCAGCTAATCAATGCGGATGATATGCCGGAAGAGTTATTGGCGTCAACATTTGGTGCCGGGTCGTAACTAACCCACATTGCACGGCTACCCGTTATAACTTCAGTAGGCAGAGGCGGCAACTCCTCTTCCGTCTGATTGCCATTGTTCACTTCAACGACGGGGTCATTATCCGAGCAGGCAACTATGGCCAGCAGACAAAACAGCCCCAGTATTATATAATGTTTCTTCATTTCTTTCGTTTTTTTATTCTATAAACATCCGTTCTATGCAAGAATATCCTATCACTATTCATCAGCATTCCGGTTGTGGGTTACCACCCCGGATTCTGCTCCAAATTAGGATTCTTAGATTTTTCACTCTGCGGAATCGGGAAGAAATACATCTTATCATCCCAACTTCTTTCTTTTACCTTACGTTCATACGTATAAGTATCATCCCCATTCTTCGTAATCTTCATTTCAACAATGTTCTTGAAATGTTTGTCACCCTCCTTCCAACGACGTACATCCCAAAAACGATGTCCTTCAAAGGCCAATTCTACCATACGTTCATTCTGATATTTCTTCCAGAAAGCATCATTGGTCATCCCTTGAGGGAATCCGGGCATCTCGGCACGCGTACGAACTACTTTGATAGCATCCACAGCCGAAGTTGTAAATTCATTATCCGTTGCATACGGACTACCCAGATACTTATATACAGCTTCCGCATAATTCAAATAGAACTCTCCAAAACGGAATGTAATCCATGAATGATAGGTCTTTGAAGCTGTACCGGCACGTAAGTCTACTGCCGTCTGACAATACTTCTTCAGATAATAGCCAGTCGGAGTTCCGCCACTCAAAGGCTCCGCATTTAGTCCGCCCTGATAGGTTTGCAGAGGAACAGTATTCCAGTTAGGCCACTTTTCGTCCCCATTCTTGGCAATAGTCAGATAGAAACGAGGGTCGCGGTTGGTATAATAAGGATTAGCAGGATCATAGTTATCCAACTCGTCCGGACGCAACCCTGTATCCTTCATCTCATACGCATCCACCAGTGTCTGTGTGGGACAGTTTCCACCTTTACAATTTTCCAACCCTACCGGGAAGTTATATCCCTCAAAAGAATTAGTGGTAGTAGTGGCACGACGGAGAAAAATCAATTCATTAGTAGCGTCATTGTAATTGTCCTTGCTCCAAAGTGATGAATAATCCTCCACTAAGAGTTTTGCCTTTTCAGCAAACCCATTACTGTCATCTAAAATTTCCTTATTGGCTTTAGCTGCACGATACCACAGTTCTCTATTATCAGTCGGATTAAATAAAGGACTTGCCGCATACAATGCTGCACGAGCTTTCAAGGCCAATACCGTTTTACGGTTGGCACGTCCTGTTTCCGCCGGACTACTAGGCAATGCCATATCTCCCAGTTTACTGTAATCGACGATAATCTTATCTTTAATATCATCACATTCGGCTATGATATAATCAAAAATCTCCTGTGCCGGTCTGCGCGATAACGTATTCGATTCTTCGGCTGTTAATATATGGTCGCTAAACGGCACATCTCCATATTGCCGTACCAAGTTAAAGTAGAAATATGCACGAAGGAAACGTACCTCATACTGGTAATTGGTATAGCGGAACATCTGTTGTGCATAATCACTGTTCAAAGCCAACTCGGGAAATGTCAGTCCGGTAAACTTCTCCAGATATAAATTACAATTGGCTATCCCTTCATAACAGGACGTCCACATGCTACTTTTAGCATTCGACGGACTCCAAGAACCATTGTAAAAGTCTTCAATCTGATTTCCCGAATAAGCATATTCGGACTCATCGGTAGCAGAACCAAGAATTGCCCCGCTATAGTTTCCAAAGTCCACATCCATGGACAAATAGATATTTGTTATCAGCCCTCCTACATTACCGAAGTTGAGCTTCACAAAATCCTCATCATAATTATTGTACTCATGATATTCCATCTTATCTGAGCAGGAACCGAGTGCGGCTACACACATCATTCCGTAGATAATGTTTTTCAGTTTCATTCTTTCGCTTTGTTTTTATGATTAAAAACCAATCGTAACACCGACTACTACACTCTTATTCAGCGGAGTCGCTACACCATAACATTCCGGATCTGTCACATCAATATGATCTGAACAGAACAAGTCTGTTCCTCTGACATATAACTTGGCACTCCCCAATATCTTAGTCTTCTTCATCCATTCTTCCGGAAATCTGTAATACACCTCCGCGTTACGTAACTTCAAGAATGACCGGTCCGCCAACCAAACTGTATTAGCCTGATAGTTATTGGCATTACTCTGTGAACTCAAACGAGGATATTTGGCATTTTGATTTTCCGGTGTCCAACGATTCTCATAATAATGAGTAGAAAGTGTCGTATTATTTATCAACGGCCAAAACATACTCTTCGTATTCAAGACAGCAGAATAGTTACCTGTTCCCTGAAACATTACATCTACTCCAATCCCTTTCCATTCGGCTCCCAAATGGAAAGAATAATAAATTTCCGGAGCCGTCGTACTATAACCGATAGCTGTTTTATCATTGGCATCAATGATTCCGTCTCCATTCACATCTTTATATTTTATGTCTCCCGGCACTACCGTACTAAAGTTTTGCGGAAGGCTGTTTGCTATATCTTCTTTATCTTTGAAGAAACCTTCAGCTACCATTCCATATACTTGTCCCAACCGATTTCCTGTTTGCACAAGATTCTTATACAAACGCGGTTCTTCCAGTTGTTCCTTAATTTCATTCTTATTCCAAGCAAAATTACCGCCAAGGTTGAACACTACATCTCCTAACCGTTTCGTATAGTTAAGTCCTAGTTCCACGCCATAGCTATCAACGATTCCGGCATTCTCGAACGGAGCATCTACGCCCAACACATCGGTATATTTTCCTTCGGAAGAGACCCAAATATCTTTTCTCCGTTGGTAATAGCCTTCTGCCGTCACGTCCAGTCCATTGAACAACACGGCATCAACACCAACATTGTATTTATACGCTTTCTCATGTGTCGAATTAGCAGTTGCCAGGCGCCCGATAATAGTACTTCCGAATTCAGAGTCGTAACTACTGTTAAACTTATATTGCGTACCGGTAGTCGTATAAATCTGATCCCAATAGTCATATACGGTAGTACTTCCGTCTTTAGGCAGATAATCAACATTGATCACTCCAAACGAAGCGCGCAATTTCAGGAAGTTCACCCAAGACACATCTTTCAACCATTTTTCTTCCGAAAGCACCCAAGCAGCAGAAATGGTAGGCGAGAAAGCCCATTTATGCCCCGGTGCCAATAAACTGGAGGCCGAGCCAACCAATGCCAGATCCAAATAATAGCGATTAGAGAAACCTACATGATTATACCAGGATACATTTTGCCGATAAATAGTAGTGTTCAATCCGTATGAATCACGATACTCATAATCCCATTTGAATTGAGAATACACATCCCCCTTCCGAAACGAGCGATTGTAATCGACACTACCTGCAAAGTTAAATTGGCGCGCCCAGTTGTCAATACCTGCACCCGAACCCATTTCACTGGATTCGCCACCTGAAATGGCAGTATAAAACGGACCGTTAGTTGTCCAGCTTGTTGCATAACCGGCATACGTATAAGTCTTGCTATGGTCTTCCAGAATATTGGAATAGTTGTCATAAGCTAAACGAAAGTTTGCTCCCAATCCTTTCAGCAAACCAGATAAATCTTGTGACAAGGTAAGGTTGGCAAACAAACTGCGAGAGTGTCCTTTAGAATAAGCAGCTCCCTGCGATTGTGCGACAGGATTCGACGTCCCCGCCCAAGTAGTACTTCCTCCCCAACTGTCATCTTCCGTACGAACCGGAAAAGCTGCAGAAGGAATCGAATAAATCATATCCCATAGGTTAACCGAAGCCCCCGGAATCCGAGATTCGGACAAGGTACCGAGAAGATTCAACTTCAATTTGGTAGTGGCGGTTAAATCAATATCCAGATTTGTACGCAAATTAGCACGTGAATACATATTTTGTGTAGAATATCCGTCATTTGCATTCGGGGTTTTGATAAACCCTTTGTCTGTTAATAAATTCGCCATAGTATAGTAGCGGAACTTTGCTCCTCCCCCACGGAATTCGATCGTATATTTATTAGACACTCCTCTGTCTTTAAAGGTTTCATCAATCCAGTTCACATTAGGATAGAGATAAGGGTACATACGGGAAGCCCCTCCACTGCCTACTCCATTACGGAAAGCATCGACTTCTTCCGGAGTATACCGAGCTCCCAAACCTTCATATCCACGCGCTTCATTCACTGCAGAAGCATACGTAGCCGCATCCACAAATTCCGGACGTCGAGACTGTGTGTTAATGATATGATCATACGTAAAAGTTATCTCTTTTGTTTTGTACTTACCACGCTTCGTCGTAATCAAGATCGCACCGTTCACTCCTTTGTATCCGTACAATGCCACAGCCGCGGCATCTTTCAGGATGGAAACGGATTCTACTTCTTCTGGGCTCACCAAGCTCATGTCTCGTTCCAAACCGTCAACCAGCACAAGCGGTGTACTACTTGACAAGCTCTGCAAACCACGTACATAAAAGGTAGGATCTGCCATTAACCCGGTACTGGCCGCATTCTGCAAAGTAGTAAGGCCCAATCCATATCCATATAAAGAATTGGATATATTCCGGGAAGACCGCTTATTAAACTCTTCATTATAGGTGGTAGAAACTGCTGCCGTTGATTCATGACGATTGAATGTCCGGTTAGCTCCCACATCAATAGTCTGAGCTGCATATCCCATCACAATAGTCATCGGACCATCAGTCTTTGCCACAACTGTGGTAGAGCCTTTGTCGACAGAAACGACACTCAAGCGTTGTCCTTTCTCGACCGCAATCTCGAATTTACCATCTTTATCAGTTTCAACCCGGGTCTCCACTGCGCCACCTTCCACATTAACGGACGCTCCATAGACTGGGTTTCCCGATTTATCAACAACAATACCTATAATGTTGTTGTCTGTATTCTGTGCTCTGACCGGAATGCTCAAACAAACCAGTAAAGCCAGTATCAGAATCTTATTTTTTCTCATATAAATCAATATTCAATATTGTTTTAATCTATTTCGCTGTCTCACATTACCAACCCGGATTCTGAATCAATCCATATCCTTTGTTAATTTCCGTTTGCGGGAATGGAGAAAGATACCATTTGGGATCAAATCCGTATGTCCACCACCGACGGACCGGCTTGGATAACTCAAACCTTTCATATTCAAAACGAGTAGGCTGCAATGCTCCCTTGTTCTTATCTCCTTCATTCCATTTAGCATTTCCCGTTATACGATTACCGGTATCATCCAAACGATAGGCGAGCAACCCGTGCAGGCGCTTCTCGAAACGATCGGCACGTTTGTAACGGATAAGATCAAAGTAACGGCTATCTTCAAGCCCCAATTCCCGAACACGCTCGCACAGCAATTCTTCCAATAAGGCTGCTTTGTCAGAAAGTAAATTCTTATCTGTAACACACTCCGCCAAATCTTTCTTCAATCCTACGCGGGCACGTACTATATTCATTTGGTCAATAGCACCCCGGTGATCATTCTTGGCTTGAAGCAAGGCCTCTGCATAAGTTAAATAAATGTCAGATAAACGAAGATATACCCAATGCGTATACTGACGTTGGTACTCTGTTCCCAAATAATATTTCATATTTTTATAACCAGTCGCATAGTTACCTGATTCAAGTGCAGCATTTTGTCCTTCATCGTATCCTCCGACCCACAGTTCATAAGGTAAACCGGACATTGTTCCTGCACTCCAGTCTAACATCTTCGGCAATCCGTTTACCATGCAATGCTCATACAGACGAGGATCACGGGTTAATACGATTTCCGACAATAGTTGTTCTCCATTTTTGAATGTTCCGGTCAGGAACATTGCATCCAACTTACCTTCTGTTTCCGTCTTTTTCCAGTCAAACGGAGTACCGTCGGCCCATGGGAACATCTCCACATATTCCTGTGTAGGCGGATATTCGGTACGACAAAGTGACGGAACAGCCCAGGAATGCCACATATAAGAACTTGAGTTGAAAGCGTCCGACATATTCGTGCGGACAGAATGCAAGACCTCCTTGCTGTTCTGACGAATATATCCCATACGATATGCCTGCCGATACTGTTCCGGTGTTTCTTCCGAAGCCTTATTCAGGCTATATCCGCCTTGACTCTCCAGCTCTTTAAAGAATGCTTCACAAGCCTTCAAACAGTTATCCCAAAGTTCCGCATGGTAGCCGCCGTACCATACCAGATGCTGCTGTTCAGCCTCTGAGTTTCCTCCTGCATATCCGTTGACATCGTTAAACAACGGAGAAGCGGCAAATTGCCAGATTTTGCATTTCAATGCCATCGCACCGGCCTTTGTCCAGTGTCCGGCCTTGCTGGCAAGATCGGCATCAGCATAAGCCCACACCAATCCACCGGAATTGATAGCATCATCCAACATCTTTATCATGTAGTTAACAGTCTCCTCTACCGTAGCACGGGGGATTTCATAACCTGACTCCGTACCGGTGAATGAAGCATATAACAATGGAAGACCTCCATAATGACGGAACATATCAAAATAGCGTGCCGCAATCAGGCATTTAGCTTCTGCCACCAACTGAGTTTTTTCAGTGCTATCCATGCCCGGCACTCTATCTATATTTTCCATTAACAACCAGCACCAGCGCACTACTTCCCATACCATTTCCCGTGTATATGGGAAAATATTACCACGCGTGCCATAGTTGGCATTGAGAGAACCCAAATAATACTGCTGATATACAGTTGCGTCACTAAAATAAAGTGACCAGCAGTCTGTTAGCGCATCCTTCTTTCCTAAATAAGGACTGGAAGAATCAGGAATATTACCGTTACTGTCCGTATTATAAGGTAATCCGTAATACTGTCTACTGTAACAGGTGTTCAAAAATTGGCGCGTATATTCCGCACTATTGAACACTGTGTCAATAGTAGCATTTCCGCCCGGTGCCTTATCCAAAAAAGAGTTTCCGAATTTAATTTCGTCCACACATGAAGTGGAAACCAAACAAACCGCCGCTCCCAACATCGCACCGATGAACCATTTATTTTGTAATTTCATTGTATCTTTCCTTTATCTATTTTAGAATCCTAATTTCAAGCTCAACGTATAAGTCTTGGACAATGGATAAGAAGGTGCATTAGTAGCTCTTGCCTCCGGATCACCCCACAAATAAGGTGTAATCGTCCACAAATTATATCCTGCAAAAGCCAACTGACATGTATTCAGTCCAAGTTTCTTCATTAATGGGAAGTGAAAATTGTATGCCACCTGAAGAGTTTTCAAACGCAAGTATTTGGCATCTTTCTCATATAAAGTGGAGGTAGCATAATTATTCTTTGCATTATCAATGGTAGCTCTCGGATACTCCGAAGATTGTGACGGATTTTCCGGTGTCCATGTATGATCCAGATGGTATGCCAACAATCCTCCCTGCTCGCTATTGGAAGATGAATAGAACGGCTGACGAAATACATCCGAAATCATACGGCTTACATTCCAGGCCCCTGTCCATTGAGTACTTATTTCCAGATTCTTCCAACTGAATCCTAAATTAATACCTAGCATATATTCAGGATCGTCTGTAAAGCCATAGTCATAACTTGCATCATTTGCATCAATCTTACGGTCACCATTCAAGTCAACATATACTGCATCTCCATTTTGAAGAATACTCTCGTGAGTGGGGAACGGACGATTAAATGTCTGCTCATATAGCGCAGGTGTATCCTCATCATAGAAGCGCCAGAAAACATATTGACTACGCGAACCGATACGGTGTCCCTTCTGATATTGATATAAATTATTCTGCGGGGCTTCCTTCTTTTCAAGAATCTCATTCTGATTATAAGAAAGGTTAATACCCGCCCAATAACGGAAATTATCGCCAATCTTATCGTTCCATTTTAAAGAAAGTTCCCAGCCCCAACTGTCTACACTTCCTAAATTTGAATAGGGAGTAATGAACCCTAACATTCCCGGAGCTGTACCGTCACGCAAAAGGATGTCATTACGACGTTCTTTATAATATTCAAAGGTTGTTTTCAGACGGTCATCAAGGAAGTTAATATCAACACCATAGTTCCGTTTCAGAGCTTTTTCCCATGTCACAGCAGGGTTATTCTTAGCTACCTCACGCGCACCCAGACTAACAGTACCATTATCTGTTCCGAATCCATATCCCCAGGCGTTAGTTGCTCCTCCACTTGCCGTTACACGATTTGCCAAGTCACCTAAACCGACATTATATGGATCAGCCATATACATAAACCGCGATCCTCCAATATTATCGTTACCTACCAAACCGACACTGGCACGTAATTTCAAGAAGCTAACCACCGACTTCAAAGGACGGAAAAACTTCTCTTCACTCATCACCCAACCTATAGAACCAGCCGGGAAATAAGAAAAGCGCAAATCGGACGCAAAGTTTTCCGAACCGTTATAACCCACATTAAACTCTGCCATATAGCGGCTCTTCCAATCATAAGTGACACGTCCGACTAATCCGACATATCCATGAGGAATGTCCGAATATAATTTCGGATAATACTCTTTCTGTTGATTATACAAAACTAAGGCTGTCACCGTATGATCACCAAAAGTACGATTATAATTAAAGCTGGCTTCCATATACCAATTACGTGCTTTGCCTGTAGTATACGAATACTTCACATCTGTATTCTCTCCAAACTTACGATAAGCAATACTACCGTCATCCATCAATACAGGAGTGTATGTAGCAATAGACCCACCAGAACCGACTTTATTAACTGTAAACGAGCTGTTATAAGATCCCTTCACTTTAAAAGAAAGTCCTTTAGTCAAGAAGTCCATTTTTTGATCCAGAATCACATCCACATTCAGCGAATTGTTGCTGGTCTGGCTGAACCCATTTCCATAATATCCCATACCTGTACCTCCTGTAAATGGTAATTTCAGTCCGTCTGAATAAGTCTCATCGCTCGAATTTACCAATTTTCCATCTATGATTCCCGGACTGGAGAAAGGAGTAGCATAATACATATTTTTAATCAATCCGGAAGATCCCTGACTCGTACGCGGTTGATCTGAATTATTCACATTACCACTAATATTGAATGACAAAGTAGTCGTTTTAGTGACATCCATATCCAAGTTTGTACGATAGTTAAACCGACGGTACTGATAGCTTAAATTATAAGGAAGATCAAACTCACTAAAAAGTCCTCCTTGCGTATAAGCACCTGCAGAGATGAAATAACGTACTTTATCTGTTCCTCCCGAGATGTTCAGATTATGCTGGCTCTGAAGCGTAGAGCTTTTCATAATATAGTCAGCCCATTGTATATTTGGGAAACGAATAGGATCGGAACCATCTGCAAATTTTTGAATCACGCCATCACTAAATAAGGCAGATTTGCCATCACCGGACATCATTTGATTATGAAAACGGGCATAGTCATAGGAACTTGCCTGTTCTACCATTTTTGTAGGCATCAATACAGAAGCAGAAGTAGTAAACGAAATTTTCGCCTTTCCTTCCTTTCCTCGTTTAGTTGTAATCAAAATGACCCCATTTGCTCCACGAATACCAAATACGGCTGTTGCCGAAGCATCTTTCAAGATAGAAATGGATTCAATTTCATTCGGGTCGATATCACTCATACTTTCACGATCCACACCGTCTACCTGAATTAACGGTGAAGAATTTTCCCAAGTAGCTTT
>ERZ773107.2878-NODE-2878-length-11972-cov-2.835781_pt1 | contig 11972 bp, 11 predicted proteins | sample MGYA00580571_ERZ773107 | MGnify/ENA primary metagenome ERZ773107 (study PRJEB29015, sample SAMEA2737843) | human gut metagenome | biome: human gut; feature: human-associated habitat; material: faeces | place: China | collected 2012 ... | reverse complement strand
GTTGTCCTTTGCCTCCGCATCCGTTTCACCATCGACTGTGGAAGCCTCACTGCTCTCCTCCCCCGTCTCCGTTCCCTCTGCCGCTTCGTTTCCATCCGTGCTCTCGGAAATCGTGCTTTCTGCGACACTTTCATCCAAAACACTGCCATCCGCTGTGGAACTGCTGATTTCCGAGCCGGAACCACTGCTGTCCACCGGCGCATTCTCCGAAGATGCTGTCATCGTCTCATCCATCTCCTGTCCGCTGTTCGGATCCTCGTCGCCCGGAATATCCACTTTGGCCGGCGGCTCCTCTTTTGTAATTGCACCGGCAATCTTTGGCTCTGTCACAGCAAAGACCGCGGCCGCAACCAGACCGCCAAGTGCTGCAAGAACCAGCCATCCGGCAATCAGCAATACGATCTTTTTCCAGTCAGGCGGCTGCTTTTTGATGCTCTCTTTCATGAATTTGTAAGGTTTTGGGTCATTTTCCATACATTTCTTTCTCCATACATTCGTATTCCATTCCGAACTGCTCTGCGCATACGCGCTCCCACAATTTTCACATATATAAGAAACTTTACCAGATAGATATGAACATTTTATGAAGACTGTTACATTTTTTTCTCATTTCTCCAAGATCCCGCATTTTCTCGTTCTTGGGGTTTCTTTCTTTTCCTTTTTAAGGTATAATTGGGGGAGTGGAAAAACCTGTGACCCACATTCCACCTGCGCTCTGTGCTTTCCCGTACAGACGCCAGATCAGATCCGGGCGGTATGTGATAAAAAATACCGCATTATCTGTAAACGATGATGAATTATTAATACGAAAAGGTAAGTATCATGAATCAGAAAGCATTAAAAACAATTCAATAATTTTATAATATTCAAGTGTTTTTAATACTTTCTGATTCATAGGTCGATCCTTTTTCCTTTCAATGGCAGATATTTGATTTCATTCACTGCCAGTTACAGTGCGCGGGCAGGGACGCCCGTGTCCTTCCTCTTCCCTTTCCCAGATTACACGGATGCAGCACGAAACACACGACGCGCTCACCCGGCTCTTTAAAAAAGGCCACATTTCCTTTGGTGATGCCAAAGATATCCGCGGCGCATTAAAGCGTCTCGAAATCGGCAGCTCCATGAACATCACGGAGCTTCTGCAGACCGCCGCACTTCTGGAAAACACGGCACGCGTCAAAGCGTACGGCCGCCGCGAAAATGCGGACCAGACGCCGGACAGCCTCGAAGATCTCTTCGAAACACTGGAGCCTCTGACGCTGCTTTCCACGGAAATCCGCCGCTGTATTCTCTCCGAGGATGAAATCAGCGATGATGCAAGCCCGAATCTACGCCGCATCCGTCGTTCCATCAAATCGTGTGAGGAAAAAATCCACAGCCAGTTAATCTCGCTCGTCAACGGTTCCTACCGCACGTATCTGCAGGATGCCGTCATCACGATGCGCGACGGCCGCTACTGTATCCCGATCAAATCCGAGTACAAAGGCCAGGTTCCTGGCATGGTACATGACCAGTCCTCGACCGGTTCCACCTTCTTTGTCGAGCCGATGGCCGTTGTCAAACTGAACAACGATATCCGTGAGCTGGAAATTGAAGAAGCAAAAGAAATCGAGGTCATCCTCTCTACGTTGAGTGCCCAGGCAGACCTGCACCGCGATGAGATCCGTTACGACCTCGAAAACATGGTAGAGCTTGACTTCATCTTCGCGCGCGCCGCTCTTGCAATGGAGCAGAACGCCAATGAGCCGATCTTCAACACCGAAGGTAAAATCCACCTGCGCAAGGCACGCCACCCGCTGATCAATGCGAAAAAAGTCGTTCCGATTGATCTGTCGCTCGGCGAAGATTTCGACCTTCTGATCGTCACCGGACCGAATACCGGCGGTAAAACGGTTTCCTTAAAGACGGTCGGACTCTTAACACTGATGGGCCAGTCCGGACTTCACATTCCGGCACTCGACCGCTCCTCCCTTTCCGTTTTCGACGAGGTTTACGCCGATATCGGTGATGAGCAGAGCATCGAGCAGTCGTTGAGTACCTTCTCCTCCCACATGACGAATGTGGTTTCCTTCCTCGACAAGGCAGACCGCAATTCCCTCGTCCTGTTCGATGAGCTCGGCGCCGGTACCGACCCGACAGAGGGCGCGGCGCTTGCCATCGCGATCCTCTCTACGCTCCACGAGCGCGGCATCCGCACCATGGCAACGACACACTACAGTGAACTGAAAATCTATGCCTTATCCACACCGGGCGTGGAGAATGCCTGCTGTGAATTCGATGTCGAGACTTTAAGCCCGACATACCGCCTGCTCGTCGGCGTTCCTGGAAAGAGTAATGCGTTTGCGATTTCCAGCAAACTCGGCCTGCCGGACTACATCATCAACAAGGCAAAAGACGAAATCAGCGAGCAGGATGAATCGTTTGAGGACGTTCTGACCACTCTCGAGCAGAACCGGATCACGCTGGAACGCGAAAAAGAAGAGCTTGCCCGCACCCGCGCGGAAGTCGAATCCCTGAAGCAGAGCCTTGCCAAGAATCAGGAACAGATCGACGCAAGAAAAGAAAAGATGATCTCCAATGCAACCGAGGAGGCACAGAGAATTCTCCGCGAGGCGAAGGAATACGCCGACCAGACGATGCGCGATTTCCAGAAATTTGGAAAAGAGAATGTTTCCGTCCGCGAAATGGAGCAGAAACGTACCGCTCTGCGTGAAAAGATGAACAAGCTCGATAAGAAAAAGGCGAAGGAAGTACCGAAGCGCACCGGAAATCTCCGCCCGCAGGATCTTCATCTCGGCGATGCCGTCAAAGTCTTAAGCATGAATCTCAAAGGTACTGTCAGCACCCGCCCGGATTCGAAGGGAAATCTCTTCGTCCAGATGGGTATCATGCGGACCAAAGTGCATATCTCCGACCTTGTGCTGATCGACGAGGCTGTCATCACCGGCCCGTCCATCTCCCGCACAAGCAGCGGAAAATCGAAGCTTTCCAAGGCTGCCACGATTTCTACCGAGATCAATCTGCTCGGAAAAACGGTGGATGAAGCGGTTGCCGAACTCGACAAATATCTCGATGACGCTTATCTCTCCCATCTGCCGAGTGTCCGCGTTGTCCACGGAAAAGGAACGGGCGCACTGCGGAAAGGCATTCACAATTATCTGCGCCGCCAGAAACACGTAGCGGACTTCCATTTAGCGGAATTCGGCGAGGGCGATGCCGGCGTTACGATTGTTACGTTTAAGAAATAAAAACTCAGGAAAATATGGGACGGAACGCATACTGTATGCGGTTCCGTCCTGTCCCCAGTGAAGGAGAATCTTTTATGGCTTCCAAACAGAAAATTCTGATTGTCGATGACGATAACAATATCGCAGAACTGATTTCTCTCTATCTGACCAAGGAATGCTATGACACAAAAATTGTAAACGATGGAGAAGAGGCTGTCCGGGAGTTTCACTCCTTCCAGCCGAACCTGATTCTGCTCGACCTGATGCTGCCCGGCATGGACGGCTACCAGGTCTGCCGCGAAATCCGGCACGATTCCGATGTTCCGATCATCATGCTCTCGGCAAAGGGCGAGGTGTTCGACAAAGTCCTCGGCCTGGAACTCGGCGCGGATGACTACATCATCAAACCATTTGATTCCAAGGAGCTCGTTGCCCGTGTGAAAGCAGTGCTGCGGAGATTTCAGCCATCACGCACGATCCCGGTGTCCGCGACCGCAGGAAAATGTGTCGAGTACCCGGATCTTATCATCAACCAGACGAACTATTCCGTCATTTACCAGGGCCGCACCGTCGATATGCCGCCGAAGGAACTGGAGCTTCTCTACTTCCTTGCTTCCTCACCAAACCAGGTCTTTACGCGGGAACAGCTCCTCGACCATATCTGGGGCTATGAGTACATCGGCGATACCCGCACGGTAGACGTTCATATCAAACGTCTCCGCGAAAAAATCAAGGACCATGCCTCCTGGGCCATCACGACGGTCTGGGGCATCGGTTACAAGTTTGAGGTTAAAAAATAATGCGACGCACGCTTTACCGGAAATTAATTCTCATTTATGTCATTCTCGCCATTGCCGGCTTTACGCTGATCTCAACGGTCGGCTCCCGCATGGTGGAGGACAGTCTGGTCTCCAGCGCGAGCACCAGTCTGTACCGGGAGGCCACGCAGATCGCTTCCAAACAGGGCGACCTTTATTACCACAGTGAGCGTTCCCTGACGGATCTTTACAATTCGCTCAGTGCACTGGCTTCCTATCACAATTCCCAGATCTGGCTCATCAGCGCAGACGGGGAAATTCTGCTGAACACGGCAGCTGCACTCGATGAGGAAAACCCGGAGATCATCGACGGTTTTGATCCAGTTGCGCTCGGCAGCGAGTATTACAGCACGGGAACGTTTTTCGGCTATTTCGAAGACAAGATGCTGAGCGTCATGGTTCCCGTCACCTCCGATTTCCGGATCAATGGCTATGTCGCCATCCACCTTCCGCTGCAGGACGTCTATCAGCAGAGGGAAAGTCTGCTGGCACGGATTGATTTTCTGTTCCTGCTCGTGTTCGGACTCTCGTTTGTGATTCTGATCTTTTTCTCCCTCGTCGTGTACCGGCCGCTGAAAAAGATCATCAACGGTGCAAAGGAGTATGCCTCCGGCAACCTGACCCACAAAATTGATGTTAAATCTCACGATGAGATGGGGTATCTCGCTTCCACGCTGAACTACATGTCCGGCGAGCTGAACAAGACCGGCGAATACCAGCGGAAATTTGTGGCGAACGTCTCTCACGACTTCCGCTCACCGCTGACCTCGATCAAAGGCTACGTGGAGGCAATCCTAGACGGAACGATTCCGCCGGAAATGCAGGAAAAATATCTGAAAATCGTTCTGTTTGAGACAGAACGGCTGCACAAGCTGACGCAGAGCCTGCTGACGCTGAACGACATCGACGATAAAGGGAATATGCTTGATCTGACCTCGTTTGACATCAACGCCGTCATCAAGGATACCGCCGCTTCGTTTGAGGGAACCTGCACAAAAAAGCGGATTTCCATTTCACTGATCCTCGCATCGCGCACCTTATACGTCTGCGCCGATATGGGAAAAATCCAGCAGGTGCTGTACAATCTCATTGATAATGCAATCAAATTCAGCAACAACGATTCCACCATCACAGTTGAGACAACGGAGAAGCACGGTAAAGTCTTCGTCTCCGTCAAGGACACCGGCTGCGGCATTCCAAAGGCAAGCATCACGAAAATCTGGGAGCGCTTCTACAAGCTCGACGCCTCCCGCGGCAAGGACCGCAAAGGAACGGGACTTGGGCTTTCAATCGTCAAAGAGATCATCACTGCGCATAACCAGAATATCAATGTCATCAGTACAGAGGGCGTTGGTACCGAATTTATCTTTACACTCGCCAAAGGCGAAGCACCAAAATAAGCCCCTCCGCCGAGGGGCTTTTTTGCCAGACATATCAAACTAACTCTGGAGGTAATTTTCACTATGAACCCAAACACCATTGATTCCATCATCAAACAGCTCATTACATCCCACACCACCATTTCCACCATGGAAAGCTGCACTTCCGGTCTGATCGCCTCCCTGATCACCGACACCGAAGGCGCCTCCGCCATTTTCCCCGGCGGCTACGTCACGTATCTGAACGAAACCAAAGTCCTCGTCGGCGTCGACCCTTCCGTCATCGAAATCCACGGCGTCTACTCCCCCGAATGCGCCGAAGCCATGGCCCGCACAGTACAAGAAAACCTGCACACCGCCATCGCCATCGGAATCACCGGCACAACCGGAAATGTGGATCCGAACAACGCCGACAGCGTGCAAGGACAGGTGTTTTTTTGCATTCTTATAAATGGACAGGCGTATTCCTATGAATGGAATGTCCCTGTCGCAGGAATGAGCCGCCATGAGATCAAGCAGATGTATGCGGACCGCGTGTTTGCAGAGCTCGGAGCGCTAGTCGGACAGTAGGGCTATTGCGCGGTGGCAGAGAAAAGCAGGGAACATGAAAAAATTTTAAACATACAGAGATTGTGTTTGAAATAGGGGAAGGACAGCTTTGGTAATGACGTATTGGAAAACATCGCGGAAGAAGAATGGCATAGCGTATTATCACCTTCCGGGATTATTTGAATTTTATGAACTGTACCGGATGTTTTTGCCATTGTTTCGGGAACACCGGGAATATTTTTATGACTGGTGCGGGATTGGTTCCATCTACGGTGCACCGGAAGACTGTCTGTGGGGCGGAGGGCGCGTGGAGGCAGGAGAAGTGTCTCCGCAGAAAGTATTATCCCTGACGGAAGCGTACGGGATTTCTGCGCGCCTTACATTCAGCAACTCGCTGCTTCGGGAAGAACATCTTTCGGATAAGCGGTGCAACGCGCTTTGCGGCATGTTTGAGAAAACGGATGGAACACAAAATGGCGTGATCGTTCACTCAGAGCTGTTACTGAACTATTTGAAGAAGAACTATCCGGGACTTTATCAGGTATCCTCCACAACAAAAGTTTTAACGGAATTTAAGGCATGTCAGAACGAGATCCAGAGAGAAGAGTTCCGCTATGTTGTCCCGGATTTTCGCCTGAATAAAGCATTTGAAAAATGGAATACGTTGTCTGAAACACAGAAAGACAAAGTGGAATTCCTGTGTAATGAATGTTGTTCGTTCGGCTGTAAGGACCGGAAACGCTGCTATGAAGATGTCAGCCGCAAAAATCTGGGAGAGGCCGGCGAAGAACACAGATGCCTTGCACCGGAAGCGCAGGGCGGCTACCGCTTCTCAAAGGCGATGGAAAATCCAGGCTTTATCAGCACAGAGGATATCCAAAATACTTATCTGCCAATGGGCTTTACGAATTTTAAAATCGAGGGCAGAGGATTAGGAAGTGCACTGGTGTTAGAATTTCTGCTCTATTATCTGACAAAGCCAGAATACCAGATTCATGTCAGGGAGGCATTGTATCTGGACAATATGCTGGATTTATTTTAGTATTTTTATTATGGATAAAAATCCCCCAGAACACAGAGTTATGGATTACCATTCTGTGTTCTGGGGGATTTTCGTATGCAAGCTGCCAAACATAACGTAACGAATGCCGGGGATGGGAGGGGCTTCTAATTCAATACAGCGTTCTTCTTTTCAGCGTGATTCAGATAAGTATAAAAGCAAATATTCAGCACCACACCAACCAATGTAGAAATCGGTGCAGCCAGACCAATCTTCATCAGACTCGCATCCGGCTGGATACTCATATAATAAGCCAACGGAAGGCGGACAAGCAGCGTCTGGAACAGTCCCTGAGCCATGACCCAGAGTGTTTTGTTCGTTCCGTTAAAATAACCGATCATGCTGAACAGAACTGCGGTTGCAAGAGTCTCAAGCGCAAATCCCTTCAGATAGTCATAGGCGTTGGCGATAACAGCAGGTTCCGTTGCGAAAAAGCCTGCAAGTAGATCTCCCTTGAACATAACAAGGCAGAATACAAAGCAGCCGACGGTAAGTCCGACGCCGATTCCGGTGAACAGGCATCGCTTTGCACGTTTATATTCTCCGGCGCCGATATTCTGGGAGACGAAGGACGCTAAGGACTGCATCAGTGCACTTGGAATTAACATGGCGAAGTTTACGATCTTACATGCAACGCCGTATCCGGAGGAAGCTTCGAGTCCAAGCCGGTTGATAAAAGCGCACAGGGCGAGGAAGGAAAGCTGTGTCAAAAATTCCTGGAGAGCCAATGGAAGACCGATTTCCAAAAACTTCTTACACTGTGTGTTCAGGTGGAAATCTTTCTTCGTCATTTTAAACGGCAGATCTTTTTTGATAAAAAGGATCACAGCGAATACGACACTTAATGCCTGCGCGGATACCGTTGCGAGGGCGGCACCGGCAGCATCCAGATGAAGTCCGGCTACTAAAACAAGATCCCCGATGATATTGACGATACAGGCGATCAGAACAAAGAGGAGCGGGGACTTACTGTCGCCTAAGCCACGGAAAATGGCGGACAGCAGGTTGTAAGCAACAATAAAGAAAATACCGCTCCCGCAGATGCGCACATAGCTGGTTGTAAGTGTGACCGCTTCTTCCGGTGCCTGCATCAGGATGGAGATCGGTCTGGCAAAAAATACCATAACAATAAAAAGTACAACAGAAATGATCGTAAATACAACAGCGGCACCACCGATAACAGAACCAATCTGCTCCGGTTTTTTCTCTCCTAAATAGCGGGCGATCAGAACGGTGATACCCATGGCAAACTGGACAACAACGAAGGTGACGAGGTTCAATACCTGGCTTCCGGTTGATACGGCGGAAAGTCCGGAGGTAGTGCCGAACCGTCCGACGACAAGAACGTCAACGGCACCGTAGGCAGCCTGTAAGATGAGTGCACCGAGAATCGGGATCATAAAAGCAATCAGTTTTTTTAAAATGCTTCCCTGTGTGAAGTCTGCGTTATTATTTGTCATAATGTGTTCTCCTTTCACGCATTCGTTCATAAAATTTTTCAATGGTCTGTATCATGCAGTCGGCCTCTTCCTCAGAGATATCTGAGAGGGCAGAGGAAAGCCCGGTAAAATATTCTTCATCGTATTTTTTGGACAGCTTCTTCCCTTCTTCCGTGACGGTGATGTAAGTGACCCGCCCGTCATTTTCGGAGGCAATCTTGTGAAGGAGTCCTTTTTCTTCCATTTCTTTTACCGTCCTGGTGACGCCGGGACGCGGAAGGTTCATCTGCTCGCTGATATCGGAGATTTTTACCGGAATCCCCTGCCTTTCCATGGATTGGATCAGATCCATATATTGAATGTAAGATGGCATGATTCCCTGTGGCAGCGGTGGGAGCATCTCACGGATCCGTTTTGCCTGATAGCAGGCATCAAACATTCGTTTAACTTTTTCGTTTGTCATAGTTATGACCGTGCCTTTCCCGTGAATGCAGGCATCCGGTGATTTCGGTATGCCAGGCGTCCACGATTTTTGAAAAACAGATAGTAATAGGATACTTGTGAAGTATTATTCTACTGATGAAATAGTTATCAAAGATAATTACCATCGATAATTATACAGAGGAAAAAGAATTTGTCAACAGAAAAATAGAAAGTTTGTTCCAGCTGACGATGCAGCAGATAACGGAAAACCGGGAAAAACAGCAGGTAAAGGATTCATCGATTGACAAAAAAGCCGCATTCTGCCTAGAATGAAACCTGTAAAGAACAAAAGGAGGAATAATATGGACGCGATAGTATTCGGGCAGTTTCTTGCGCAGATGAGAAAAGAAAAAAATATGACACAGGCAGAGCTTGCAGAAAAAATTAGTGTGACGGACAAAGCGGTCAGCAGATGGGAGAGAGGACTTGGGTTCCCGGAGATTTCCACGATAGAACCGCTCGCAGCGGCACTGGGTCTATCAATCCCGGAGCTGATGCGTTCGGAAAAAGAAGAGATGTGGCAGAAAAAAGAAACTTACACCAGACAGGAGTTGGCCGAACTGATGAATCAGGCAGTCGAGATGGATCAGATAAACCGGAGGCAGGATAAGACAGCGGCGTGGTTAGCTGGCAGCATTATTATCGGTGTGACAGCGATTCTGTGGTTTGCCGGAAAGGCGAATCTGTTAGGCGGAGCTTTCGTAGGGTCAATTCTTGCGCTCGCAGTTGTCGGCATGTATCTGTATGCCAAAAACCAGAGCGACAAGGAAGGACGGCGCATCTATGCCGCGTTCATGATAGGAGGAGTGGGAGGCAGCATCTCGCTTTTAAATCTGGTGGGAGTACCCAGCCGGATTTTAGTGTGGATGATGTACATGTTATTGGCCATCTTCGTTGTGTGGATGAACCAGAACAACCGGAAATGATGGTGCGGTGAAAGCGACAGAACGGAAGCTGACGGAGCAGGAGGTGGCATATCTGGAAGAGCCATATGTCCCGCGCCGTCTGTCCGGCATCATGGCGCGGAAACAAAGATTAAAAGGAAAATTTTCCTGGCAGATAGTGGATGATAACATCCATGGTGCCGCCGCAGACCATGCCTTCTTCCTCCGCATCATCTCCGGTCATATCCACATATTCTGTCTTTAGTCCTGTATTATTTTCATGCATCATGACTCTCGCTTTTCTTAAAACCTCTGCCTCCATACAGCCGCCTCCGATGGTTCCAACACAGCTGCCGTCTTCCAGGATCAGCATCTTGGATCCCACATTTCTTGGTGCAGAACCCTTTCTTGTAATGATCGTTGCAAGCATCTTCTTTCCCGGATGAACGATATCCAGGATTGCTTCCAGCAAGTCTTCCGGATAACCGCAGACTCTCTTGTTCTGATTCTTTACTTCGATGATTTCCGCCATGATCGCCACACCGATCTCCTCCGGTGTCTCAGCACCGATGTTCAGACCAATCGGACTTTTTATCTCGCCGATTACTTCCTGGCTGCATCCTTTTTCAATCAGATTCTGCTTTACCATCGCACTTCTTCGCCGGCTTCCGATCATTCCGATATAAGCATGTTCCTTCCCAACGATCTTCTCCAGACAAACCTGATCATATCTGTGACCTCTGGTCAGTACAACAAAATACGTATCCTTGTCTCCTTCGATCTGATCCAGGGCATCTTCAAACGGCTGGCAGATCACTTCCGTTGCACCCGCATTTCTGGCATGATCGGCAAACTGCGGACGATCTTCAAGAACCGTGACCTTCCATCCAAGCATAATCCCGATTTTGATCACCGGCACCGATACGTGACCACCGCCACAAATGACCAGATGCTCCTGCCCTCCAATTATATCACAAAACACCTGCTGCTCTCTGATTTCATAAAGTCCACATTTTTTCAAGTCACCTGCTTCTGAAAAATGTGCTGAAAAGAAACCGTTTTCTTTACTTTCCCAGATTATTTTTTTCTCTGCCAAAATTGCTTTTTCTCCGGCTGCAGATCCTTTTGCCACTGTCAAAAGAACGTAATCCCCCGGCTTTGGTAAATCTTTTAATATCTCAAATACATTTTCCATCAAATCTCATCTACCCTACTACATATTTATTCAGTCTGTCAAATGCTTCTTTTAATACGGTTCCATCCTGAAACGGATCGGAATCTTCCGGCATTTCATCTCTCGCATGACATTTTCTTTTATCCCCATCACATTTTCTTTGCCATGCAATACTTTTATTGTAACAAATTTTTCCGTCAAATGAAATAAGAAGGTGCAGCTCTTTTTGTCTGCACCTTCCCTTTTCCTTTATTTTGTGATCTGATTTTAAAAATACTTTGCATTCAGCTTTTTGACTGTCCATGCAAACCATACCAGTACTGCAAGTACCAGCACTAACATCACCCAGAATAATTTTCCTGTACTCTGCACGTAAGTATTATACAGATCTTCTGCGCCGTACAGGATCAGCACTACCGCAAGCACAAGAAGCTTCGGTCCTGCTGCTGCCCTGTATGCTTCCTTATCCTTACACTTCTTTATATTCGTATCTTTTGGTACAAGAATTGATGTATTGATGATTCCTTTGAATTTAAGTTGAAACCATGCATACAGGCTATACAATCCCGCCCCAATACCAATGATCCCGAAAATTCCTTCCATTCCGTTCATTCTTTTGCCTTCTCCTGTCTATTTTACGCCAAGAATATTCTTAACGGTCTGCTCCATCTGATCCACATCACATTCCGTATTGTGACGGATCTCGGCATTCATGATCTCTTTGATGGCATTCGGAATCTCTGTACCGGATACTTTCTGAAGCTCCTCGATCAGTTTGAAATCATCCTGTCCTTTATACTTCGGATCGATCGCTGACATAACGCTTCCTGCAAATTTGTATGGACTTGCTGTGGATGCCACTACCATCTTCTTTGCATCTCCGGTCTCTTTCCGATACTGTTCACTTACATAAGAAGCAACGGCGGTATGCGTATCCATCACATAACCGTTTCTCTGAT
>ERZ773107.2876-NODE-2876-length-11977-cov-15.896746_pt1 | contig 11977 bp, 8 predicted proteins | sample MGYA00580571_ERZ773107 | MGnify/ENA primary metagenome ERZ773107 (study PRJEB29015, sample SAMEA2737843) | human gut metagenome | biome: human gut; feature: human-associated habitat; material: faeces | place: China | collected 2012 ... | reverse complement strand
TGACCATCTTCAGCACGCGCTCGACCTCGCCGCCGAAGTCGGCGTGGCCCGGGGTATCGACGATGTTGATCTTGACGCCCTTGTAGGTGCAGGAGCAGTTCTTGGCCAGAATGGTGATGCCGCGCTCACGCTCGATATCACCGCTGTCCATGACGCGCTCGGCCACGACCTGATTGTCGCGGAAGGCACCGCTCTGACGCAGCATGGCGTCCACCAGCGTGGTCTTGCCGTGGTCAACGTGAGCGATAATGGCGACGTTGCGCAAATCGTTACGAACCATAAAATACAACCTCTCTATTTTGAATCTCTGTGTAGAAGTTACGTCATACGAATTAAGTTTATATCAGCAGGGGGTGGTTTGTCAAGATTGTATAAAAAATTTTTCGAAAATTCGGCGTTCTGCTTGATATTCCCGGCGCGATTTGGACGCATTGGAAAAAGAAAATATGTTATAATACAAGTGCAAAGCCTCTCGGTCTCGCTTCGCTTGCTGCGGACGCGGTGCGAATGGCAGAGAGCATCGATCAGGAGGTGCTTTTGGATGAAACTGACATTTCTGGGCGCGAACCATGAGGTGACGGGCAGCTGTACCCTGCTGGAAGCCGCCGGGCAGCGCTATCTCATCGACTGCGGCATGGAGCAGGGCAAGGATACCTATGAAAACCAGCCCATCCCCGTGGCCCCCGGCGAGATCGACGGTGTGCTGGCGACCCATGCCCACATCGACCACACCGGCCTGCTGCCGCTGCTGGCCCGCAACGGGTTCCGGGGCAGGATCTATGCCACCAACCCCACCGTGGAGCTGTGCGGCATCATGCTGCGGGACTCTGCCCACATCCAGGAGTTTGAGGCGGAGTGGAAGAACCGCAAGGGCAAGCGCTCCGGTGCCGAGCCGGTGGAGCCGATGTATACCGTCCAGGATGCCGAAGCGGCCATCAAGTTGTTCCGGGGCGTGGATTACAACACGAAACTGGAACTGGCCCCCGGCCTTGTGATCGAGTTCGTGGATGTGGGCCATCTGCTGGGGTCGGCCAGCATTGCGATCTGGGTGACGGAGAACGGCACCACCACCAAGCTCGTCTTCTCCGGCGACATCGGCAACCAGAACCAGCCCCTCATCAAGGACCCGACCTATCTGACCGATGCCGATTATGTGGTGATGGAATCCACCTACGGCGACCGGCTCCACGGCCCCCGCCCGGATTACATCGGCGAACTGGCCAGAATATTGCAGCGCACCTTTGACCGGGGCGGCAATGTGGTCATCCCCAGTTTCGCGGTGGGCCGCACACAGGAGCTGCTCTATTTCATCCGGGAGATCAAGGAAAAAGGTCTGGTCAAGGGCCACGGCAATTTCCCGGTGTACATCGACAGCCCGCTTGCCATCGAGGCGACCCGCATCTTCAGGGATACCGACCCTGACTGTTTTGACGAGGCGACCCGCGCCCTGCTGGCCCAGGGCATCGACCCCATCCAGTGCCCCGGCCTGCGGGTCAGCGTGACCAGCGACGAATCCCGGATGATCAACGCCGACCGGGAGCCGAAGGTCATCCTTTCGGCCAGCGGCATGTGCGAGGCCGGCCGCATCCGCCACCATCTCAAGCACAACCTTTGGCGGCCGGAGTGCACCATCCTCTTTGTGGGCTATCAGGCCGTCGGCACACTGGGCCGCACCCTCATTGAAGGCGCTACCGATGTCAAACTGTTCGGTGAGGCCATCGAGGTGCGGGCGGAGATCTGCCAGCTGACCGGTCTGTCCGGCCACGCGGACAAAAACGGCCTGCTGGCGTGGATCAACGCCTTTTCGCCCAAGCCCAAGCGGGTCTTCATCGTCCACGGCGACGACGAGGTGGAGAACATCTTCGCCCAGACCCTCACCGACGAAGGCTTCACGGCCTGTGCGCCCTACAATGGGGCGCAGTGGGTCATCGGGGCTGAAGGGGCCGTCTGTGTGCAGGAGGGCACCAGAGTGCGGGTCGAGCGTCGGCCCAGTGAGGGTGCCAGCCGCGCCGCCACGGTTTTCCAGCGCCTGGTCAGCGCAGGCAAGCGCCTGCTGCGGGTCATCGAGCACAACGAGGGCGGGGCCAACAAGGACCTTGCCAGGTTTGCCGACCAGATCAACGCCCTCTGCGACAAGTGGGACCGATAAGAAAGACAGCAAAAGCCACGCGAAAGCGTGGCTTTTGTCTTACGTGGAAGGACGGTAGCTGTCCTTTTCCACAACATCATAAATGCTGCGCCCGGCAAGCTGCTCAAAATGGGCTTTCAGGGCAAGGGTTTCTTCACGGCTCCAGCGCGTCGATGGATGCCTGAAGCGTCTGGTAGAATCTGCCGAGGTGGATGCCGTCGAGGAAGCGGTGATTCACCTCTACCGACATCCCCAGCGTCTCGCGGCCTGCGCCGTCCGGGACGTACTTTCCCCAAGCGATGCGGGGGATGTTGTCGTTGCGGTCAAAATCGCGCTCGTTGGTCAGGGCCGTGAGGTCGAACCAGGGGGTGCAGGAAAAATAGATGAGGGCATCCAGCTCTTTGTCGTCCTGGTCGAGGAAGTGGGCCTGTGCCTCGCTGCGGGCCTTGGCGGCGGCGCAGAACTGCTCCAGCATTTCTTCCTGCGGCAGGGTGACGATGTGAAAATCCTCGCTGCCGGGTTTCAGGTCGGTAAAACTGGGGATGCGCTCGTCCAGCAGATAAACTTCGCCATCCCGGATGGTATAGCGGAAGTTCTCCACGGCATTGACGGCGTTCGTCGCGAGATACACGAGCGCATAGTAAAACGAGAGTCCGCGCTGCTTGGTGTAGGCGTGGAGGTTCGTCACATCCACCCGGAAAGTGACACTGTAAAATGGTTGGGACACCGCCGAGAAAAAGCCGAACTTTTCCGCGCGGGGCCAGGTGGAACGGTCGATCTTCTGCATGGCAATGCTCGCTTTCTCTTAAAAGGCGTATCGCTCCATCGTCTCCGGGCTGCGGAACTCGTGCTTTTCGTAGTAGCCGATGAGGGTGCCGTCGGCATCCCGCAGGGCGACCATATAGACGTCTTTGTTCTGCTTTTCGTTGTGATAGGTGTAGATGATGTTGTGCTCCGGGCTGGCCGCGAACCAGTCCACGACTTCCTGAATGCGGCTGTTCGAGCTGGCATTGTGGCAGTGGAGCAGGCTGCGGCCGATGAGCGCCGCGCCGCCGTGCTTGGCGTAATTGCGGATGGCGGCAGGGTTCATGTAGACGATGGTATGGTTCAGGTCACATAGGACGACCGATGCGGTGTCCTGGTCGATGACACTTTTGAAATAAGCGTTCAGATCAGACATGGGAGTCCTCCTTGGGTTCCATAAAATGTGTTCGATGGTCTGTGCTTCGCCCTGCGGAGTGGGAACGCAGAGGTTGGCCAGAAATTGAAAGCCCAGCCGTTCCTGCAACATCCGGGAGGGCGTGTTGAACGAATAACACCCGCACTGGACGAAATCGAAGTGCTCATCGTCAAAAAGCTCGGCAATGACGGCGCGGATGGCTTCGGCGGCATACCCTTTGCGCTGGGACTCCCGCCGGATGCAGAAGGAAAGCGTCTGCCCGCGTTTGCCCTGCAATTGCGGCAGGGCAGCAAGGGGAGCCGGGAGGGCACCGATGTTCAGGTTGCCGATGAGCTGCTCGTTGGCCTTTTCCACGATGCCGTAACAGCGGGGTTCCTTGTCCTTGAGCCAGTCGAAGTTCTGGCGGATATCGGTTTCAGTGTGCAGAAAGGCGCGGCCCATCATCCGGGACATCTCGTCGTCCACGGCATAGGCGGCGTAAGCCGGGAAATCGGCCTCTTCCAGCCGTCGGAGCAGCAGACGGCTGGTCTCTACAAAACAGTTATTCATGGGCGTTTTCTTTGCTCTTGTCCAGCGCGTCGAACTGCTTCAAGATCTGCGGGTCTTTCAGCTTGATGACCTTGCCGGAGAGGTAGTGCAGGGTGTTCTCCTCCGGGATATCGAGGAAGCGGACGCAGACGGCGCAGAGGGCCTGCGTTTTGGTGCCGGTGCGCTCGTTCATCTTGCGGTTGCCGTATTTGATATCGCCCAGCACCGGCTTGCCGAGGTAGGCGAGGTGGGCGCGGATCTGGTGCGTCCGCCCGGTGATGAGGCCGATCCTGCACAGCGCGAACGGCCCGGCGGTGCGCAGGACGTCCACATCGGTGATGATCTGCTTCCGGCGCTCATCCTGAGACTGGTGCGCGTGGATGCTGACTTTGTTGTTCTTCTCGTCGTGCTCCCACCAGGCCGTGAAGCGGCCGCTCTGGGGGATGCCCACGGTGATGGTGTAGTATTCCTTTTTGAGCAGATCGGTGCGGATGATCTCGTTCATGTCCCGCAGAGCGGCGTAGCTCTTGGCCGCGATGACCAGACCCTCGGTGCCGCGGTCCAGCCGGTTGCAGATGCCGGGCTTGAAGCGGTTCTCGCCGTGGGGGTCGTACTCGCCCTTCTGCGCGAGGTACTGGGTGAAGGCGTCCACCAGATTCGCGTCGCCGGTGCGGTCGCTGTGGCAGAGCAGGTGGGTGGGCTTGTAGAGCACGGCGATGTTCTCGTCCTCGTAGATGATCGTCACCTTGGGCTGATTGGGCTGCTTTTTGGGGGCTTTCGGTGCGGGCTTCGCCCCTTCCGGCGGGAAGAACTCGTCGTTGATGTAAAGTTCGATGAGGTCGCCGGCCTGGATGCGGTCTTCGGGGGCGCCTTTTTTGCCGTTGACCTTGATGCGCTTATTGCGGAAGCTCTTGTACAGCAGACTCGTGGGAAGATCGCGGGTCACGCTCTGTACAAAGCGGGAGAGCCGCACACCGTCATCGTTAGCGGTCGCAGTGTATTGTTTCATTCTTGTTCTGTTCCTCATGTTGAAGCGCGGATGGGCCGCGCATGGATGCGATAACCTTATAATAAACTACTCGTTTTCTGAAGTCAACGCGAAAATTTAGGCCGGGCCCTTGTGTTTTGCAGAAAATCGGGTACTATTAAGAGGAGAAAGCGCGCGAAAGGAGCCGACTTATGGCGGAAGATTCAAAGATCCATACCGGGCACCGCAGGCGGATGCGCAGCCGGGTGGCAGAGAACGGCTTTGCCAGCCTGGAACCGCACGAGGCACTGGAATGCCTGCTGTACATCACCAACGCGCGGAAGAACACGAACCGGATGGCCCACGAGCTCATCGACCGCTTCGGTGATTTTGCCGGGGTGCTGGATGCCTCGGAGGAAGACCTGATGACGGTGGAGGGCGTTGGCCCGGCCACGGCCCGGATGCTGCATCTGATGCCCGATGTCTGCCGATACTATACCCAGTGCCGCACCGGCAGAAACGGCTGCCTGAAGACGACGGAACAGCTGGCGGAACACCTGATGGGCCTGTTTGCCGGGGCCGCGCAGGAGCGCGCCCTTCTGCTGGCGCTGGACAGCCGCAGCCGGGTCCGGGCGACGCTCTGGCTCAAGGACGGCACCAGCGACCGGGTGAGCCTTGCCATCAAAGATGTGGTGGCGGCAGCCCTGAAGGGCGGCACCGACCGGGTCGTGCTCTGCCACAACCACCCAAACGGCGTGGCGCTGCCCTCGCGGGAGGACATCCAGGCCACCGAGAACATCGTCCGGGCGCTGGGGCTCGTCCATGTTCTTCTGCGGGACCACATCATCCTGACCGAGACGGAGTATTTTTCCATGCGGGAGGAGAACCGCCTGCCGTTCTACGACCTTGCGACCGGGGAGATGTTGAGGCCGTACTGAAATGCAGGAAAGGCTGCATCTCCGGGAGCTTTTCCCGGCGGGTCAAAGGGCATTCCATGCCCTCCCCAACGCTTCGCGTCGGGTCCCCACCTCGGATACCCGCCGGGAAAACTCCCCTCGTGCGGCAGAGTCAGCTGGCAGGATGTCGGGTGGTCTCCCAAGCAAGTGTCCGACGGGTGGGACCCTGTTGCCGCAGGCAATAGGGCGGGGTATGGAATCCCCGTCTCACTTGCGGGGAGACTGCCCGATGTCCTGCTCTGTCCAAAAAACTTCTTGTTTACTTTATAAAATAGTTGTGCTATACTGAACACAAAAAGCACAACTATTTGTGGTTCCATGACAATCGAAAGGAGAGAGCGGCATGGCAGATGAAACCTTCCATCTGGTCTCGGACTATGCCCCGATGGGCGACCAGCCGCAGGCCATCCAGCAGCTTGTGGAGGGTGTGGAGCGCGGCGACCGCTGCCAGACCCTGCTGGGTGTGACCGGCAGCGGCAAGACCTTCACCATGGCGAACGTGATCGCCCAGTGCAACCGCCCCACGCTGGTGCTGGCCCACAATAAAACGCTGGCGGCGCAGCTCTGTACCGAGTTCCGGTCGTTTTTCCCGGACAATGCGGTGGAGTATTTCGTGTCCTACTACGATTACTACCAGCCCGAAGCCTATATCCCCAGCACGGATACCTATATTGAAAAGGACAGCGCCATCAACGATGAGATCGACCGCCTGCGCCACTCGGCCACGGCGGCGCTGTCGGAGCGGCGGGATGTTATCATCGTGGCGTCGGTGTCCTGCATCTACTCGCTGGGCGACCCTATCGACTACCGCAGCATGGTCATCAGCCTGCGCCCCGGCATGGAGATGGAGCGCGATGTGCTGTGCAAGCGGCTGGTGGACCTGCAATATGAGCGCAACGACATCAATTTTATCCGCAACAAGTTCCGTGTCCACGGCGACACGGTGGACATCTACCTGGCCTATATGAGCGATCTGGCCATCCGGGTGGAGTTTTTTGGGGATGAGATCGACCGCATCGTTGAGTTCAACCCTGTCACCGGGGCCAAGCAAAATGTGGTCAAGCATGTGGCCATCTTCCCGGCCAGCCACTATATCGTCAGCGCCGAAAAAAAGGCGAAGGCACTGGAAAAGATCCGCGCCGAGTGCGACGCGCAGGTCAAACAGTTCACTTCCGAGGGCAAGCTCATCGAGGCCCAGCGCATCCAGCAGCGGACGAATTACGACATCGAGATGCTGACCGAGGTCGGCATGTGCAAGGGCATCGAGAACTATTCGGCGGTGCTGTCGGGCCGTGCGCCGGGCAGTATGCCGACCACCCTGTTGGATTATTTCCCGGAGGATTTTCTGCTCTTCGTGGACGAGAGCCATGTCACCCTGCCTCAGGTCCGCGCCATGTACGGCGGCGATTTTGCCCGCAAGAAAACGCTGGTGGAGTATGGCTTCCGCCTGCCCTCGGCGTTTGACAACCGCCCGCTCAAATTCGAAGAGGTGGAGTCGAAGCTGAACCAGATCGTGTTCGTGTCGGCTACGCCCGGCGAGTATGAGCGGAAGAACAGCACACAGATCGCGCAGCAGGTCATCCGGCCCACCGGCCTGCTGGACCCGCTCATCTCAGTGCGCCCGGTCGAGGGCCAGGTGACCGACCTGCTGGGCGAGATCAACGCCCGCACGGCGAAAAATGAACGGGTCCTTGTCACGACCCTGACCAAGAAAATGGCCGAAGACCTGACTGATTTTTTGACCGAACAGGGCGTCAAGGTCAAGTATATGCACCACGAGGTGGACACCTTCGAGCGGATGGAGATCATCAAGGACCTCCGCCTCGGCTCCATTGATGTGGTGGTGGGCATCAACCTGCTGCGCGAGGGTCTGGACCTGCCGGAAGTCAGCCTCGTTGCCATCCTGGATGCCGACAAGGAAGGCTTCCTCCGCAGTGAGACGAGCCTGATCCAGACCATTGGCCGCGCCGCCCGCAACGCGGAGGGTCTGGTCATCATGTATGCGGATGAGGTGACGGACAGCATGGAGCGCGCCATCACCGAGACCGAACGCCGCCGCGCCATCCAGATGGCATACAACGAGGCCCACGGCATCGTGCCCCGGACCATCGTCAAAGCCATCCCGGATTCCATCGAGATCAGCGACAAGGCCGAGAACGCGAAGATGAACACCCGGCGGATGGGCAAGCTGGAGCGGGAAGCCGCCATCGACCGGCTGACCCGCGAGATGAAGGAAGCCGCCAAGCTGCTGGAATTTGAGCACGCGGCCTTCCTGCGCGACCAGATCGACCGCCTGCGCAGGGGCGAGAACCCCACCGTGGACTCGGCCGCCGAGACGGAGCGCAAACAGAACCATGCACAGACACAGAGAAGAGGGAGAAAGTACCTTGGCAAACGATAAGATCGTCATCAAAGGCGCACGGGAGCACAACCTGAAAAATGTCAATTTGACCCTCCCGCGCGAAAAACTCATCGTCATGACCGGTTTGTCCGGTTCGGGCAAGTCGAGCCTTGCCTTCGATACCATTTATGCTGACGGCCAGCGCCGCTACGTCGAGAGCCTGTCCAGCTACGCCCGGATGTTCCTGGGCCGGATGGACAAGCCCGATGTGGACGAGATCACCGGCCTGTCGCCGGCCATTTCCATCGACCAGAAAACCACCAGCCACAACCCCCGCTCCACCGTGGGCACCGTGACCGAAATCTACGATTACCTGCGCCTGCTGTACGCCCGCGTGGGCGTGCCCCACTGTCCGGTGTGCGGCCGGGTCATCAGTCAGCAGACCGTGGACGAGATGGTGGACGCCGTCCTGAAGCTGGAAGAGGGGACCAAGTTCATGGTGCTGGCTCCGGTGGTGCGTCAGCGCAAGGGCACCCAGCAGAAGGAGCTGGATGCCGCCCGCCGTGCCGGTTACGCTCGCGTGAAGATCGACGGCAATCTGTACGATCTGGATGAGGAGATCACGCTGGAAAAGAACATCAAGCACACCGTGGAGGTGGTGGTGGACCGCCTTGCCCTGCGCAAGGGCATCCGGGGCCGCCTGGCCGATTCGCTGGAAACGGCACTGGCCCTGACCGGCGGTGTGGCCGAGGTGGAAGTGGTCGGCGGCGAAGTGATGACCTTCAGCCAGAATTTTGCCTGCCCGGAACACGGCATCTCCATCAGCGACCTGTCCCCCCGGCTGTTCTCCTTCAATAACCCGCTGGGTGCCTGCGAAAAGTGCACCGGCCTTGGCACTTTCATGCGGGTGGACGAGGAACGCATCCTGCCCAACCGGAACCTTTCCATCCGGGAGGGCGCCATCAAGGCCAGCGGCTGGTACTATGCCGAAGGTTCGGTGAGCGAGATGTACTATCTGGGCCTTGGCAAAAAGTACGGTTTTACGCTGGACACGCCCATCAAGGATATGAGCACCGAGGCGGTCAACGCCCTGCTCTACGGTACCAACGGCGAAAAGATCGAGATGCACCGCACCAACGAGTTCGGCAGCGGTGTCTACTATAATACGTTTGAGGGCATCGTGGAGAATTTGGAGCGCCGCTTCCGCGAGACCAACAGCGAGTGGATGAAGGAAGAAATCGGCAGCTTCATGTCCGGTGTGGAGTGCCCGGACTGCCGCGGCCGACGCCTGAAACCGGTGGTGCTGGCCGTAACGGTCGGGGACAAGAACATCAGCGAATTCTGCGAGATGTCCATCCGGGAAGAGCTGGAATTCATCCGGGAAAACGAGCCGAACCTGACCGAAAAACAAAAGCAGATCGGCGGCCAGATCATGAAGGAGATCAAAAACCGTCTGCAATTCCTTCAGAGCGTGGGTCTGGATTATCTCACGCTGGCCCGGTCGGCGGGCACGCTGTCCGGCGGCGAGAGCCAGCGCATCCGCCTGACCACCCAGATCGGCAGCGCCCTTTCCGGTGTGCTGTATGTGCTGGATGAGCCCAGCATCGGCCTGCACCAGCGCGACAACGACAAGCTGATTGCTACGCTCAAAAATCTGCGCGACCTTGGCAATACGGTCATCGTGGTGGAGCACGACGAGGACACCATGCGCAATGCGGACTATATCGTGGACGTCGGCCCCGGTGCCGGTGTGCACGGCGGTGAGATCGTGGCGGCCGGCAGTGTGAAGGATATCTGCAAGGCCAAACGCAGCATCACCGGCGACTATCTCTCCGGCCGCAAGCGCATCGAAGTGCCCCAGACCCGCCGCTCCGGCAACGGCAACTTCCTCACCGTGAAGGGCGCACGGGAAAACAACCTGCGCAACCTCGACGTAAAATTCCCGCTGGGTGAGTTCATCTGCGTGACCGGAATTTCCGGTTCCGGCAAGTCCAGCCTGATCAACGAGATCCTGTACAAAACGCTGGCCTGTGAGCTGAACGGTGCCCGCTCCCGTGCAGGCAAATGCGACGGGGTAGAGGGACTGGAGTTTGTGGATAAGGTCATCGGCATCGACCAGCAGCCCATCGGCCGCACACCCCGCTCCAACCCCGCCACCTATACCGGGGTGTTCAACGATATCCGCACGGTGTTCTCCCAGACGCAGGACGCCAAAATGCGGGGCTACGGCCCGGGACGGTTCAGCTTCAACGTCAAGGGTGGTCGGTGCGAGGCCTGCGAGGGCAACGGCATCCTGCAGATCGAAATGCACTTTTTGCCGGACGTGTATGTGCCCTGCGAAGTGTGCAAGGGCACCCGCTACAACCGCGAAACGCTGGAAGTGAAATATAAGGAAAAGACAATTTCCGACGTGCTGAACATGACTGTGGAAGAAGCGGTGGTGTTCTTTGCCAACCAGCCCAAGATCGCCCGCAAGCTGCAGACCCTGCTGGATGTGGGTCTGGGGTATGTAACGCTGGGTCAGAGCGCCACCACCCTGTCCGGCGGCGAGGCTCAGCGTGTGAAGCTGGCCAACGAGCTGGCCCGCCGCGGCACCGGCAAAACGGTGTATATCCTCGACGAGCCCACCACCGGCCTGCACATCGCAGATGTGCACCGTCTGATCGAGGTGCTGCAGAAGCTGGTGGATGCCGGCAACACGGTCATCGTCATCGAGCACAATCTGGATCTGATCAAGTGCGCCGACCACATCATTGATCTGGGCCCGGAGGGCGGCAGTGCCGGTGGTCTGGTCATCGCCGAGGGTACCCCGGAGCAGGTGGCCGAAGTGCCCGGCAGCTTTACCGGCCAGTACCTCAAGCCCCTGCTGGAAAAGGACAAGGCACTGCGGCAGGCAGCACAACAATAAAAAGAGCGCCGGTGCGTAAAAATCGGACTTTTTGCAAAAATATCCGAAAAAATTGCAAAAAATGGTTGACAAATGCCCCCACTCTGCGTATAATATTTCTTGTCGCCACGCTTCGGTAGGGAAGCGGAGCGCGATATCCGGGTGTAGCGCAGTTTTGGTAGCGCGCTTGAATGGGGTTCAAGAGGCCGTGAGTTCGATTCTCGCCACTCGGACCATAAATCCAACGATTTCACGTTAGAAATCGTTGGATTTTTTTGTTTGTGGGCTGACCTCATTTGGTTTTGACCACAATTTTGACCACAATGCCAACGATTTTATCTGGTCAATCGCAGGGGTAAATCCATTGAATTGAATACCTGACATACAGCCGCTCGATTTTGAAAATGATATGTACCCGATTTTCTGGATATAGCAACGCCTCCCGGTGTAGTTCTTCTGCTCTACACGGGGAGGCGTTTGTCTGTTATCTGCTTTTACGGCTCAGTTCAAAATGCAGCAGCCCGCTCTGCCATCAGACCAGATACGGGTCCAGCAGGGCGTCTACCTCTTTTCTGCGCTTGGGGGAGGGGGTCTTCACGGCGCGGCCGCAGCAGACCACCAGCTCCAGATGCTGCAAGGCCCGCAGATCCTCCAGCGGGTTTTCGCGCGTCACGATGAAGTCTGCGCTCTTGCCGGGCGCGATAGAGCCGGTCACCTCGCCAATGCCTGCCAGCTGCGCGTTGCGCAGGGTGGCGGTGTGGAAGTTGAGATTTTCGTTGCTGCTTAAGAAAACATTGCATTTTGAGACGAAAAGGATATACTTATACTGGAGAAATCTATTTGATAGACAGGAGATTTCATATGATTTTGAGCGCAAAGAAATATGTGGCAGCGTTACTGGTTTTTGTATGCGTGTGTATGATATTTTCTCCCCTGACTGCATATGCAGCCGAGGACAGTTCGCAGCATGAAACTGTCAAAGTCGGTTTC